>VFQN01002610.1_pt1 | contig 27362 bp, 48 predicted proteins | sample 3512371 | NCBI WGS metagenome assembly VFQN01 (sample SAMN10412370, study PRJNA504923) | tailings metagenome | isolation source: Replicate 2 from Balatoc abandoned mine | place: Philippines: Itogon, Benguet | collected 2017-08-28
CACGCAACTGCATCGCTACACAGACACGTGTCCACGCAACTGCATCGCTACACAGGCACGTGTCCACGCAACTGCATCGCTACACAGACACGTGTCCACGCAACTGCATCGCTACACAGGCACGTGTCCCTTCTACCTCCAACTTACCCGCCAGCAACAGCGTCCGCGAAGATGGACCCGAGGGCCAGCGCCGCCGCCGACGGCGCCCCTCCGCCCGACCCGGCGGCCTTCATCAGCGCCCCGATATCGGCGGCGCCGCCACCCGCCGCCGCCAGCGTCTTCCGCTGCTGCATGGACGTCCGCAGGGCAGACTTGAGCGCACGCGCGGTGGCGCCGCCGTACCCCGGCCCGCCACGCGCCGACGACGGGTCCACGTTACCGCCTACCGCGGAGTTGCGGGTAACCCGGCCGCCGCCGCGGTTGTGCCCCGGACCACGGGCTGCTCCTACGCCGCCGCCGCCGCCGCCGCCGCCATCCGCACGTGGCGCCGCCTTCTCCCGCTGTACGACAGTCTGCGCCCCGCGCCCCGCGAGTGCGGCCTGCTGCGTTGGCCGTACACGCTGCTGGTGCTGGTGCTGCTCCAGGTCCGACGACTGCACGCGGACCAGCTTGCGGCCCTCCGCCATCCGTACACCCTTCGTACGGCCGCCCGCCGCCGCCGCCGCACCGCCAGCCTCCTCCTCCTCCCCGTCCTCCGCCGCACCCTCACCACTCCCGTGCCGCGAGCCGCCGCCCGCGTCCCCGTCCCCGTTGCCGTACGCTGCGTCGTCGTCGTCGTCGTACGGCTTTGTACCTGCCGCCGTATCGTCACCCACTTCGCTGCCAGGTTGGCCCCCGTGGCCTCCCCCCTCGGCCCCTGCACCTGGCCCCTTGGTCGCCGCCTTAGCACCCTGATTGGCGGGCGGCCGCGCAGGCGGCTGGGCTGTGCGGCCCCCTAGGGGCAGTGCCGGGACCTTGGGCTTCGGCGCTGCAGCTGCAGCTACCAGGGGTGCCGCCGCCGCGCCGCTGCGGCCGCCGTCACCACTGAACCCTCGCTCAGCCTCCTGCTCCTCTTCGCTCTCCTCCTCCTCTTCGCTCTCCTCGCTCTCTTCCTCCTCCTCCTCCTCGCTCTCCTCGTCTTCCTCCTCCTCTTCTTCCTCCTCCTCCTCCTCCGCTGGTAGCTTGCCCTCAAGAAGCTCCTGCACAGATCGCCAGCGTAACACGCACGTCAGCACGCACTTGCACCCAGCACATCACGCCAACTCCCCGTCACGGCAGCACAGCGTAGGATTATGATCCCTCAGGTACTGCAGCACCATACATGCCCCTGGTGTCCCAGCCCGCTGTGCAGCCACCCCGCTGTTGTCAGTTAACCCACCTGCTGCTGCTTGCCCACGTGCGCCTCCACCGCCGCCACCACCTCCTTCTTCACGCCCCGCCCCGGAACCGCAGGGCCCAGGCCACGGTGGCTGCGGTCCTTGCCCTGGTCCTGGGCGTTGGCGTTGGCGGCCTGCTTGCCGTTACCCTTGGGCGGCTTGGGCCCACGGGCGTTGCGGGGCGCGTTGCGGCCGCCGCGGTTGGCGCTCGCCAGCACCTGCGCAGTCATGTCACACCGCTATGCATCAGAGCACCAAACACCAAGCGACAAACGTTGACACAGCGGGCGGTTGGCGCTGGCGAGCACCCGCACAGCGCACACCACACCACATCATGACGGAGGGAAGAACCCTTACCGTATAACACCGGCTATAACTTCTAGAGCCACCCACGGCCATGAGCGCCTCCTGGTCCTCCACCCTAAGCCACAACCCACTAAGCCAAGAACCCACTAAGCCACCACCACCACCCACCGCCATGAGCGCCTCCCGGTCCTGCGGCTGCAGCGCCTCCGCCACCAGGCGCGTGGACGTGTCCGCCAGGCAGGCCAGCAGGGCCACCGCCTCGGAGGGGGGCAGCAGTGCCAGCAGCTCGGCGGCGCGCTCGGGGTCCAGGCGCGACAGCACGGCCGCCTTGTCCTGTTCACGGAGCGTGTGTTGGTGGGTGAGGTCCGACAGTTAGGTGAGTTTGCGTGTGCACGGGTGGCGCTGTGCGCGGTTGTGCTCGGGGTCCAGATTCGACAGCACGGCCGCCTTGTTGGGATGTGCGTGCATGTCTGAGAAAGGTGCCGAGAAGGGACTGCGCAGTGCAGAGGAGGGGTGGGGCCAGGCAGGGCATGCTATCGCTTGCCGAGACGGCCGCTCAGGTCCAGAAAACAAGGGTAGCGCGTCGTGCTCCGCTGGCAAACGGACAGCTCGCTGCCGTGGTCTCGGGGCCCCTATGCCATGCACCCGGCCCCTGCCATGCCCCTCATCCCTAGGCCTCACGCTGACCAAGATGCTGCGCCCACCCTGGCTCCCCCGTGGGCCCCCGTGCACCCGACCCCTGCTCTGCACCCCAGCCCCACCTCGTGCATGCTTTTACCACTCAGTCAATCTTCTCCACCTGCACGCCCATGTGTCCCATGCCCCTGCTGCGCCTCCACCCACCCACCCACCCACCCACCTGCACGCCCATGTGGCACAGGATTTTGTCCGCCGAGGGCGAGGCCATGTCGCTGAGCGCCTCAGTGCCGGGGAAGGGCGAGGTGGGCGTCATGGGGGGCATGGGGGGCAGCGGCCGCCCGCCTGCGGTGCGCAGAGGGGAGGGAGCAGCGATGATGCAGCGGTCAGGGCGGTATCGGCATGCCATGGGCGGCTTTAAGGTCTTGGCTTGTCGAACGCTATGCTTTTGTGATCATGCCACCACCATTCCACTCACGTGGTGGAAGGCCAGCAGGTCCACTACCGTACCGTAAGCAGACCGACTTGATATGACCTGTGTCTTGGGTCTTGGCGTTGACCCTGGAGCCCCTGGCTCGTATACGGGTCCTTACATGCTGGGTTCCGGATCCTACCATGTAAGAAACAAAAAAAAAAGATATGACTTGCACCCGACGCGTGGTCGCAACAGGGAGCCCACCCACACGTGGTCGCTGAGGCCCAGGCGCGGCAGCTGAGCACTGGGAAGACTCCCATATGAAGCTTGTGCATGCAGCCTGCGCAGCCCGCCCACCACATACCCAACAGGGTTCCCCGGTTGTTCTAGCCTGCAGCAACCCACCCGGCACGTCACTCAGGTCCAGGCTCGGTGGCGGCGCCCCTGCGGCTACCGCCCCGCTGCCCGCCGCCCGCTCGTCCATGACGATGACGGTCTCTGCCGCCAGCTTGGGCGCCATGGACTCAAGGATGGACTGCCGCGCGTCCACGCTGTCCATCTCCTGTGAGGGGAAAGATAGGAGCGGCATGAGTGGAGGAGCGGCAAGAGAGAGGTAACAAACAGCGCCCCTTCCTGACTGCCTTGGGCGTATGCTTTCGCCCGTGTACTGGGAGAACCGTGACACCACAGGCCAACCCGCCGTGACGCAACCCACCAGCAGCGCCTCTGCCGCCTTCGAAGTCCCCAGTTCGGATACGCACACCTTGGCCGCGGTGCATCTACGTAATGCGACTATGTCGGTGTATCTGATGTTAACCCACCAGCAGCGCCTCTGCCGCCTTCGAGGCCCCCAGCTCGGTAAGCAGCTCGGCAGCTGTAGACGGGTCCATGGCCATCAGGATGGCCTGTGGGAGGCAGCAACAGTGTATTAATAGTGTATTAACAGTGGCAGCAGCAACAACGGGCGAGCAGCTCGGCGGCTGTGGACGGGTCCATGGCCATTAGGATGGCCCACATGCAACAGAAAGGGGGGTTGCACTGAACACCGAGACGGTAGCAGCAACGACGAACAGGCCTTCTTGTGTGTTGACAGCAGCAGTGGGTTAGCAGCCGCCTGCAGAGAGGGTGCGACGGTGTGATGAACTGCACTCGCGGCACAGCATGTCCACCCCACATGCGTCCCACATGCGTCCCCGCTTGTACCGCTGACGCAGCTTAGCGTGCAGTGCTGCATACGCCGCCCCGCACTTGTCTATCCTAGGAGGCCACGGCCACCCACCACCGCCCGTTGCAGCTCCAGGGTATCCAGGGAGGCGGCCGCGGGAGGGGGCAGCATGGCCTGCGGAGGTGTGCAACAGGGGAGGCAGGTGGGTTATGTTGCAGAGGTGGACAGCAGCAACCCACACCATCAACCCTCTGACCCCGACGATACGGCAGGCATGAATAACGCAGGCGTCCTTCACTTTCATACAGAGGGCCCTCCATGTTCGCGAGCACGTGCGAGGGCCACACGGCACCCACTCGCCCGCGGCGGCAGCCACTCGCGTACCGACCGTGCTCAGCTACGACAGCACCTGCCGACCGCCGCCTCACCGACACTATGCTTGCTGCGACGTGCGAGGGCATGCCTACCAGCATACTGATACCGGTATCAATATGGTGTCACTGCAAGTACTGAAATTTACCACTTTACCTTGCCCCTCGCCCACCCCCACCACCCACCGATACGATGTTAGCGGCCAGGTGCGAAAGTCACTCCACTCCCTACACCTGCCACACACACAGATACACACGTCCACAACTATCCCAGCCGCACCGAAACTATGCTTGCTTCCAGGTGCGAGGGCACGCCTACCAGCATACTGATACCAATATGGTGTCACTGCAAATATGGACGCACTTCCCTTGGCCCTCGCCCACCCCCGCCACCCACCGATACGATGTTTGCTGCCAGGTGCGAGGGCATGCCCGCCAGCAGCTTCTGCCGCAGCTCCGCAGGCAGCGCCGCCAGCAGCCGCGCCGCCGTGTGTGCGTCCATGGCTGCCAACACGTCCTGCTGCTCCGACTGGGACCACGTCAGCAGCTCGTCCACAGCCTGGTGGAGGTGCGCGGAGAAGGGGGGACCGGGGCCAAGTGGGTGCAGAGGAGTCGGGGATCGCAGGGTTGCGGGTGGGTTACGTGGTACGTCCTGCTGCTCGGACTGGGACCACGTCAGCAGCTCGTCCACAGCCTGGTGGGGGCGGGGCAGGTGTTGGAGGGAGGGAAGACCAGGAGGGGCAGGGGGCAGGGGCCATCGCAGGCTTGGGGCGCTGGTGCACGCATGGAACACGTTAACCAGCACGACAGCGGCTCGTGTCACCGAGTGTCACCAAGTTGCACATCGGTGTCCGTGGCAGGGCAGTGCAATCTCCGCCGCGGGAGGGTTGGCACGCGCGTGGGCGCAGGAGCATTCGAAGAGTTCCCGGCGCGCCTACCCCTACAGCTTTGTCCATCCACCCACCTCCTGGTGCTCCATGCCTCCCAGCATGCGCGCCCCCAGCGGCGGTCGTTCCTTGACCGCCCGCATGGTGCTGAGCCACTGCCCGCGGCCCAGGCAGTGCGCCGTGGCGGCCCGCATGTCCCCAGACATGACCGCCACCAGCACCGCACGGTCCTCGGCGGGCATGGCGGACAGCACCTCGGCGCGGCGGAGGTCGGGCAGCGACGCGAGCAGCATCACCTGACGGCGGTCGAGGAGGGGGAGGTGGTGTGGGGCAACGAGAGGCGAGGTGTGTGCGTGGGTGCGAGTGTGGGGTCCACGGGGTGTGTGGAGAGGGGTTGCAGGGTACGGGACAGGTGTGGTAGTCTGTGAACACCGGGCAGGAAGGCAAGCAGTACCGCATGGTGACGTTCGGCGGCGTGCCGGAACGGGGCGTACAGTAGCTGTTGTGGAGTTGGGGTCGTGAAAACGAGGTACCGGTCGTCGCAGGCTTGCGCAAGCCCATGGCGTGCTCCCAACACAGCACACGCTCGCGACCCATTTCCTCACCCCGCTTGTGCCTCTTGCCCTGGCGCACATACCGTGGCAGCATGCACCTGCCCCCTTCCCCCTGTGCTAGCACTGCGCTCCGCCACGCCCCCCATCGCCCTCACCTGTGCCTCCGCGTTGAGTGACGACAGCGCCTTCGCCGCCTCCTCCGCGTCCAGCCCCTCCAGCAGCCGCAGCCCCAGCCCCTGGCCCGCCGCCATCGCCGCCTCAATCACATCCTCCGCGCTCATCCTCACCGCCGCTCCTAGACCTCCCCCTCCCTCTCCTCCTCCCTCCCCGGCTGCTCCTTTCCCGCCCGCCTCCCCGCCGCCGGCCGCCGCCGTCGCCGCCGCCCGCGCCGCCGCGTCCGCCGCCGTCGCGCCCTTGCCGTACAGCTTCCGCCGCCTGGCGGCGCGGTCCGCCGCCACCGCCAGGCGCTGCAGTAACGCCACCTTGGCTGCCATGGACTCGGCCTCGGGGCCGCCGGCCGCCAGCGCGGGCGAGGGCGGCAGAGGCGGCTGGTAGGCCAACCCGCTTTGGAACAGCACCCTGCGTCGGGATTATTCAATAGGCGCCAAAGATGCATTATGGACCAGTCGTGCCAAACCAGCCGTGCCAAGATGCATTGGCATCACCACTGTACCAGCAAGCCACTTTCATGGCGCCAACTCCCACCCAACCGCCACCTACTTCCTGTTGCGTGTGCCCAGTGTGCGCATGGCGTGCTGCCACTGTAAAGCATGGGCCCCAACCCGGCCGACTGCACCTACCCCACAGCCCCAAAGCCCCGTGCTACCGTCCACACCACCTACTTCCTGTTGCGCGTGCCCAGGGTGTTCATGGCGTGCTGCCACCTCAGGCGGGCGATGCGTGCGCCCAGCTCCGCCTCCAGCGCCTCGCCCAGCGCCCCGCCAGCCTTGACAACCATGCGACCGCCGTCGCGCGCGCCGGGGGCGGGCTGCGGGCAACAGAGTCGCAACAATGCGAGAAGATATATCTGGTGGTCACAGACAAGGCCCTACAGCCTGATCACCCATGCGCCCGCCGTCGCGCGCGCCGGGGGCGGGCTGGGGATCAGGGAGCACGGTGGCGTATGTTCACGGGCGGTGTGCGAGACGTAGCGTGTGTATGAACGCATAAGGAAGGAAGGCGATACCGGGATGTACCGGTAAACGGTACTATAGTCACGCAGAGAGGGGAGCTTGACCGCATGGGGTGCGGGATGGACCTGATTGCATGCAGCAAGGGTGTGTGCCTGCCGTGTGCTTACCTTGACGGTGAGCAGGCCCTTGGCTATGAGCTCCGACTCGCGACTCTTGAAGCGGGCGTTCTCACGCTTCAGGAACTCCAGCATCTCCAGCTCGCGGGTGTAGTCGCGCCGCTCGGCCAGGCGGCCGTTGAGCTGCCCGGGAGAAAAGGTTTTGCGTTGGAAACTCAAAACATGCCAAAGAAAAAGGGAAACAGCGAAGGGAGAGCAATAAGACGAAGCGACGCATGGCACCGAAGTGTGAAACACCCGGCCATCCACTGTCGATTGCCAACCCACCGTGTCTATTTCGCCCTGCAGCAGGCCGCACTGCCGCTTCAGTGCGTCCACGCTGTCCTGGTGGCTGACCAGGAAGGTGTTCCATGCGGCGGCCAGCACCCGCCCGCGCTCGCAGCAGTGCACCTCGACCTGGGGAGGTGGATGGAGGGGGGAAACAAAGTGCACATAGGAAGTCAGGAGTAAGGGAAATGTGAGACAAGAGGTGGATGGAGGGGGGCAAAATACGCATAAAAGTGCGCATAGGGTTGAATAAAAAGTGCACCTCAACCTGGGGAGGAACGAAAGGGGCCCGGCCCGGCAGGGGAAGGGAGCAGTGGGTGGGCGTTGCGAAGAGAGGGGCACAGACTGCCGACCCTACGTACGACATCAGCCATACCAAGCCGTACCAGCACTGGCCGTTTGGGCACGGCCGGCAATGCCACACAGCGGCTGTCCTCTTCACACCTGCTGACCACCACTTGCATGCTTGATTACAACACGTCACAAACGCACCCGCCTGCCGTATGATGGCCCCCACAGTCCTGTCCCGTACAAAACAACTACCTTTATGGACTCCCGTACCACCCACCTGCCGTATGATGTCCGCCAGGCAAATGGTGGCCCCCACGCACAGGCTGGCCGACAGCTGAGACGACAGCTCCACGCCCCAGCCGGCCCCATCTCCTCCCTCCCCACCGCCCCCTTCCCCCGCCCCCTCCCCACCAACCCAAGCCCCCACCACCCCCTGCTGCTGCTGCTGCTGACCCGCGGGATCCACAGGCGGCAGGGGCACCTGACCCTGAGCCCCAGGCCCTGGCCCCGACCCGGGCCCGCCTCCTCCAGCGCTCCCAGGCCGACCGCTCAGCTGCCGCTCCCAGTCCGCGCCTCGGCCCAAGCCCTGCGCCGCGGCCTCCCCTGCCACACCGGTGCCCGCGACCATCCCCCGCGCCCGGGCGTTGCCGCTGCTGCTGCCGTTCTGTGCGTAGCTGCTGTGCGTGGCGGCACGGTGGTGGGGGTGATTGCTGCTGCCAAGGCCGGTGCCGGAGCTGGCGTGGGCGTGCGAGGTGGCGTTGCTGAGGGGGTTGTTGTTGTTGCCGAACGTGGGCCTGCGCTTGTGTGCGCTGTGCAGCAGGGGCCGGTGCGCCTCCGCCGCTGCGCTGTGTGCCTGTAGGCTTGGCTGCAGCAGGGTGGTGAAGGGGCCCAGGATGGCGGGCGTGTGCAGCGAAACGCCGTCCAGGCCCCTGGGGACGCGAGGAGGGGGCCACAGGACCACAAGGGTGTAGGGTACGTAAACCCAGGGTGATCGTCATGGCCACAGGAACAGGGGCGCCGCGATAGGAGTGGCTTATGACCACTACTCCCGCGCCGTTGTTACTGCTACAGCGCGTGCACTGCACACGCCAGAAAGCAGTTGCCTCCTGCCCACCTGAGGTGCCACTTGCTGTTGGGCAGCGCGGCGTCGGGCCCCGCGCCACCGCCCGAGGCGCCGCCGCCGCCGCCCTGCTGCCCCTGGCCCTGACCCTGCGCCTGCTCCCGCAAAGCGGCGATGGCGTCGCTGCACAGCGCGCCCAGCACGCCCGACCGCCAAGCCGCAGCCCTGCACAGCACAGCGCCAAGCAGCACATAACCAACCCGACCAACAGCAATGCGTTCATTATGCCACATGCAGCTTGCGAGCGACTCCTTCCGTCCAGCATGGTTCCTTCTTCCCGCCACACCACACAACAATCCTCCCTTGCACCTGCGCCCATGACCTCCTGGTTGCCACCCTAAACTCCGCCACACCCGCCCCCACCTGGCCGCCGCGCCTCCCGGGTCCCTCAGCATGTCCATCAGCAGCGCCTCCACCGCCGCCGCCTCGGCCCGCGTGGACGGCTTGTCGCTGGGCAGCACCAGCAGGCACGCGCCGCCCGGGCCGCCGGGGCCGCCCTCCGACACCACCATGGCGGGCAGCTCCACACCCAGCTGCACGACAGCAGGACGCAGGCGCGTTAGTACGAAGGCGTTGCTTTCAGTAGGTCAAACTGTACTCATTCATCATGATACAGGTTGCTTGGCTGCATGAGATGTAGACAGCGGTTCCCATGCAGCAACTACTGAGACAGGGGACAAGCTTGCAGCCAAGCCTCCCCTACAACCGCCACCACACATCCCAGATGAGGACTGGCTTATCATCCAGTGCTAGCAATCAGCACGCTGGGCCCCAGTCCCCCAGACCAACACGGACGCCCTCTTCCATGCCATCTGGACGGGAGTTTGTTTTCCCCCAAGCCCCCGCACCTGGCTCCAGCCGTGCGGCAGCCGCAGCGTCAGCGTGCGCCGCTGAAGCGTGTGCACATGCGCCGCCGCCGCCGCCTGCGCCGCCATCTGGCTCGGCGTCATGCCCACGTACGCCGCCGGCGTCGCCGCCGCCGCCGCCGCCGCCGTGTCCACCAACCCCATCGCCCCAAACGGCGTCCCCACAAACACCTCAAACGACAGCAAGCCGCCCGGCCCCCCGGGTACCCCTCCCCCCGCACCCGGCGCCGCCCCTCCCCTCCCTGGTGAGGTGTTGCGATCGGCCCCGAGCCATCCCCCGAACGCGCCCACGGACATACTTCCCCGGGCGCCCAGGTTGGGCCCTAGCGCATCCCGCTCACGCTGCAGCTCCCGCTCTAATTCCGCTAGGTCCGTGGGCTGGGTGGTTTGGAAGCGGCTGCTCGCAGGGCCCAGCCGGACGCTGCTTCCCGTGTCTGCAAGGGGTACAGGAGCGCCCTGGGGGCCGTAGGATAGCGATGCAGAGCTGTGGTAGAAGGAGGAGGAGGCGCCTCCGCCGGGGCCTGGGTAGGTGAGGGACAGGGCGCTGGGGTTGCTGGGTCCCAGGCCGCCGGTTGGGTCGCTGGCGGGTGGTTGGGACGGTTGGGCTGCGGCTGGGTCGTATGGATAGGAGCTCTGCTGCTGCGGGGCCGGCGGCGCGGCGCCCACCATTAAGGCGTAGGCAGGGGACCTGCGGGACGAGAGAAACGTGCAAGCATGCAATATTGTAAACAATTCAGATCAATAAAGCCAGCTGAAGCACCGTGTACAGATGCATACTGGGGGAGTTTCACTTGGGTGCCATTTGCATTCGCATGCTGTGTGAGTAGGGTCCAGGCGTGTGCACGCACTTGTAGATGTGGGACGACTCGGCCCACGCGTGCTGCTGCGCGTCCCGTACGTGCGCCCACGTGATAGCCACGCCGCCGCCGCCGCCGCCGCCGCCGCCAATTCCAGGGCCGCCGCCGCCGGCAGCCATGGCGGCGGCGGCTGTGGCGGCGCTGACCCCATGGCTACCTCGGGGGCTGCGGTTGGGAGACCGGCCCCCGCGGTTGCTCTGCGGGCGGACGGGGCAGCAAAAAGCGGTCAGATGCAGCACACCCCAGCGCGGCTTCCCAGGTGGATGAGGAGCACCAGTATCCCAGGTGCGTCGTACAGCAGCCCGTCCAGGGACCAGGTGTGCCCTTGGCGGGATGGACACTCATGCAGCTTGCCAGCAGTTGTAAGGCAGTGCAGCATGTTGTTGTTGCAGATGCGTGCGAGGGCTGCTGGCTGCTGCTCGAGGGCTGCTGGGCTGGCCTCACCTGCTGCCCGCCCCCGCCGGTGCCCCCGCCTCCTGCCCGCCCTGCGAAGCCCTGCGGCGAGTGCCGCCGCTGGCCGCCGCCCTGCTCAAGCCTGCAGCAGGGAGAGGACACAGAAGTTGCCGGTCCGCATGAGCAGCTTGTCATAAGCTGGTGCGACCACCGCAAGTTTGCAGTACCGTTCCTATAATGGTACCGAAGCGACGGTGGTGGATGCTGCCGGGATACAGGTGGCATCAGCAGATCAGCTGTAGCTGCAAGCAGGGGCGTCGCACCTGGGCAGGGATGTGGATGTGTAGTGCGGTGAGGCGGGGCAGCTGTCAGAGCCGCGGAACGCATCGCCTTGCAGCTCTGGGGACACGAAATGGGGGCCAAGCGAGGTGCGTGAAGCGTGGACACAAGGCAGGAAGTGCGGCGGCAGCTGCATGGAGAGCAAGGGGAGTGTCTGTGAAACGATAATGTGGCTCAGGGCAACCCCTGTCAGCAAAATTGCTCATGGCATGCGCGTTGGCGTGGGGGTTGGGCCGTGCGTGGTGTTGGATTTGCGGCTAGGGGGCCCCCTTGCCACTGGGCGCTGCTGTTGGTACGGCGTTAGAGCGCCTGCCAAGCTGAACACCCTCAGCTTGCTTTCAGGATTTCTGTGCGCGTAGCAAGCACGCATGGATGGAGCGGCGGGACTTGCGTAGATAGGTAACCCACTCACTCAGCACATAGGGAGAGGGGCCACCCGTCGGCCGAGGCACGGGCGGAAATGGAGCTCCTCGGGTTCCCGCGCCCCCAAAGCTCCGCGCAGGGGACGCATCTGCTCGATCCTGTGTGCAAATGTGCCACGGTTGCTTGCGATGCGTCGTTTCCGCTGCCTGGCTGTCCGACCTGGTCACCGCTTTACATGCGCGGAGGCATGTGCTCAGACGATGACCCTTCCGCGCCGCTTACCTGTGCCGCCTTGCTCACATTTCCACCTCTTCGTTCTAGAGGCGCCAAAGAAAGGTCATTCCGCGTCATCCGTCATGCGGCGGTCCTCGAGTCCCTTCGCACCCGTTTGGACTTGTTTTCATGAATATGAGCAGGAAAGCTCTGCAAGTTTGTCATGAGCGTAATGTATAATCACTACAAACGATATGGGCAGTGCAGTGCTGCTTTCGTGCGGTCATGGAAACAGCTGTGTATATAATATGTACACAGTGATGTCATGTCTATCTTTTTCCCTACGTTCATTGCCTGCCATGCTGAGCGCCCGCTCCTCCCAAACTTCCTCGCAAGAAAAGCTGACGTACATCACGTCAAAGCACGCCTCCTCCTTGTGCAGCAGGAAGCACATAATCCATTGTGAAACAAACGCAGGTCTATATCATTGTCACTGTGCCGAAAGACTGCAGGCTAACTGTCCGCGCTTGCGGCGTGCGGCGTCCCGCTCACCGCTTCTGTCACTCTCCGCCGCGCGTAGGAAGGGAACGCTGTTATCAACACAGTTCGCGCTTGCACCATAAATTAAACGTACATGCAGCTCAAGTGGTACAGGATCCAAGCCAACCCCTCCAGCATCATCAGTTGTGGTAGAGCTCCCACCTGGCAGCAGGCCTACAAACAGCACATAGGAGCCCATACGGCACGGCTTCACCCACCAGCAACACGTGGTTAGGGGTGCCGCACTGGCAGCTGCCAGCACTGTGGCAGTCACCAGCTACTGCCGGGGTGTTGCTGGGCTGTGTTCGGTCCCTGTGCAGCAGCTGCAGCAGCACCGCAATTATCAACAGGAGCTGTAGAAACGGCAGCCTAAACACTATCAGCAGGTACCTCGAACTCTGCGTCAACAACAGCAGCAGTGCTCCTATGTCTCGGGCCCTGCATGCCGTGGGCCCTTCCAGGCATTCGCTCAGCCCCGCAGCCAGCACCCCCCATGCGCCACCCCTGGCAGCGCCCCTTGGCGGCCCCATGGGCTTTCGCCCCGCTTGCAGGCGCCCCACTGCCCACAGCAATCATTCACCCGCATCACTAGTACCTTGCCCTAGCCTTTGGGGTGGCAGCAGCAGCAGCCGACACGCCATCCGTGGGCAAGGCGCGCCGCAATCCTCTCTCAGACACCTTTCCTCCTTGGCTCCCCACCAATCTGGGCTACAACACTCCACTGACCCCAGTACTGCTGCTAGCAACTCGGGTGCTCGCCTCAGAGCACCAGGTCGCCACAGCCCTGCTGCTGCTGCCTCCGCCAAGGACCGCAGCCAGCCGCCGCCGCCAGACACAGCCCCATCACCAGCAACAGCAGCGGCAGCAGCAGCAGCGGCAGCCCCGCAGCTGCCCCTGTGCCGGCGGCCCGCGGCGTTTGAGGAAGAGCTGCATGCAGTGCTGACGTGGAAGGCGCAGATGACGGGGCAGATATCGCTGCTGGGGGACGCGTGGGAGCGGGAGGACGGAGGGCCGGACCGCCAGGGGCTGATGGTGGGTGGGTGGGTGCTGGGGGCAGGGTGAGCAGGCGTCAGGCTTTGGGGCAATTGGTCGGCTGGGCTTCTTCAGCTTGCCCCTGCGTGCATTGCACTGTGCCATCGGCTTGGTGTGGCTCTATGTATGAGGGTTTCCTTGTGCTACGGTGCGTGTTTTGTGATCCATGCAGAGGGAGCTGGACTGGGTGCTGGATGACGCCATCCAGGTGAGGCCCCGGAGCCATGTGGTGCCGTGCGGTGCTGCGTGGTACTTTTTATGTCGAAACCGACTGCAACAAAACTGGAATGAGTGTGGTGGCGTGCGATTCTTACGCCGCACGGAACCAACTGCAGCACGTTGATGCAGACCGTATGCGGGCACATTGCAATTCCAACCCGTCCTCACGTCGCCACTCTTGCCGTCCCTGTCGCACACCCAGTCCGGCCCCCATGCAGACGTGCAGCGAGGGTCAGTCGAGGGTCAGTCCGCCCCCTGGGAGGAGGTGTCGTGGCGCCCACACTCGACACGCGCTCACATCCACCCTTAACATTCCTTTTCGTCGCCCGACCGTGATACAGGCGTGCAGCGAGGGCCCGTCTGCCCCCTGGGAGGAGGTGTCGTGGCGCATGCTGGAGCCACGTGTGCGTGCGGCGGCGCGGCGGCTGCAGGACCTGTCGGGGTGGCGGCTGAGGATGCGGGTGCCGGCGGCGCAGCTGTGGGAGTGGTGGGAGCTGAGGCTGCGGGTGAGGGCTGGGGGTTGGGAGTAGGGGACGGGATGCACCAGCGGCAGCTGATCCGGTGTGGGTCAGCGGGCCCAGGCAGGCGGGGCACCGGTGTAGGGGCATGCCTGCTGACGGCAGAGTCGTGCCCGTTCACGGCAGAGTTGGAAGCTGGCACCAATGCGGTGTACTGCAGTGACAGACCCAGCTCTGTCGTGCACCGTCGGGTGCAGATGCGTGCGGTGGAGTGTGCTGCCGTTTCGGCAACGAGGCACGATGACTACCCGGCAGGAATGAAGGCGTCGCCACACTTTCAAACACGCTATCCGCGTCATGGGCGCAGGTCGTCAGTCATGCACGCACTCACAACCCACCAGCTCCGGGATCCAACCTTAGCCCACACCCCGCCCCAACGCAGGAGCGCGTTCCCTTCCATGCAGCTTACCTTGCCGCCCGCGGATGCCTGCAAGTGCAACACGTACACATGCCCCCACCAACACACAACACATCTCAACCCATGCTGCTTAACCCACACCCAACCCCACCGCAGGAGCGTGTCCCCTTTCAGTACCTCATCAGCTCGGCGCACTGGCACACCTACGTGCTCAGCGTGGGCCCGGGCGTGCTCATCCCCCGTCCCGAAACCGAGATCTTCCCGGACATTGTACGGCAGGCGGTCTCGGAGCGGCCGCAGCTGGCGGCGGCGCCCTGGGCGGACCTGGGCACGGGCAGCGGGGCCATTGCAATTTCGACAGCAGACGTGCTGCGGAAGCACAACAAGGTAAGCTGGTGGATAAAACCATGCTCAGGTATGCTGTTGCTTGGCTCCGGACGTTACGCTCTTCGCTGCCGCCGGCCGTTGCTGGCCATCGTAACCCTGTTGGTCTCGCTCCCCTGGTGACGGCACAGCCGGGGTGTGGGCTGCAGTCCGCGGCTCATAGCTATGCCAACTTGATAGCCCCGTGCTCCACCTGACCACCTCCTGCTACACACCACGTGTGCACCTTTCTACTCCCCAACTTGCGAGCCGCTGCCCACTTCCTACTCGATTCCGGGAGTACGATTTGTATCTATCCGCGCTGCCATCCGTGCACAGGACCGCACTGCCGAAGTGTGGGCGGTGGACCTCAGCCCGGTGGCGGCCGCCTACGCCCGCTTCAACGCCGACCACGTGGACATGAAGGAGGCGTCCAACAGCAGCAGCAGCAGCAGAAACACCAGCAGCAGCAGCAGCAGCAAAAGCGGTGGCAGCGGTGACCTGGGCCGGCACGTGCACGTGGTGGTGGGCAGCTGGTTCGAGCCCATCGCGCACCTGCGGGGTCGCCTGGGGGGTGTGCTCAGCAACCCGCCGTACATCCCGAGGTACCAGATGGCGGGGCTGCAGGTGGGGGAGGGGGCTGGAGGGAGCGGGGCGGGAAAGTGGTGCGGGTATGGGGTGCAAGGATATGCATGCCGACCTGAGGGGAGGTGGATGGGACTTCGAGGGCAAGCGAAAAACCGTTGGCCTGGTAACGGTGTGCGGCAGTGCGACGGCGTAGACAGATCCGTGACCTAAAGGCTGGCGGGAACAACGTTGGCAGGCTACGAGACGTAGTAACGGTACGTTTGCTGCGCGACCCCACGAGCTACTTGCACTAACTTCAATGCATCATGTATGCATGCCGATGCAGGCTGAGGTGGGGCGGCACGAGCCCTCCAGCGCGCTGGATGGCGGCGAGGGCCCCGGGCTGGACTCCCTTGCACCGCTGGTGGAGGGCGCGGCGGCCATGCTGATGCCTGGGGGCGTCATGGCACTGGAGGTGGGGCAGTGGAGTGGCAGGGGGGGCACTATTGCGCCCGCGTAAAGTATTGCTGGGACGACTTGCGGCATAAGAGTGTGGGGGGCCAGCAGGGGGTGGGACACCTTTGCGCCCGCGTAAAGTATTGCTGGGGTGACATAGGGCGTAGTAGTGTGTCGGGACGACCCCGTACCGGCTTCATTTGTATGGTTGGGGTCTTAGATAGGGCAGGGGAAGTTATTGGAGGTGGGGCAGGGGGCGATCAGGGGCGGGGCCGGACGCTCAGGCGGAGCTTTTAAGGGCGCACAATTCGCAATACGATAGTATGCCGGGCGACCCAACCAGGGCACCAAGGCTGGGATGGGAGCCATGGTTTCGACCCTTGGTACGGTAAGGGGAGGATAGGGTCGGGTAGGCCTTACGTTGGCGCCGTACGGCGCTGCGTAGGTTGCTTGTCTTGTCCCGAGAAGAAAGGGTGCGTGGTGTCCTACGCTGAGGCTTGCCTCATGCTGAACACGGCCCTGTCACTAGGCATGTGTCCTCCTCCCCTTCACCGCCTGTGTTCCTGTCCCATCCTTGCCCCGCAGACGGCTGGCGGAGAGCAGGCGGATCTGGTGGCGGATATGCTTCGGGTGCAGCGGGCGGAGGGAGGCAACAGCCACAGCAGTGGTGACGGCAGCACAGGGGGCAGCGGAAGTGCAGCGGAGAGCGGTGGGGTGGCGGCGTTCGAGCGGGTGGAGGTATTGGAGGACTGCTACGGCGTGAGGCGGTTCGTGAGGGCCTTCCGGACTGGGGCGTGATGGGCGGGTGCGGCTACCGGTAGCAGGTTTTGGCTTACGAGTTGTCGTACGGTTGGCGGCTGGTAGGGGCAGGTCTTGCCGTATGCTTAGCGGCTGGCAGGGTCTGGCATTGCCGTAAGCACGCCGTGTCAAGGGCCGCGGGCTGCGGGCTTTCATGGAGGCCTGCTTAAGCATGCGCCATTAAGGAGGCCACTGCTTGGGGTACAGCGCCTGTGACTCAAAGGTGTTGTTGGCGTATGTAGCCTTTCATGACACCATGCCGTCTGGACCCCTAACGCACACATCTTGTAAAACCTGTGGTACAAGCACAGGCAGTGCGGCCTCCTCTCATGCACTTGCGCCCGTTGACCTGCGCAGGCCAAGCCGCAGCGTGCCGCATGCGGCAGCGCGACATTACCGTCAACCTCGACAACCGGCAATGCCGACACACCCTTTGCAACACTCAACCTTCCCGGCCAGCATCAGACGATAAGTGCCCGCCACGAGTAGCACCCGGGTGGCCGTTTCCGCAGGCCAATCCAGTCCTTGACCACAACTGACACAACCAAAACAAACTGGAAAACGGCCGCCCTTTTACCCCCTTCCCTCCCCTGGCCTCCATCCCCAGCCCACGCCGTGCCCCCGCACCCTGGAGATGCTGTCGGCCAGCGCCCTGCCCTGGCTCCACCCCCATGCACTTGCTGACGCACTGTACCCCCTCAGCCGCCCCAGACCCCAGGGCCCCTGCCTGCGCCCCTCGAGGACGCCCACCCCCTCCTGCTGCTGTGGGCCCCTCATCCGTGCCAAGCCCAGCTGCATCACGTGCATGCGGAACAGCGGTACGTTGACCAGGTCAAGGTACAGGCTCAGCGCCGCGAACACGTGCTCGCACGGCTGTACGACGTACGCGTGGTTGCCGTACATCACCGCGAGGATGTCGTACACGGTGTAGGCGGCGAATAGGGCTCCGATGGCAGCGGCGGCGGCGCTCCAGGCGGCGGCGGCGGTGCTGAGCCAACCGACAGCTAACGGGGAGGCGACTGCGAGTAGCACCAGGGCGAGGAGCAGCGGTACTGCGGCTGTGGCGGCGGCGGAGCGGGCTGTGAAGGTGATGTGGTGCTGTGTGGAGAGGAGGGTGAGGCAGAGGCAGCAGGCGGTGGCGGTGGAGAGGCCAATGGGGATGGCGGGAGAGTGAGTGGCGGCGGTGAGGACGGCGGCCAGGAGGGCTTGTCCGGCGGCGAAGGCGACAAACAGGAGCGCGTTGCGGGGGCGGTCACGGCGCAGGGCTTCGGAGAGCGCCAGCAGGAGCAGTGTGCCGAGTGATAGCACGAGGGACAGGGGGAGCGCCCAGGGGCGGGACAGCAGGGCGGCGCGGAAGGAGGCGGACGCGTGCGCGGCGGCGGCGGCGGCGGTGGCGGCGGCGAGGGAGGCGGTGAGGAGGAGGTACACCCGGCGGAGGAAGGCGTGGCGGAACTGGAGGTGGGTGGGTCAAGTGGAAGAGGTGTCGCGCGGTTATTACGGTACTGCACTGGGCCCGTGTCACAGCTTACAGGTCGCCTGGTCGCCTGACCTCGAATTCACATGGCGCTGCTTGCACCCCGTTGCCGTACTCACTTCCCAAGGGGCAGTATCAATATGCTGCAACGGACACGGAACACAGCGGCAGCCATTGTCCACTCGGGTTCCAAGTTGTTCTTGCAGGCCCGCGGTCGGATGTGCCGTACACGAGTACCAGTATCGTCAGTTCCTCACCCGCGGCCCGTACCGCTGCGCCCAGTCCTCGTGCGGGGCGTACCAGTCACCTGCCCTGCTGGCTGCGCCCGAATCCCCGGGGGCTGCCAGCAGCAGCGGCGGGCTTGCTTCCCACGGCGTGGCAGAGCCGCCCGCAGCGCTGTACCCCTCCAGTGTGGCGGCGGCTGGTTCCGGAGCCAGCAGGGGAGCCTCCAGCTCGCCGGACTGTACGACGGCTCCTGTTGGCCACGTGTCGGGGCCGGCATCGTCGAAGAAGGTTGGTTCAGAGTGCCCACAAGGTGCTTTAGTTCAATGGGTTGCAGCAGCAGGAATTTGCGGCCCGTTAGCAAGGGTGCTAGTGCTCGTGCAAGCTCAGGGCTCATTCTGGCGCCATCACGCGCGCCAGTAGCGTGTCCATTGTGCCCCACACCCTGCTTACGGCGCTGTGGCCCCTACGGCGCGAGCCTGCACATCGTAGGCGACCTACCGGTAGCATAGCTGAGCCTATAGCCGTTTGCCAGCTTTATCCAGCATAATTGTGAGCCGAAGCCGGCTTGCGAAGGGGCCAGCGCAAGTTCTGGCGGGTGACTAGACGCGGCCGACTGCTGAGTCGGCTGTTCATGTTGAGGGGCCCATAAAAAGCCGCCGCGACTTGCTACTGTCACCACTTGAGTTACGGGTACCAGCAGTTCTCCTCCTATGTTCGTATTATTTGGGCCGGACGGCTCGGTCGCGTCGAAATGGGCAGACCCATGGGTCGTTTCGGAGAAGTGAGTTGCAGAGCGCATGGCCTTCTTAGCAGAGATATTACCATATTAGTATCGAGTCTGTATCTGGCCTGTTGCACCTGGGCTTGTAGGCTCAGCCGCTTGAAAAGCCCCGCTTCAGCACCAACAAATGGGCAGCCAAGTTGCTTGGAGTTACGCCAATTTGCAGATTACTCAGATGATAAAGTTCCACTTATTACTGACGTAGTAGGACTGTCAGGCAGGTCGCACGGATGTTGCTCGGAATGGGGCAGGGGGAGCAAAACTCTATGCTACCATAAGAAACCTGCACAAACCGGAGCCTGTGTGCTTCCTTGTCTTGTGATCACTTATTTATAACTATTAAGTTATGTGTTGAAGGCCTTTGTGCAATACTGGCAGCTGTGCCGAGTTGTGTGGGCTCCTTGGAGCATAGCTGGTAGTGCTGGTGAAGGCAGCCGGTCGCCCGTCGAGGCAGCTGCACAGGTAAGATGATAGGCTTTCCTGCTGGGTCGGCGTGGGCTACGCTCCTCGCCTGCTGGGTTTGCTCGGCGCTTGCGGTCGGCTACGGTGGGGCAACAACGAACGGCGGAGGCAGCTCTTCCTCTTCGTCATCATCGCCAATTTCCTGGAGCACGAACGTGTGGGCTGGAGTCAACAACGACAAGTTTGTGCGCACCTACGGCAAGAAGTTTCTTGCAGGCGAGTCAAGAGCCCTCGCTTTTGGCGGGAAACTGCGGTCCGACCAACGGCGTTGATCCCGACTAGTTTGCTTGCCTTCGAGAACAGGCATCTCATTGTCTGTTGCGCTATGCTGATGACCCAAATTGTTGCCGCGTCCGCTTGCAGGCGACAAGTCCTTCTATTTCCAGGGTGGGTGCAGCTACCGGGCATGTGGGCAACAGCCGACGGGTGCTGACTGGGCGCGCACCGACATGCCTAGACTGCATCACTGCTGTTCCCAGTACTCCAGCCTTACCGTATCGCTGCTCTCGGAAGGGGTACCGGTGCGAGCGTCACAATGGAAGACTCAACACACTTCCACGTGTATCGCTGCTCCCCCAGGCACCAACTTCTATTGGCTGGGCCCCGCTAGCGCCGGCGTGCTGAGCGACAGTGAGGTGGAGGGGGTCATTCACGACCACGCAGCCAACGGCCTACGCGTCATCAGGTCAGAGGGAAGGGGTCATTGGACGCGTACATGCCAGAAGGTACATGCGCGAGATGGGATTCCACCGCCTCGCCTAGCTGTGCTGCAGGCTTGTAGCCATTTGGGTTGCCGTACAGACCCAAGGAAGGCCGTGCATAGAAGCGCTCAGGCTCAAGGCCTGCAGGGAAGGCGCGCGCAGCCTATCCCTGCTCCCCACTTGAATGGCCTGGCATAGCAGCCGTTGTTTGGACCGTTGTCAATCTGACCCAAATCGGTGCGTGCAGGATGTGGGGCTTCGGCCACGGCTGGGACGACATGGCTGTGGACTACAAGGGCACGTGGACGCTCAAGGACACGTGAGCCGGGAGCGCAGCGACCACATGGCACCACATGGCATTGTACCTTATGCGGCAGCAGCAAACCGACCGCACGGCACGCACGCGCGTACGATGAAAGACACGTGAGCCGGGCGCAGCTGCACCCACCACTGCAATGGCTTGCAGTACGGTACACTTTGCGGCAGCTCATTCCCGGCTCGGCAAGGGCGCAAGGGCGCGTTCTTTGATATCGTCAGCCCTCAACCTCCTACACATCAACCTAGCTGTAGGCCCAGGCATGCATGCAAGAGCTGATGACCGGTCTGGTCGCATCCTACGGTGCACGATTGTGCGTGCCCTCGGCCTGCGCAGGGCCTTCCGGCGGCTGGACTGGGTCATCGCGATGGCCAAGAAGTACGGCGTGCGCGTCATCTTCCCCTTCGTCAACTACGAAAACGACCTAACAGGTGGGTGGGTTACATGCGCACCTGCTGTGGACAGGATGTGCAGCTGCTGTGCGGCTACGTACCGGTGTGTGTGCTCCGTACGGTATGCAGCTCGGCAGTTCAGCATCGGCAGCAGCGGCAGCAACTTTGATTTAGGCTGGCCAGTATGCAGTTCGGATCGGCGTGGTGCGACGTGGGACAGGCGCACGCCTGCCGGCATGCTGTTGCTGTGCCCACATGCAAGGCTGCAGCCCGGGGAGCTGCTACGGTACACAGCACATCGGTATATGCCTCCTAATCGTTGTGCATGTTGGTCGGCACTTGCAGGCATCAAGTTCTACGTGGACAACATCCTGGGCAAGGACAAGGACAAGGAGTACTTTTTTGGGTCGTCCCAGGTGGGTATGCAGTGGCCGTAACACACACGCGTTGGACCGTTGGTTGCCGTAACCCTGGCGCCCATGTTCCAGTGCCGTGTGCACCAGGGCCCCAAAATGTTTACAGTTTAGCAACACCGGTAGGATGGCGCACAGCTGGTGTGTGTGTGTGCGCCGTACCGGTTCCGCCTTGCCCATCCGTATGGTACACCTAACGAAGTACACAGCTACGCGTCCAAGGGGGACGCCGGAGGTGATTACATGCATGCAGCGCAACAGGCGCATGGCGTGTGCGACTTTCCTTCGTACTTGCGATCGCACCCACACACGCAACCCTGATGCCCAGGTATGGCGGCACTACGGGGATGTGTGTTGAAGATGTACAGCGGTGCGCCCAAGGCACACGTGAGTGCCATTCCACGCGCCGTCATGGGCGCATGACATGTGACGTGTGCGCTTCCCTCCTTGCAACCCTGCCCAGGTGTGGTGGCGCTATGAGGAGTTCGTCAAGAACGTCGTCTTCCACTGGAACCCCTTCACGGTGAGCTAGATGCTGCACGGTACCCTTGCTTCCTCCTGCCACGCACCCGCCTCGCCCAGCTGCGCCCACGCGCCGCTCATTGCATTTTGCCGCGTGCAGTGCGGGCGGCTCCCACCGCCACACGCAACTACGTACCCCCCTTCCGCTCTTGCTCCCCACATCTACATGGAATGCCTACCTGCACTCGTGCACCCGGCCTTGCACCGACAAGCCCTTGCGCTCCCCTCCCCACCCCGGCCCCCCTCGCCTCATGTACCTTCACCTTGCCTTCCACCAGCAACTCCCCCCTCCTGTACACACACACAGTTCCTTACCCCTCTGACATACTGGTACCCTACGCCACCCTGTCCTGCCCCTCCCTCTCCCTCTTCCACAGGGCCTCATGTACCGCGACGACCCCACCATCTTCGCGTGGGAGCTAATGAACGAGCCGCACACCGCCGACAGCTTCGAGTCGCAGCCCTCGTGGCCCTTCCAGTTCGGCGACAACGGCGTCATGATAGGCAGGGGGCAGCTGGCGGGACGCCTGGTGAGCAGCGGGGTAACCGCAAAGCGCCAAATAGGAATCGGGATCAGTGGGGTGGGGCTGGGGACGGGAGGGGGCGACGAGGATGGGACATGGTTCGTGTCAGGGCTGGCTGCTGGAGTTTGGAGGGCAGCAGGGGAACACAGTGTGGGCTCTGTGTCCCTGGGCTGGTGCCGTAACGTACGGTAACAAGTGCCGGCAATGCCAGGCTACGCGTGGCATCCGGCATGCATGCAACGTACGGGCCAAGGTCCGCGCCCTTTGCACCCTATGCACTCTCGCGCATGCAGCCTCCCTCGACTGTGCCCACACGACGGGTGTGGCCGGGACCAGTAAGCGTCGTGTGGTACGGCCACCGCAATCCTAACGTCGCAAACATCGCGCTTTGCAGGCATTGCTACTTCCCGTCCTGGTTATGTGGTACTTTGCGTTTGCGCGCTCCGCCACGCGCACCGCAGGTGAACCAGTGGCTGTGCCGCATCTCCCCCACAGGCTGACTTACTTGGCTGCCACAAACGCCGCGCTCCTCCGGCATATATACTGGTTTCCGTCGTAGTTACTTTGCGCCTCTTGAGTTTACACTCCCCCCAACCCCCGCAGGTGAACCAGTGGCTGTGCCGCGCTGCCACGCTGGTCAAGTCCCTGGATAAGAACCACATGGTGACCACTGGGGAGGAGGGCTACCGCACCAACGGGCCCTACCTCAAGCTGGAGCACAACTGGTGGGGCCAGGGGGCTGCTGCTGCGTGGGGCTGCTGGATGCGGGCGGGCGGACTGCATAGTACAGAGTAATGCAGTAGAGTAATGCAGGAGCGGTATAACTGGTGGGGCCAGGGTAGGGGCAGCTGCTGCGTGGGGCTGCTGGTAGCCGAAAGGCTGCAGGTTGTAGAGTAGCGCGGACGGGGAGATGGGTTAGTGCAGGGTATTGTAGGGGTGTAGTTCGCTCGAGCTAGCGCGGACTGCTGACTGCGCAGTAGTACCAGTAGCTGCCTCCGTCCGTTTGTTAGGGGCAGCTCGTTAGGGGCAGTTAGGAGCAGTTAGGAGCAGCGGAGAGCTGACCCACATGGCTGTACGACACGGACCTTGGCGGAACGCACCGCTCACTGGCCTTTCTTGATCCGCAGTAACTAAGCAGTACCCTATTAACTGGTGCAGTGGGGAAGTGTGGCCAGGACCGTGTAGAGCTAATACACATCACCCCTGGTCCCCTGCAGGCTTAACAACGGGCTCAAGGGAGTGGACTTCGAGTCCAACATCAAATGCGTCGACAGTGAGTGGAAATGCCAACCTGGGACTTTTCCAGTGCTACTGCTAAGCAACACCGGCATGCATTGCACTGAGCACCATCAGCTCTGTGGGCAGCTGGGCGCATGCTTGGGCACCCCATGGTGCTCCCTGCCTCTTGTGCGCAAAGTCCACGTAAGCTCTTCACAATCTCATGACCCACGCACCCCCTGCCCCCCAGTCGACTACATGACCATCCCGATGCCCCGCCTTCTACTATTACTACCACCATTTCTTCCTCAAGTTACTAATACCCGGTTTCGCCTCCGCCCCTTCCCGCCCCCCCCCCCACCCCCAGTCGACTACATGACCATGCACGTGTACCCCGACAACTGGGAAGTGCCCTACTCAAACTACCAGTACGTCATCGACAACTTCATAGCGGTGAGCGAGCCGGCACGCGCGCTCAGTCGAATGAATGTTTCTGCGACACCTCGTCGATGCGGCCACATACCTCTGCTGCTCCGTGGCTCGGTCCTTCGTGTCTTGCCCACCCTCCCCATTCATCACATGCTACCGTGCTCTGCCCCGCCAAGGCCGCACAAAACCATGTCACCTATGCCTGAAGTACCCAACGCGGATGCAAGTCCTGTCTGGCTCTGATGTTATGTCGTCCACTACCGTATCCTACTGTCGCTTTGTCTCATACTAAGCCGTCGGTACCGCACTAACCATGGTTTGCGCCAGTTATGAGACCTAAACAGTCAACCCAATTCACTGCTGCCCGCCAGGACCGCGCTAACCTGGCCCACGCGTTCAACAAGCCCGTGGTGATGGAGGAGTACGGCTGCTGCAAGCAGGGGGACTACGTGGGCAAGCGGGGGCAGCTGTTCCAGGCCATGCACGCGGCGGTGGACAGGCTGGACATCGCGGGGTGCATGGTGTGGCAGGTGGGGCGGGGGCCGGGGGGAACAAAGTACTAGTAACGCGAGGGCGGGGGGCGGGGGCCGGGGGGCGGGCGCGGGGTGCATGGTGTGGCCGGTGGGGCGGGGGAGGGGGCGGGGGAGGGGGCGGACGTTGCTGGGGAACAGCGGGGCAGTGGGGCGGGTTGCAGGTGGGACCGCCCTCCAGGATGTACTCCATGGCCTTGTCCATCACCTCATTAATGGTGTAGGAATGGAGAGGTTGGGCATGGGGGCGTCCACCGCCCAGTCCTCGACCACGTGGTCGTGTGGGCCCACGTCCACGGTGATCACCTGCTCGTAGACACGCCGCCGGGGCTCGGGCACCCTGCCGCGCACGGAGTTGTTGCAGGCGTGCGCTAGCTGCACGGTGTGGGGATGAATCCCCACGGCCTGACATCCGCGAGCTGGCCCTTCTGCTTGCCCACGGTGTCCATGCCTTGGGGCGAAGGGGACCATGACGCCCCAAGTCGCGGTCACCGTGGGCAAGCAGGAGGCCAAGCTCGCGGGTGACAGGGATCCACCCCCACGCCGCGCATCTGGCGAGCGCCTGCACCAACTACGTACGCGGCGGGATACCCGAGCCCCGCCGACGCGTGTGTGAGGAGGTCATCGCGGTGGGCGTGGGCCCACACGACCACGTGGTCGAGGACTGGGCGGTGGACGCCGCCACGCCCGACCTCTATTTCTACAGCCTTAACGGGTTGACAACCAAGGCCATGGACTACATAATGGGGCACCACGACGAGACCCGGGAGCGCGCTGCGCTTCGGGGTGAAGGCGATGCGGGTGGCGAAGCCGGAGCTGCAGCTGCACCGCTGCCCCCACCGCCGCGCGCCGTGAGCGGGTATGGGGCAGCAAGCAGGGACGGGAAGCGCCCCAATCAACTCAGTGCGGGGCGGGATGCATGGTGTGGCAGGTAGGGCGGGAGGGGCTAGGAGCCTGACGACTTGGGCAGGATTTGGTGAAAGAGGTAGCAGGGTGTGGGTGCATGCTCGTAGGTGCCCGTGGAGGCGTATGTGAGGCAGGTAAGGGCACGAGATGGCGGAGAGTGGGAGACGGTCTGGGGAGGGGGGACAGGGCTGTACGTGCGGCACTGTACATGTGTGCAACATGCAGAGGGGGGTGAGTACAAACGTCCCAAGAAGACCGCAGGCCTATTAATGCTACATGCGTGTCGCCGTGTATCATCCTGCGCAGGGTGCCTGGGCTGTTATTGGTTGTGGCCCGCGCTTGTGACCACCGGTATGCGATGCGCTGATTGTGGTGTGCCCGCAGGTGGTTCCATGGTCAAGCCTTAAGCGTGACAGCAATTATGGTGGGTTGTGACGGGGGTTGCCGCCTGCGGCAGGTTTGTATGGCCCTAGGAACGGGTCACGGGGACAGGGCACCGCAACTATGGTGGGTTAGGGCTTCGGTGTTGGCGGGCGGCCAATCCTTACCTCGAGTGTGATGGGTTATGGGGACATGGTACTCAAAGATCTAGCCTGCTTTACTGTACGAATGAGCAGTTGCCGTAGGCCGCCTACTGCTAGATATAGTTGGGCCGGGTTTGAGCGTTTGGCGCCGCTGTGGACTGACCCCCTGCTGTGCGCAGACTTCACCTATGGCGACGACGGCGGGTGGGAGATCAAGCAGAACGCGATCAAGATGAACTCCAAGTGGTAGCCCAGGGCCAGTGTGGCAACCGCACGGCTTGGGCCTGCGGGCTGAGTGAATGTAGCGGATGTGGCGTGAGCTAGCAGCAATATCACATGTGATTGCCAAAAGCCGTAGCGCGCACCGTGGCTCTTGGCGCAGCGGCGTGTTGGTGATTGCAGGGTTCATAGGCGCGTACATGCATGGTAGGACCCATTCTTTCTGTAAATTACGCATACAGTCACTTTGGAAGTTCCGAATACGTATGTCTGCTGTGCATATGGCCGACAGTAGGGGCTGGCATACCGTGAGCAGCTACACGTGTCAAGTCACGCAACGACCCATTTGGTCCATGGCATGTCGGGGGGCGCGACCCAAGTTTTGGGTGGCACCGTTGTGATAACGCCGTGCGTGGGGCTCTAGGATGTGCGATCAACAACCATATTTGTTTGCAGGGAGGTGCGTTTTCAGTGTTTCAGTGTTGGGCATACGCATGGTCGCTCATCGTTTGTGCCTGATTTGTGCCAGGCTGTGTATGGTCCGCAGAGCAGGAGGCATCCTGGTACCGGTACGCTGTATGCATGTGTGGCAAGCTCTGGCACGATACAGTTTGCAGTCTGGAAGTGATGCAGGCCGTACAGTACACCAACTGTATCCACCGTACGCACGTACCTTGGGTACTGTACCGGTAGTGGGCAGCCCCGAGGTCTGGCACAGGCGCCCGCCCGCCCGCCCGCCCGCCTGGCGCGAAGCTTTTGCACAGCGTGTTCGCACGTGAGCATGTGGTGTGTGTCGTGCAGTGCTGTTTGCTGTTTCCTGTTTGGCGAGGTCTGGTACGGCGCCGTGGCGAGGCTGGCGAGGGTGTAGGTGACTTTGTTGAGGCTGGGGCGGGAAAGCTCTTGCGCAGGGGTCTGGGCAGCTTCATGCATTGTGTACGGTACCTGAACGCCCTACGCTACAGTACCTTGCTTTCATTGCTGCCAACTTTCAACTCGGTTGCATTGCGGTCAATGACTAGGCATCCAGGGGCAGGGCAGCGGTGCGTTTGGGAGGCCGCTTCCACGATATCAGTGACGCATGCTGCAAGCCCATACGCCATGCCATGTACCGATAGTGTAGTAGGAAACCTGCTACATTAAGACGTTCCAGTCCTGCACAGACATCTCG
>VFQN01002611.1_pt1 | contig 27351 bp, 20 predicted proteins | sample 3512371 | NCBI WGS metagenome assembly VFQN01 (sample SAMN10412370, study PRJNA504923) | tailings metagenome | isolation source: Replicate 2 from Balatoc abandoned mine | place: Philippines: Itogon, Benguet | collected 2017-08-28
TCTACTAATAATGGTGGTTCTTGGAGCAATATTTCCAATACTACCAACACTTATACTTATAACAATCTCAATACAACTTCAACTTACAGAGCACTCAATCAAAATGAAATTTGTCCGGCTTTGTATTCCAATGAAGTAACCATCACTGTTATTCCACCTGTAACTACAGCTAATGCAGGTTCAGATCAAGTTCTTTGTAATGTAACTTCTGTGACACTCAATGGTAACACACCTACTTCTGGTACAGGTACTTGGACCATTGCTTCAGGCGCTCCTTCAACTGTAACTTTCACCAATCCAAATGACCCGAATACAACTGTCAATGGATTAGTAGCAGGTACTTATCAGTTTATTTGGACCATCAGTAACGGTACTTGTGACCCTTCTACTGATGCGGTTGAAATACGCGTTGTATCACCAACCATTGCTGGTAACCTTGTAGCTGCTGCTACTGTTTGTGCTACTAACAATACTGATATCCTCACGCTCTCTGGTAATAACGGAAGCATTATTCGTTGGGAGGTGTCTACTAATAATGGTGGTTCTTGGAGCAATATTTCCAATACTACCAACACTTATACTTATAACAATCTCAATACAACTTCAACTTACAGAGCACTCAATCAAAATGAAATTTGTCCGGCTTTGTATTCCAATGAAGTAACCATCACTGTTATTCCACCTGTTACTACAGCCAATGCAGGTTCAGATCAAGTTCTTTGTAATGTAACTTCTGTGACACTCAACGGTAACACACCTACTTCTGGTACAGGTACTTGGACCATTGCTTCAGGTGCTCCTTCAACTGTAACTTTTACCAATGCTAATGATCCCAACACAACTGTCAACGGATTAGTAGCAGGTACTTATCAGTTTATATGGACCATCAGTAACGGTATGTGTGCTCCTTCTGCTGATACGGTTATCGTAAGAGTTGATCCACTAACTGTACCCGGATTATTGGTTGCTGATGCTACTGTATGCGCTACTGCTAATAGTAATACACTTTCTCTTAGTGGATATACTGGTGATATACTGAGATGGGAACTCTCCACTTCAGGTGGTAGTTCATGGACCAATATTGCCAACATTAGCAATACGCTTACTTATACCAACCTGAATACCACTACAACTTATCGCGTGGCTGTACAAAGTGGTTCATGTAATACACTCTACTCAAACCATGTAACCATTACCGTTTTACAACCTGTTACTCCTGCAAATGCAGGTACAGACCAGGTGTTATGTAATGCCACAACTACCGTATTCGAAGGTAACCAGCCAGTATCTGGTACAGGTACGTGGACGTATGTTTCAGGACCTACCACTCCTATTTTTGCTAACGCTACTGATCCTCGTACTGCTGTAACGGGATTGACTATTGGAACTTATGTTTTTGTATGGACTATCACCAATAATCTTTGTGCAGATTCAAAAGATACAGTACAGGTTACGATTGCACCTGAAACAGTACCGGGAGTGTTATCATCAAATGCTACTGTATGTTCTGGTACCAATAACGGTTCTCTGCAATTAACTGGAACAACAGGCTCTATTTTGCATTGGGAATACTCTACTGATAATGGAGTTTCATGGACAGTATTATCAAACACAACCAATTCATATACATATACCAATCTGACTGTTTCAACTTTGTTCAGAGTATTGGTTCAAAACAGTGTTTGTGCAACTGCTTATTCAAACCCGGTACAGATTACTGTAATGCCTGCAGTAACTACTGCTGTGGCAGGATTGAACCAAGCTTTATGTAACAGTACTACAGGCAGACTTGAAGGCAATACCCCATCTTCAGGTGTGGGTATTTGGAGTCAAATTTCTGGACCTACTACAGCCATTTTTGCTGATGCAAGACTTGCAGCTACCAATATTTCTGGTCTTAGCACAGGTACTTACCGTTTTGCATGGACCATTTCAAATACTGTATGCCCTTCTTCAAGTAATGAAGTAGAAATAAGAATTGACCCTTCTACTTCTGCAGGTGTACTATCTGGTAATGATACCGTATGTACTAACCTCAACTCAGGTACATTATCCATTGCCAATTATACAGGAACCATTATTAGATGGGAAAGCTCAGTTGATAATGGTGCAAACTGGACTCCAATCAATACTACACAGGATACTTATAATTATACAAATTTAACAGCTACTACCAGATTCAGAGTATTGGTACAAAGTGGGGCTTGTGCTTCCTTGTATTCAAATACAGTTACGATTATTGTAAATCCTTTAACCGTAGGCGGACATATTGTTGCGAATGATACTGTTTGTGTTACATCGAATAACGGCACATTGCTTCTTACCAATTATGTGGGAGATCTTATCCGCTGGGAATCTTCCATAGACAATGGAAATAACTGGACACTGATCAACTATACAGGTGATCAATACAATTTCAGTAATCTACTTTCAACAACTCTATTCAGAGTGATGGTACAAAGTGGGGTATGTTCTGCTGCATTCAGTGACACAGTTAATATTGTTGTAGATGCTGCCACTGTTGCCGGTACACTTAATGGATCAGATACGGTTTGTTATAATAACAATTCAGGACAAATCATTTTATCAGGTAGACTTGGTAGTGTTGTTCAGTGGGAATCATCTGAAAACAGTGGTGCTACTTGGAATACTGTAAACGCTACACTTGCGGATACAATACGTTACAATAATCTTCAACGTACTACTTTATACCGTACCATGGTGAAAAATGGTGCTTGTGCGGTGATGTATACCAATCCAATAGAAATAGCAGTTGTTGAACCTGTTACTACCGCCAATGCAGGTAATGACATTCTGGTATGTAACGCTACAAGTTTCACAACACTGAGAGGCAATATGCCTTTATCGGGTACTGGTATGTGGAGACAAATAGCTGGGCCCAACAATATATCAATTGCTGATGCAACAAATCCTAACACTACTATTTCCGGTTTGATACCCGGCACCTATGAGTTTGCGTGGGAAATATCAAATGGTATTTGTGTAAGCTCTTCTGATACGGTATCTGTAAAAGTTGATCAGACGATTGCTGATTTTACATTGTCAGGAATCAATAACTGTGGTAACACTGTTTATCAATTTAATGATCGTAGCCATTCCAACTTTGGTATTGCAGATTGGAAGTGGAGTATTGCTCCGGGCGATACTGTTCATCAGAAAGAAAACAGTGTCAGATTTACGACTGAAGGTACTTATACAATGAACCTGAGTGTAATAAGTAATGCGGGATGCGTGAATAATTTACAGGCACAGTTTGTAGTGAATGTCTTTGAATTTCCCCAAGTAGATATTGATGCCATCAGAGATGTTTGTAAAGGACAGTTAACACAAATAGCCCCTATCGTAAATTCAAAAGATACCATTGCCATGTTATTATGGAACCTAGGCAATGGTACCAGGAGTACAGATTCTTTGATTGCAGTTCGTTACCTCGTAGACGGACAATACACAGTTCGATTGACTGCAACAACAGTGAATAACTGTTTTGATTCTGCTTACAAAGCAATGACAGTACACCCGCTTCCTGTTATCAATATCACACAGAATAGTACTATTTGTAAAGGAGATTCCATTCGTCTGGTTGCATCGGGTGCCATGAATTACATCTGGTTCGATCAACTTAATAATATCACATCATCCGGGCCGAATACAAATATTATTCGTCCGTCAAGAACTACTTCAGTTCGTGTAATAGGCTATGATGAACATGGATGTAGTGAAATAAAATCTACTAATATCCGTGTGATACAACCGCTACAAATGTTCACTGCACAAGGTGATACATTGTGTATAGGCGAAAGCAAACAGCTCATTGCAACGGGTGCCAATAGTTACAGGTGGTATCCTGAAACCGGATTAAGTAATACCCAAGTAGCTAATCCTGTTGCAAGACCTGTTGAAACGACGGTATATAATGTGATTGGTAAAGATGCCTATAACTGTTTTACTGATACTGCACAGATCAGAGTAGTGGTTGGTCGCCCAACACCTATCAACATTGGTAGTGATACTATTATTACTGCGGGTACCAGTTTGCAACTGAGGGTTTTATCAACCAATACCATTAATGGAGGCAATGATCAAATTAAAAAATGGCGCTGGGGTGGTGATGTTTCTATCAGCTGTCCTACTTGCCCTACTCCCGAAGTAAAACTCTCTAATGATGCTTGCATATCCTGTACAGTAGTTAATAATTATGGCTGTGTAAGTACTGATACAATCTGCATCAAAACACTTTGTCCAGCCACTGAACTATTTGTTCCAAATGCATTTTCACCTGATGGTGATGGTGTAAACGATGTATTACTAGTTCAAGGTAAAGGCATTAAAATGATCAAAAGTTTCAGAATATATAACAGATGGGGACAGCTGGTTTTCGAGAAAGCCAATTTCTCTCCCGGTGATCCAGCCTACGCATGGAATGGAACAGCATTCGGCAAAGCAGTAACACCTGATGTATTTGTATATGTATCTGAAGTCATCTGTGAAAAAGGATTACCTACCATATTTAAAGGAAATATAACCATACTCAAATGAACAGAAATTCTACCCTCCGCTTTATTGCTATTTTAGCAATACTCATTACCGGTAAAGTTTATGGACAAGATTTTACCTTTTCACAATTTTATGAACAACCTTTATTGCGCAATCCTGCCTTAGCAGGTGTGTTCACAGGCGATATCAGGGCTTCTGTAGCACATAGAAGTCAGTGGGGAAGTGTTACCGTTCCTTTTAAAACATCTTCGATGAGTATAGAACATAAAATTCCCATGGGAGGGAAAAACGATTTTCTTACCATCGCTTCTCAAATGAGTATTGATGTAGCAGGAGATCTTCGCTTGAGAAGAACACAAATACTTCCTGCCATCAATTATCACAAATCATTGAGCAATGATAATGATACTTATTTATCCTTAGCATTTATGGGTGGACCCGTTTCTAGTCAATTCGATGCATCCAAATTAAAAATGGGTGATCAATTTCGTGGTGGAGAATACAATGCTGCCAATCCTACTGCTCAGCGAATCACAAATTCTGGCTATTCCTATTGGGATCTCAGTACTGGTTTATCATTGAGTACTTCTTTTAATGACAAAACCAGGGTATATGTAGCCGCAGGTTTATCACATGTAACCAATCCAACCATCAAATCCGTTACAGGGTCAACAGAAAATTTTCTTTCGCCAAGACTCTCTTTCAACGCAGGTATCAATGCACCATCAGGTGAGCGTAGCAGAATCATGGGGTTCATAGATTATTTTACACAGAACAACAATAAACAAATACTCGGAGGTTTACTTTATGGAATGACTATCAGAGAATATGATGATGGTAATGAACCTGATTTGTTCTATATCGGAAGCTTTATGAGATGGGGTGATGCCTTAATACCAACTGTAAAAATGGAATTTGAACACCTCAGTATTGGTGTAAGTTATGATGTCAACATATCTAAACTAAAAGTAGTTTCAAACTGGAGAGGCGGACTTGAATTAACAGCGACCTATAGAGGTTTTCTCAAAATCAGAAACTCTACTGTTGATAAAACAAGATGTGTAAGATTTTAATTGATTACATCACAAACAAATAAGAAACGAACTGACAAGCTGCTCCAACCAATAATCCATAATAGATTTCTGGATGAGTGTGATCACTTACTAATAACCTAGAAGTACAAATTAAACCTGCAAGAAGGATCGCAATACTGATAAAAAATCCGAAGGGAAGTTGATAATAATAGGAAAACAGAATCACCGCCATCACAGCACCACCAGCGGCCATTGCATGTAGACTGATTTTGATAAAGTTATTGAAGACCAGTCCTATTGATGTTGCAATGAATATGCCCATGAAGAAAAATTTGAGTACAATAGGTTGATCGGTAAAATTGCGACTCAAATAATACATCCACCAGTAAAAAAACATCGTGATAACAAAAGGAATGATTCTTTCCTTTTGTGTTCTCAAAAAAATACTTTCACTGAATTTTAGACGCCATAAAAGAAATACAGCAAAAGCAGGGAAAAAAGCGGTCAACCAAAACAGTCCGAACAAACGCATATTAAGTTGCCAAGGTGTAATACCGGCAAACTCATAAGGCACTTGTTGCATTAAAAAGAAGAAAATATAAGTCGGGATAAACAGTGGGTGAAACACATACGAAATAATTTTCGCAGGTATTATCAGAAAAAGCGAATGTTTATCGTTCCTTTCAGCAATTTCATTCATGATCATCCTTATTTCGGTGCAGTTTTTTTGACACCGCAATACTACAACTACTTATTGACTTTGATGAAGTATACCACCGTATTAAAGTTGAAATCGCTTGAAATATTCACTTCTGTTCGCTTATTTTCCCCATCTGTAATAACCATCAAGGCCGAATTCGGCGGTGTAATCCCCAGACTCTCAGCGAAAAATATCATTTCATTTTTACTTTGATCGCTGCTCAGTTTTACATAGAAAGTAACTGGTTTATTGGTACGAAGTAGCTGTTTATAAACAACGATTTCTTTATTATAAATTACAGATAAGGAATCATAATCAAAGGTTCCATTATCGAAAAGATCCACTCGTACAGAGTCTGATTTGGTATAAACAAATAACGGCTTACTGGGTATACGCATCTTCATTTCATCTACCAAATTGGTCGCTTTTACCTTTGGAACAAACTCAAGCAACTCACCTATATCCATCTTTTTTTGCTGGCCAACACTCTTCTGCATGTTTGCTTTTGTATCAATTGCTGTTCTTTGCTGCACAAAAGGTATACCTGTAGGTTTTACCGGTCTGTTTTTTTCTTTTGTCTGCTGATTGCTATCTGCTTTGCTCTTATTTTCCTCAGGTCTAATAGAAGTAGCATTATTTTTCTCCTTTCTTAAACGACTGTTTTTGGCAGACTTATTTATAGAAGCCTTTTCTCCTTTTATCTTTGAAGAGTTATTGATTGCATGATCTTTAGAATTGACTAAGGACTTATTACTAAAGGAATCTGCATCTATCTCTTCACCTGATGGTATCCAACGTGGATTTTTATCAGTTGTAAGAATAAGGTCTGATCTTCTATTAGCAATTTGTGCGGCTTTATCATAAGAAGGGTCTTCTTTACAAGCCATTAAAAAATATTTTTTTGCATAATAGTCTGTATTAATTCTTGCTGGGTCAATTCCTTTCTTAATTAAGTAAGCACGCACAGATGCTGATCTTCTTTTCGACATATTTATATTGGCTTCCCTAGAACCTATACAATCTGTAAAAGAAGCTACCGCAATATTCAGTTCAGGATTTTCTTTCAATTGCTTCACCACGTCATCCAGTACCGGAATATCTACATTTCTGATTTTCGCACTAGCAAAATTGTAATTCACATACATTCTTTTAGTAGCAATAGCTTCGATAGAATCAGTTGGAAGTTTGACACTTTGAATGGTATCTTTTTTAATGAGAGGCTGTACAACTTGCGGCTCTAGCTTAACAGTATCTTGCTTGGGCTGCTGTTGTTTTACTAGCAGAGGTAAGGCGGTATCTTTTTTTGGAGTATAGGGCAACAATATGGCATTAAATATTTCTAGACAGCAGGAAGAAGCCCTGTCTGAACTGAAATACACAGTGTCAGAGCTTTTGTATTTTTTATAGTATAAATCATTTTTGCCTGAATTAATCGGATGTCCAAGATTGGTGGTTTTTGACCAATTATTTTGAAAAGGGGTACCCTGAGCTTTATAAATATCCATCCCACCCATACCAATTGCCCCATCAGAACTGAAATATAAACTGCTATCTACTGCATCAAAATAGGGTGACACTTCTTCTCTAATAGTATTTACATGCACACCCGCATTGATAACACTACCCTGAGGTACCTTTCCATCCATTTTTACCAACCAAATATCGTAGCTACCCTTAGTTCCCGGCTGGTTGGATGAAAAGAAAAGATATTGTCCATCAACTGTAATAAAAGGTTGTTTTGAACTATATCCCTTAACATTGATAGGAGCAGGTAATAATACCGGTTTACCCCACTGCGATAAAATTGAGCTTCGTTCCATGTAATAAATCTGGTACTCTTCTGCTCCATTGCTTTTATTATTTTTCCAGCCGGTAAAATAGAGTGTTAATCCATCTGCCGATAAAGAGGAAGCACCCATGTTCAACTGATCATCAGCACCCGAAACTATTTTTTTTACTATCCCGCTATTCTCACTTCCTGTGTAAAGACGCACCGGAAAATTTTTTTGCTTCTTGACCATCTCATGTCTGGAGCTTGTAAACCACACAATACTGTCATTTATTTTTTCAAGTGCAAAATTGGAACCATCGGGAGAACTGGTGACTGAATTTTTTGTTACCGTTGCCCGCGAATATTCTTTTAACTCATTAATAGTATACAAACAAGATGCAATACCTAAACGTGCCATACTTGCATACTCATCTTCTTTTGGATACCCACTTAAAAAACTATTATACACAGTTTGTGCCTGTACCGGATCATTATTTGCTAAAAGTGTATTGGCATACCATAACTGAGCCAGAGGAAATTTATTATCCCTAAAAGTCAAGTAATGCTTATATGCTAATAAAGCTCCTCCATAGTTATTATGCAAACGATAAGATTCAGCTAAATGGTAAGTAGCTTTTATTATGTCTGCTGGTTTCAGTTTTCCTCTTCTACTCACAGCCTGATGAGGATATACAAGACCTGTTGTTGATTTTACAATTGGACTATCATACAAGACAACTGTATACAACCTAGATGCTTGATAATAATCTTTTGCTTTAAATGCAGCATCTGCAGTTTTCAATATTTTTTTTGCCCGCTGGGCATGCAATGTATACTTACCCTGTGCAAAAGACAGTAATACAACGATAGTAAAAAGTAAACAATATTTAGGGCTTACAATCTTGGGCATACAAACTTTGAATCCGTAATTTTTCTTCGACCAATAAAACTGATAGATAATTCATATCCTCCATTACCAGAGGATGCGCTTTTCATTTTCGACATATTGATATCATAACTGAAACCTATGGTTAGTCCATTGAGATGAATACCAATATTCGGTGCAACTGCATCATTTAAACGATACGTAGTTCCTAAAAGTAAATCAGCGCCCTCTTGTATTTGCATATTCATGGATAATCCACCTGTAATTTCACTAGCATCACCCTGTTTCAACAAAACGGCATGTGGTGTCAGATCTACTCGATCACTCATACGCATTCTTACTCCACCATGAAGTGCATATCGCATTGGAATTTTATTATTGTTGCCATTGGCAAGAAACTGATTGCGGGGTTGTGTAGGATGGTAAGCGCTTACGCCAAGGAATACATTGGCTGCTTTATCGGGTTCGGCATCAAAATAAACAAGACCCAGACTTCCATCTAAAGCAGTTGCATTGATACGCATGAATTGTTCGTTTGATGGTAATGTTGGATCATATCCTATCAATGGATTGTATTGATTCCCATACTGAAATTTATTAGGATCGATGCCCCTATTCAGCATTCCTATCTGAAATCCACCACTGATGATTTTGTATTCTGTTAACCTGGCTTTATATGAAACCGATAGATAACCGTTATTATAATAATATCCTCCATCACCTGTAGTCTGACTCAGAACTGTCATTCCAACTGAAAAGGCATCCGATATACTCATATCACCTGAAATACCTTTGGTAATAAATGGAGAAGAGATGGAAGGCCACTGGTATCGATAATTAGCTGTTACCCTATAAAAACCATCATTCACTCCGGTAAGAGCCGGATTTAGCCATAATGGATGTGCATAATACTGTGTAAAATGTGCATCGATCTGCGCTGCTGATCTGTTGATGAACAACACCATCACCAGATTCAATATGAGTAAACATCTACGCATGCTTTGATCTATTTTACTGATACAAAATTTTTATCTAATCAGGTTAAAAGAACCCGCTTTCGTTATTTTATTACCACTTTGTGCTTTAACTTCCAATGCATAAGAATATCTTCCTGCTGGTGACTGATTGCCTTTAAAAGTTCCGTCCCACCCTTTCTGTCTATCAGTACTGATAAAAAGTTCTTGTCCCCATTGATTATAAATAACTAGTCGCATTGTTTCAATGGTATTACCATACACCAAGAAAAAGTCGTTTACACCATCTCCATTCGGAGTAAAAACATTGGGCACATAAATACCATCACCAAAAGGATTCAATGTAGTAGCAACAGCTTTCACACTATCACTGGTTTCACATGCATTTCTACCGATAGCTTTTACCCATATCTTCACGGTTTGATTAGGCTGTAATCCACTGATCGTATGTTGCTGTCCCTGAAAGCCTGATGTAGGATCATTATATATGATGCCGCTATCCATACTTTGTTTGTAGCCAATAGCATTCTCAACGCTATTCCATGTAAAACGTACAGAACTTCCAGTAATATTATCTGATTGAACAACAGGTGTAGCAATCTTTTTTCTAAGTACTACAGTTGCATTAGCGGCTTTTGCGGGACATATATCAGGATTGCCAGTTGCACGTACCATGAAAGTTGTATCAGACACCACTGAATTTAGTTTGAGGTATTCTCCTGTATGTACTGCCGAAGAATTACCGGTAACATACCATTTGTATGTAATACCATTTTGTGGCGAAGGAATAAACAAAGAATCCGATTCTCCATTACAAACAGAATCTTTTTCAAGCCTAATGATAAAATCATTCACCAGAGAACCCAGTAAAACTTCTGTTGAATCTTTTATAGAACAAGTACCATCAGAGACTGTAACTATATACCTACCACTTTGTTTTGCCCAAATGGTTTGTGTTGAAGATCCTTCATTCCATAAATAAGTAGTAAGTCCGGTACCTGCATCCAATAAAGTACTATCAGCACAAACTTTTACAGTATCAATCAAAGATGTAGTTAAATTTTTCACAGTGATGAGAATACTATCTTTTGAAACAGTTGTGCCGATGGTTCTAGTAACCGTATACCGAGTTGTTTGTGCAGGCTCTACTTGAATATTTTTTGTAGTAGCACCATTAGACCATACATAATTGGTGTCAGGAATAGGAGCAGTAGAAGAATCAGGATAGTAAGCCCAGATACCATCAAATCGAGCCCAGATAACGCGCTTATCTATCTCATCATAATAGGCATAATTGGGCAATGTTGTTCTGGCCATTGCAGGAGGCTGCACAGAACCTTCTGCTTGAAACTCAGTAAATCCTGCATCTTTCGATGGTTGAAAACGAAAAGTTTTATTGGTATTATTTAAGAACTGATTACGGATATAATCTCCTGTTGGTTGAAATCCCCCAAAAAGAAAAAATCGAGATTTATCATAATCATAAGCCAATGCGCCTTCATACTGAATAGATGGATCATTAACGGGCAGTATATTTCTAAATTGATATGTATTGAGATCCAATTCCCACAAGTCTTTCAGCCAGCAGAAAATTCCTGTAGCAGTTGCCCATGGACTTCCAAGTGAACAAGCCCCAGTTAATTCACTACCGCTATAATTACCCTGCCCAGAAAACAGATACAGTTTTGAACCGTCTTTATTCCCTGCAACAATGTTACCGCCCTTGGGTGGCGCCATATCAATAGCAGGATTATTTTTTTTCATCTGCCAGGCTATTCCATTGTGTTCGAAAATCCAGCTTTTCACCTGTGCAGAACCATAACCGCCATAAATACCTGGCTGATTAAGCAATGGGTTCCAGTAAGTAGAAGCTCCATAACATTCATTATCTGTTACACCAGCTCCTATTTGTGTCCAGCTACCACCATTAGCAGGTAATGCATAAATATTATCTCGTCCACTTCTCCAGCACAACAGACGATTATTTGTATAGTCGTATACAAACTCCGAGTAATCACCGGGCCAGTTTACAGCAGGAATAATAGTTACTTCATTTTTTTTCAGATCGTAACGTGTAACCGTTCTGTTGATAATAGAATAGAGATACTGATTCACTTTATCATATCCGAAAGGTCTGATATTAAAAGACGACGGATTAATCTGATTGCTACCAATGAGTTGTTTCCACACACCCGGCAGTACCGTGTCTTTAGGTAAAGGGTCTTTAAGACTAAGTTGAACTGTTACACCTTTACAAATGGTTGTGTCAGACTGAAAAATAAAACGTGTAGTATCTGCTGCATAAGATGCATACAGATGAAAGGGAGACATGGCTAAACATAAAGCCATGAATAAAGCAAATAATACATTTCGCTTTTTCACGTGGATGGATATTGAATTTTAACTGCCCTTGCAGATACAATAAAGATAGATAAAAGCACTAAAACACAATAAGAATATTGCCTTGAAATCCAGAAAAATCAAGTATTTCAGAAGATTCTATAAAAAAGTAGGGATATCACTACAACTCTTTTCGCAACCTTGCTACAGGTATATTCAATTGCTCTCTGTATTTGGCAACTGTTCTGCGAGCGATGTTGTATCCTTTTTCCTGAAGCATTTCGGTTAATATTTCATCGCTCAGTGGTTTACGCTTGTCTTCAGCTTCTATAATGTCGCTTAATATTTTCTTCACTTCTCTCGTACTTACTTCTTCACCACTATCTGTACTTAATGATTCACTAAAGAAAAATTTCAAACGATAAGTACCGAATTCTGTCTGTACAAATTTGCTATTCGCAACACGGCTTACAGTAGAAATATCTAAACCTGTAAGCTCTGCTATATCTTTCAAGATCATGGGGCGCATCGTAGTTTCATCACCGGTAAGAAAAAACTCTTGTTGATGTTTCATGATCGCGCTCATCGTACCAATCAATGTATCTTGACGCTGTTTGATCATATCAATGAACCACTTAGCAGAGTCAATTTTTTGTTTGATAAATAGCACGGCTTCTTTCTGACGCTTATCTTTCTTACTTCCTTTATCATACTCCTTCAGCATATCTCGATAACCTTCACTAATACGAAGATCCGGAGCATTCTTAGCATTCAATGTCAACTCTAGCTTTCCGTTATTATTGAGGATAAAAAAATCGGGAACGATATAACTCTCGGCCTTATTGATTTCACCAATATTCCCCCCGGGTTTGGGATTCAATTTAATAATTTGATTGATGACATCGCGGATTTGATCATCAGTCAGATTTAATCCACGTTGTATTTTTTCATAATGCTTTTTTGTAAACTCATCGAAGTATTTAGAAAGCACTTGTACAGCCAGTTCAACTGAAACTCCTTCGCTTAATTTTCTTTTCAGCTGCAGTAATAAACATTCTTTTAAATCTCTGGCACAAACTCCCGGCGGATCAAACTGTTGTATTTGTAATATGATATCTTCAATTTCTTTTTCCTCAACACTCAAACCCTGACGAAAAGCCAAATCATCTGCAATAGAAGTTAACTCCCGACGCAAATAACCATCATCATCCAAGCTCCCAACGATCTGTTCAGCGATTTTATAATTTCTTTCATCCAATTCCAGCATACCCAATTGGTTCAATACCAACTCGTGAAAACTGGTTTCTACCCGAATAGGAATCACTTTTTGATCATCCATTTCCGGATAATTGTCATCCTTCATTTTATAGTCCGCTATTTCACCGTCATCATCCACTACATATTCACTGATATCTACATTGTCATACTCATCAGAACTTCCATCAGGATCCAAATCTTCTTCAGGTGAGTTTTCAAACTCATCTTTCATATCGTCTCCAAAATCATCTGTATGACCCTCTTCATCCATTTCCAATGCAGGGTTTTCTTCCAGCTCCTCTTTAATGCGTTCTTCCAGATTGGCAGTAGGTATCTGCAACAGTTTCATGAGTTGAATCTGTTGTGGAGATAATTTCTGTAATAATTTCTGTTGTAACGACTGGCTTAACGACATATCTTCCTCAAAATACAAATGAACAATACCATTCAGTACTTGTTTTTGTTTAACATCTTATGATGCTAAAACGCTGTAAATTTACATACAATCAAAGCAAGATGTTAGCGAAACGGATTTGTTTGTTTGTGAATTTATTCCTAATAACTGCGGTTTCTACAAAAGCACAGTTAACGCTTGTCTCTGCGCATTCAAAACCTATATTGACAGATAGTTTGCGAAATACTGGCTTTCGTTTACTACCGGAAGATTATTACAGCAAAAACTTATCATTTTTCTGCAAAAAAGAGTTGCAAATTGAAAAGATCACCAAAGTGCCATTTCGATTTCGATTGGGGAGTTTGGAACATGTCAATCAACTTGAGGGAAAGCAATCTACATTCAAGCCTGCGTCTCTCAGGCGGCCATCCGGTTTTCGTAAGGAATAGATCTATGCTGAATCTGATCTTTCAATGCTTCAATCAATAAATTTTTATCTTCTTCTGATATTGTTTCGAATGGAATATTATCAGAAAAAAAAGTAGACATATATTTTACTGTGATCTTGTCTTTATCGATCACAATTTTTTTGATATCGTTCCAAACTATCACTTCTCTCTCCCTAACATTGGTACCAGGTTTTGGTAAACGCCAGCTAATACCTTCTTCATCCACCTTGATAAAACAATTATTTATTTTACTGTTTTTGTATTGTTTGTACAATCGTTCTATGATAGTATAATAAAGAATCAGATGTACAACTGGCAAAATCCACTGTCTAAAAAAACCATCATCACCATCAAATGGAGATGCCATTCTGAAAATATTAAAGACTGTAAGCAATGGAATGATAATAATTCCGATATAAAACCAGAAACTTAAGGGTACTGGTTTATAATAAGCTGTATATGACTTAGACTCAGGCATGCACTGCTGCGTTTGCTAATACTTTTTTGATAGCCGCTACCATTTTCTCACCTTTTTCTTTGATCTGCTCCTCTGTCCACAACAAACTAATAGCTGTTGAAATACATCTGCTCATCACTGCATCACTAGCGGTAAATGAAGTGTCTTTCAATTTCAATAAAGCTTGATGTTGAACATCACTCAATCTATTTAAGGTCTTGGCATTTTTCAAATGATCCCATCTGCTGATATAATGCCAGTTATTCGCATACCAGTAAAAATTACCTGCCAGTATTCCTTGCTCTTTCATTTCAGCAATCACTGCTTTCGTCAACTCTTCAGTTGGTAAAAACCAGCTCAAAAAGCTACAACTATCACCAGCTTCATCGGGCACTTTTCTAAAGCTCACTTCAGGTATGGTTTCCAGATAAGCACGCAGTGCTTTGTTATGCTTACGTTGTAAACTTAGGAATGTATCCAGTTTTTTGATCTGAGCCAATCCAACAGCTGCATGCAATTCACTAATTCTGAAATTATATCCGATAAATGGATGTAGATCGGCACCACGATCGACTCCTTTATGATCATGTCCATGATCTGTATAACCATCACACTTGGTCCAAACATCTTCACTATTGGTCATTACCACACCACCTTCTCCACAAGTAATGGTCTTCACGAAATCAAATGAAAAAGTACCTGCATGACCGATGGTACCCAATGCTTTTCCTTTATAAGTTCCTCCGATACTCTGACAAGCATCTTCCAATAAGATCAAGTTATGTTCGGTACAAATAGATTTTAATGCATCTAAATCAGCCATGCTGCCACACATATGAACAGGCATCACACATTTGGTCTTTGGTGTAATGGCAGCTTTTACAGCAGATGGAGAAAGCGTTAATGTTTCATCTACATCTACCAATACAGGTACTGCACCTACACTCAATACCGCTTCAAAACTCGCCACAAAAGTGAAAGAAGGCATAATGACTTCATCACCTGCACCAATATTCAATGCAGACATAGCAGTGGTTAACGCAGCGGTTCCACTTGATGTTAAATGAGCATACTGACAACCAAATACTTCAGTAATGGCTTTTTCCAATTCCTGCGCTTTCCAGATTCCTTTCCGCGGACCATCAAACCCATAACGCATCAAGATGCCTGTTTCCAGCACATCATTCACTTCTTTTCTTTCTTCAGCTCCAAATAATTCGAATCCAGGCATAGTTGCAAAGTTTGATGCAAAAATAAGGAAGAAGTTGACAGTTGATAGATGACAGTTGATAGAAGAAAAAAAACTTTCATTACCTGTCAACTGTCATCTGTCAACTATCTTTGCCCCATGACTCCAACGCTTTTCTACTGCTACGACGCCTACTGTGGGTGGTGTTATGGATTTAGTCCGGTGATGAAAAAAATACAGGAAGCATACCCTCAATTACCCATAGAGGTCTTATCAGGGGGAATGATCTTGCCTGAAGAGCCTGTTTCCATTGCGGCTACAGCAGGTTATATACAAAAAGCATACAAGACAGTAGAAGAATATACCGGAATCACTTTCGGACCTGACTATCTGTGGCATATCAATAATCCGGATTTGAGTGATTGGTTTCCGCATTCAGAAAAACCGGCCATTGCTCTTTGCATATTCAAAGAATTCTATCCAGATCAACAAGTAGCTTTTGCGTCTGATTTGCAATATGCTTTACATTTCGAAGGGCGTGATTTAACAGATGACGAAGCTTACAGACATTTACTAGAGAAATACAGCATCAACCCTGAAACTTTTTATGAGAAATTAAAAAGTGATACTTACAAAGAACAGGCTTATTATGAGTTTTCATTGGTGAAACAATTGCAAGTAACGGGCTATCCTTGTGTATTGATACAAATCAGTGATACAAAATTTCATCTGCTAGCGAGAGGATATACTGATTTTGATACGCTGAAAAGCAGACTGGAAAATGTTTTAAGCGAAATACAACAAGATCATAAATAGCACAAAGAAACGTTAAGATATAAGAGTGGTTCTTGCTTATCGGTTCATCAGAATAGTTTTCGTTTTCAAATCATATACACATGAAGTCGATCTTTACTATTACGGCAGTATGCTGTGCAGTTTCTTTGATGGCACAGAATGCCAAAATGGATTTTGAAAAGTATGAACCGAAAAGTACCCTTGTAGTACCGGAACATAAAATCACAAAAGCCAAATTTCCTTTTATTGATGTTCACAACCATCAATTCAATATGCCCTCACAAGATGTAAACGCATTGTTGAAACAAATGGATGCACTAAATATGCGTGTCATGGTGAACTTAAGCGGCAGAGGATTTAAATCTGTGAATGGACAATTTGGTTTGCAAGACCCACAATATTTGGCTGATGCCATTGCCAATGCAAAGAAAGCCACACCCAACAGAATCATTCATTTTACCAATGTTTCATTCATTGGTGTGGGAGAGCCGGGATGGGCAGAAAGAGCGGTTAAAGAATTAGAGAATGATGTAAAAGCGGGTGCTAATGGCTTGAAAGTGTATAAAAACCTAGGGTTTTCTTTTAAAGATAATACCGGTAAATTGTTACGTATTGATGACCCCAGACTAGATCCTATTTGGGCAAAATGTGGGGAGTTAAAAATACCTGTACTGATACATAGTGCAGACCCTGAACCTTTCTGGCAACCCTTAGATGATCAAAACGAACGTTGGCTGGAACTGGCTACCAGACCCGATCGTAAGAGAAGTGATACCGATCCGGCACCTTGGGCTGATTTAATACAACAACAGCATAATATTATCAAACGTCATCCCAAAACCAATTTTATTGCAGCTCATTTTGGATGGTATCCGAATAATTTGGGAAAGCTGGGAAATTTATTAGATGCCATGCCCAATATGTATGTTGAATTTGGTGCTGTCATCGCAGAACTGGGTAGACAACCAAGAATGGCCAAAGCATTTTTTGATAAATACCAAGACCGTATCATGTTTGGCAAAGACAGTTGGGTTCCTGAAGAGTACGCAACTTATTTCCGTGTATTGGAAACAACAGATGAATACTTTCCTTATCACAAAAAGTACCATGCTTTTTGGAGAATGTATGGAATGGGATTAAGTGATGAGGTGTTGAAGAAAGTATATTATAAAAATGCGCTACGGCTGATTCCGAATATCGATAAGACGCTGTTTCCTGATTAGATCAATTATAAGCCATAGATTCATCCGCCAAAGTGGATGAATCTATGGCTCAATACAAATAATCAATTAGATATAAGACTTAGTCGACAACCGAACATCTTTTAATTTTCCGGCAATGGTTTTGATTGCAGCCTCTATCTTAACCACTTGTTCATTGGAGGGCTGCTTGTGTCCGGATGAGTACTGCCTTATCAAACTAGAATTAATACCAGCTAATTCTGCAATTTTAGATTGATTCAGAAAATTAAATTGTTCAAAGAACATCGTCAAATCATAACTATATTCAAATTCAACATCATCAATTTTTTCAAAATCTTTCAATGCCCTTTTCAATTTTTTTTCTAATAAAGACACATTATTAGCATGATCTACAATAAGATGATCACCAACAGTTACTCGTCCCCATATTTTACTACGATCTTTTTCAAGAATCAGTGGTAGTTTTTTTAGCTTCCGCATAATTGATTAGATTATCAGTTAAAAGAGTTGATCTCAGGAATCTATTTTATTCCGGCTTGTTTGAGTATGGCATTTAACGTGCCTTTAGGGATATCGCTACCATGTACCGGAACTGTTACTTTTCCTTTTTTATTCGGATGTACCAACTGGAGATGACTTCCCTTCTGTTCTTTCTTCACCCATCCATCTTCTTTTAATCTTTGAAGTAATTCCCTGATTTTCATTGACTGCATATTTTATGCAGCCTTTTCCTTCTGATAAAGTAAGTCAAATATAAGTAACAAAAACGTTACCTATTACAATTTTAAAACAATCTTTCATTCGGTGGCGTTACCCCCTGTAATCGAATATAAATAGTGCATTGTCCGCGGTGATGGGTCTGGTGTTCAAAACCTTTCATGATCCAGCTCAGTCTTGATTCATTGAGATTACCGCGCTTTACCAATTCATCAAGTTTATTAGCATCCATTGCTTTGATACCTTCTATCGCAAAATCATAACTCGCATTCACGTAATAACTCACAGAGTCTTTACTTTGAGCAGTCGCAGATTTTTCCATATTGTAACCAGGAAAAATTCGGGTTTTACCAGTTCCGTTGGCAGACAACCCGATGCTACCCATCGCGAGATGCAACATTTGTTCGGCAAAGCTTCTGATACCTTCTACCGGTTTAGCTGTGTACTTATCAGCAGGCATTGCAGCTAGGTACTCAGCAGTGTAAGCTTTGGCTCTCTCCCAGTCTTTAATCAATAACGCTTTTACAGAATCAGCCGATACTGTTTGGCCGATACTAGCAGTTGTACAAAATGAGATCAGCAAACAACTGATCATGATACATTTTTTCATGTTTTGGGTTTTATATGATGACAATTAAGATGCAGCAGGAATACTATGTAAAGCTACCCGATTCCCTTCCGAGTCAATAAACACAGCCATAAAGCCATATTCAGGAGAAATTTCTGTTTTAGGAACTATGATCTTGCCACCTGCAGACTCGATTCTGTCTAAAACAATCTGTAGATCTGGATTACCATTAAGGTATACCAGCGGACCATCTGTTGCAGACACTTTATGAAAACCGCCACTATCGCATAGCGCTCCTCCAACAGCAACGCTATTGTCTACCGGGAACATCCGCATTTTAATATTCGGCAGATCCAACGGTATCATTTTAAAATTGAAAATAGTCTCATAAAATTGTTGTGCTCGGTTGATATCCGTTACTGGAATTTCAAACCAACTGATGGCATGTTCCATATAAAATATTTTAAGGGGGTTTATTGCGAAGACAAGAAAATTCAACCAGTCAAGGCATCACTCATCACAAGTTATAACCACCTGTCGATGAATACAACCTTTGGGTATGAAATCTTCGATAAGAGTTGCTGATTTTGATTGTAATCATCCTAGAGAAGTAAGTTATATAGACCTGCTAACTCTGATGCTTTTTCCCTTACTTTGCAGCCCTAACATTTAGTATATGGAGTATAGTAAACTGATATCTATTACCGGACTTCCCGGATTGTTTGAAATGCTTGGAAGCAAGACCGATGGTGCTATTGTGCGTTCATTGGATGATAAAACGACAAAGTTTGTCAGCAGCCGCGTGCATAATTTTTCTCACTTGGAAAGCATTGAAGTATATACCGTGCGCGAAAACGTGAATCTGGTAGAAGTATTTCAGGCCATGGATAACAGCAAGGAAAAGTTACCTGCTGAAAATGATGCAAAAGCAGTAAAAGCTTATTTTGAAAAAGTATATGCCGATATGGATTTTGATCGTGTATACGCCAGTGACATGAAAAAGATGGTGAAATGGTTCAATATCTTGAAAGCCAATGAGGTAGAATTGAAAATATCTGAAGAAGAAACAGAAGAAGGCGAAGCATAATACATCTCAACCTATTTTGAAACCCGCAGCAGTGACTGCGGGTTTTTTTATGCATGGCCATTTAGTAAATTTTTAAAACCTGCAAAAAACCGCAAATAGAGGAGAATCCTTAACTTGTGCCCAGAACCTTACCATATGAAAAAAGCTTTTCTGCTCTGCCTTTCTGTATTGATTTTCACAGGTATTACTGCTCAGCAATTCTATGAGCACACACCTGAAGCAGATAAATGGGTGCGCAAACAATTCCGCAAATTATCGAAAGACCAGCGTATTGCTCAGTTGATGATCATTCGCGCGCATAGCAACCTCGGAGCAGATCATGTTAAAGAAGTGACCCATCTTATCAAAAAATACAATGTAGGTGGCTTGTGCTTTTTTCAGGGTGGACCAGTTCGTCAAGCCAATCTCACCAATGAATACCAGAAGATCGCAAAAACTCCATTGATGATTGCCATTGATGGTGAGTGGGGATTGGGGATGCGATTAGACAGTGTCATCAATTTTCCTCGTCAACTCATGATGGGTGCAGTTCCGGATGCAAAACTGATTTACCAATTTGGATTAGCAGTGGGTGAGCAATGCAAAAGACTGGGGATTCATGTGAACTATGCGCCAGATATTGATATTAATAACAACCCCATGAATCCTGTGATCAATGATAGGAGTTTTGGGGAAGACAAATACAAAGTAGCACTCTTTGGTGTGCAATACATGAAAGGCATGCAGGATGTGGGCGTGATGGCATGTGCCAAACATTTTCCTGGACATGGTGATGTGAGTGTAGACTCTCATTATGACCTGCCCGTCATCAATAAAACACGTGCACAATTGGATCAATTGGAATTATACCCATTTCGTGAATTGATTAAAGCGGGTGTAGGTAGTATGATGATCGCACACTTAGCCATTCCTTCTATTGATACCACTGCCAATCTTCCTACTTCGTTATCTGCAAAAAATGTAACAGACCTGCTGCGTAATGAATTGGGTTATCAAGGAATTTCATTTACGGATGCATTAGAAATGCAAGGTGTTGCAAAATTTTTTCCTAAAGGAGATGCATCTGTTATGTCTTTAATAGCTGGTAATGATATGCTTTGTTTACCCGGAGACATTCCTGGAAGTATCCAAAAAGTAAGACAAGCGATTAAAGAAGGAAAACTTACTTGGGATGACTTGAATGCAAGGGTTAAAAAAGTATTATTGGCAAAGTATCATCTTGGATTACATAAAAAACAAGTGATCAATACAGAAAATCTCGCAGAAGATCTCAATGCAAAAACCAATGAAATTAAAAAAGCGCTCGCTGCTAATGCGCTAACGTTACTTCGCAAGAGCAATGAAAACCTTTTACCACTTAAAACAAATAAAGTAGCATTTGTGGGCATTGGCATCAATAAAGCTAATGCTTTTGCAACACGTGTACAGCAAGCTTTTAAAGCCGATTTCTTCTTTTTTGAAAATAAGGATACCATTACAAAAGTCAATAGCATTCTTGAACAACTCAAGAACTACGATGCAGTAGTGGTAGGATTTCATAATTATAATCGCAGACCCGCCAATCAATTTGGTTTGAGTAAAAACAGTCTTGAATTGTTGAACAGATTACAAGGAAACAATACCATCACATTTGCTTTTGGAAATCCTTATGCTGTTCAATATATCTGCAATAGTAATAACCTTGTTGTTTGCTATGAAGATGATGAAATCACACAAAATGCTGCTGCTGATTTGCTTCTTGGAAAAATCAATGCAAAAGGAAAATTACCGGTAACTGTTTGTGAGGGATTTCGTTTTGGAGATGGTATTGTTTATGACAATATGCTCCCCAAAGCCAAACCAGAAACAGTAGGCATGAGCAGTGAATCCTTACAACAAATCGAAGCGATTGCAAAAGCTGCTATCGATAGTGGCGCTGCTCCGGGAATGGTTGTGCTGGCTGCTAAAAACGGGAAAGTGGTGTATCATCAGGCATTTGGTTATACTAATACCGATCGTACAATACCTATGAACAATGATATGGTTTTTGATCTGGCATCGGTTACAAAAATTTCTGCTACTACCATGGGTATCATGAAATTGTATGAAGAGGGAAAAATAGATCTAAACAAAACCTTGGGCGATTACCTCAGTTGGACAAAAGGTACTGATAAAGCTCCCTTAAAATTGGTGGATATTCTACTACACCAAGCAGGATTAAATCCCTTCATTCCATTTTATCGTGAAGTCATTGATACAGCAACCGGAGTACCTTTCCCACAATATTTTACTCAAAGACCAACACCACAGTATTCTTATCGCGTCGCAGAAAATGTATACTTACGTAATGACTGGAGAGATACTATGTTCAGTAGAATCTTATCCAGCAAACTCACTGAACAGGGTAAATATGTGTATAGTGACAATGATTTTATTTTCTTAGGTCAAATCATTGAAGCAGTAAGTGGCATGAGTTTAGACAATTATGTTCGCAAAACTTTCTACGAACCATTAGGCATGACCTCAACCATGTACAAACCCAGAGAATCCATGCCCTTAAGTGTATTGGTACCAACAGAAATAGAAACCCATTTTCGCAAACAACAAATGCATGGTGATGTACATGATGAAGGCGCAGCTATGTTTGGGGGTGTTGCCGGACATGCGGGTTTATTCAGTAATGCCTATGACCTTGCAAAACTGTACCAGCTATTACTCAATGGAGGAGAATTGAATGGTGTTCGTCTGTTGAATAAAGCTACGATCGATAAATTCACTGCTTATAATAGTGAGATCAGTCGCCGTGGATTGGGTTTTGCTAAACCCGAAAAAGACAATACTACCCGAAAAGAGCCCTATCCATCCCTTAGTGTTTCACCGGCTACTTATGGACATACCGGTTTTACTGGAACCTGCGTTTGGGTAGATCCTACGCAACAGATCATCTATATTTTTCTCTCCAACCGGGTAAATCCTAGCCGAAATAGTAACAAGCTAGGGCGTTTAAATGTGCGTCCAAACATACAGGAAGCCATTTATGGAGCTATTGTGAAGTAAAACCAGATTTCCTAGAATTTTACCTTGTAGGCTTTAACTTCGTATACTATAATCATTAATGTATACATATGAAGTCTGCTCTGCAATCCATTTTAGCCGTGATCGTTATTGCGGTGGTATTTACATCCTGCTCAGGTGGAGGCCCGAAAGAAGCCCGTTTCATTCCTAAATCATCCAGCGCTGTGATCGTTTTAGATCCAGGTGCGATGCAGGATAAACTCACCAAAGGAGGCATCAGTATCGATACCCTACTTAGTCGTGTGTTTAAAAACGATTCGATTGATGCGAAGGATAAAGAAAAGATCAATGAGTTCAGAACCAATGCTGGTATGAACTGGCAAAGTCAGTTTTTCTTCTTTTTGTCACAAAAAGGCAACCCCTCTACACCCGAAGGCGGCACTACTGTTATGAACGTGATGGGAGGTTTAACAGATGCAGCCAAATTTGAAGCATGGTTGAAAAAACAGGATGACTTCAGCAAAAAAACGGTTGTAAAGGAAAAAGACTACACATATTTAGTTGCGGAAGAGAATACCATCATTTCATGGAGCGATAAAAATGTGATTGTAACAATTTACAATTTCAGTCAGCAACCTACCTATGATACGGTAACCATGCAGTTCAATATCCCTGAAAAGAAGAATGTAGAAGCAGAAATGAAAGAGCAGGTAAAAACTTATTATACACAAGCGAAAGATGCATCGATGGCGAGTGTAAAAGAATTTACCAGCATGTTCAAAGAGAAGGCTGATGGTTATGCATTTACATCTTCAAACAGTTCATTATCTGCAATCAGCATGCTACCTGTTTCTTTACCGAAAGTAGAGGAGCTATTAAAAGATAATTATTCTGCTTCAACATTAAGTTTCGAAGACGGCAGAATCGTTGCTAAATCCAACACATATACCAACCCTCTGGTAAGCAATATCTTAAAAGAATACGCTGGACCTACAGTTAATCTATCCATGATAGAGCGATATCCATCAGATAAAATCAATGGTATTGTATTGGCGTCATTCAACCCTGAGATCTTTGGCGGCTTCTTGAAGCAGTTGGAGGTAGAAGGCCTTGTAAATGGCATGATGGAAAAAACAGGTTTCTCTGTTCAGGACTTGTATAAATCATTGAAAGGAGAAATTGCAGTAGTGGTATCTGATCTTGGTTCTTCTCAACCTGAGCCGCAAGAAAGAAAAGATGAAAAAGAGATGACCGTAAAAAAACCAATGGGTAAAATGATTTTGAATGCACCTGTTGGAGACAAAGCTAGCTTCACCAAATTGATGGATAAAGCAACTGAGCTTGGTTACTTTACCAAAGATGGCAGCACTTATAAAAGCGGTGAACTGATGAAAGTATTCGGTATCTATATGTTGGCAGATGATAAAAATTTGGTTATTGCCAGCGATTCATTAACGTATACACAGTATATGTCTGGTAATAATAAAGCGGTTATCAACACAGAAACGCTCAACAGATTCAAAGGAAAATCAACCGTATTCTATTTTGATATTGCGAATACCATTGGCGGATTCTACGGTAATGGCGGAGATTACAATCAATCTATGAAGACAGCCAAAGAAACCTTTAAAGACATCATTGGAACCTCAGATAATTTTGATGGCAAGAGCATCAAAGGAACTTTTGAAATTCGCATGCAGAATGAAAAACAAAACAGCTTGGTAACACTTACCAGTCTGATTACAGATATAGCAGTGGACATGAGAGTAGCAGCACGCAGACAAAAAGAGATGGAAGAAAAAATGTTCCCAGGTGGTTTTCCTGCCATCATACGCACGAACTAATAGAAATTTTTGAGTCAAATAAAAAGTCCTGTTACAACAGGACTTTTTATTTGAGCCTATTGAATGATAACTTAGCGCAATGATCCTATCACTACACAAGGTTGTACCTACTCCTCTAAAAGATAAAGTGCTGCAGCAAGGTTCTGATGTATGGAATCAAACGATCAGTTTTAGGGAGGGACAGTGGACCAAAATCAAAGCACCCAGCGGTACTGGTAAAACCACATTGATCCATTCATTGTACAAAATACGTGAAGATTATGCTGGGAAAATAGAATGGGATGGAATGAATGTAGAGCAGTTACCCGCAGAACAACTAGCCCAATATAGACAAGAAAAAATCAGTATTATTTTTCAAGATTTACGATTGTTTCCCAACCTAACTGCCTTTGAAAATATAGAGCTGAAAAGAGTTTTACAAAAACCATACTGTGATCAGGAAAAGATTTTCAGCATGGCAGAAGAGTTAGGTGTTCAACATATTCTGCAACAAAAAATCAGTATTTGCAGTTATGGCGAGCAGCAAAGAATAGCGATTATAAGGGCATTGATTCATCCATTTTCTATGTTGGTGATGGATGAGCCATTCAGTCATTTAGATCAGGCCAATACTGCGAAGGCTGCTGCTATGATTATGAGAGAATGTAAAGACCGAAATGCAGGTTTTATCATTACCGATCTTGATGATGATCATCATTTTTCATACGATCAAATATTGAATTTATAAGTAGCCGCTATGAATGAGCTGAATGTACTTTTAAAAAAATTAATTAGAACAGCTACCGGCAGAACCCGATACGCTATGGCTATCATAGGCTTGTCTGTTGCACTGTTATTAATACTGGCAGCAGTGCAAATACAAGTTAACTACAATGAACTTCTACAAGGAAACCAGAATAAAGACAGCGTAGCTAATTTTTTAGTTGTCAATAAAATATTGACAGATCGGAATATTGGAAAAGCAGTGTTAACGGAGGAAGAAATCAATGATATCAAAGCACAGCCATTTACAGAAGCAATAGGCGTTTTACAGACCAGTAGATTCAAAGCATCGATTCAAAGTAGCAGTGATGTCTTTCCCTTTTATACAGATATTGCTTTTGAAAGTGTTCCGGATGCTTTTTTAGATGTGAATACAAAAGAATGGAATTGGGATGAAAACAGTGCTTATGTACCGATCATTGTACCGGGCATGTTTCTCGATATTTATAATTTTCAATTCTCTTTATCGCAAGGCTTACCTCAGTTAACACGTGAAGTAGTAAAAATGATTTTTTTCAACGTGAATATTTACGCAGCTGATGGTACAACACGTGTCTTCAAAGGTAAAGTAGTAGGTTTTAGCGACAGAGTATCTTCCTTGCTAATACCACAGTCATTCATGGATCATGCCAATGCTTTGTATGGAAAAAATATAGGCGGTTCTCCATCGAGAATCATCATTAGAACCAAGGATCCTGGACATCCAGACTTGGTCAGTTATTTGAAGAAAAAACAATTAACTACAGATCAGGATAAAACACGATTTAGTAAATACAGACAAATTGTTGAGATGGTAGTAAATATTACTGGCGTAACAGGACTACTTATGTTTTTATTTGCAATGTTGATTTTCTCTCTGTTTATACAACTGACGATCAGTTCATGTAAAGAAGAAATTAAACTACTCATCAGCTTAGGAGCTTCCCCATCGCAATTACGATCCTTTTTGATACGCCAATTTTTTCCATTGAACATCTGGATTGTATTATGTTCATTAGTCATCCTATCGATTACACAATATGGGCTAGCGATGTTTTTACAACACCAATCTGCCTACATTTCCCATTTCATATCTCCAGTTACTATAAGTATTTCAGCCTTATTATTACTAGTCATATACATACTAAACAGAAAAAATATTCGCACCAACACTGTTAATTAACATATAAGATATTAATAATCAATTATTATATAAATAATTAATAAAAATATTCGTTTAAAACACGTTATTAAATTCAGTGAAAACACCTAGGCATATTCAGTGAATAAATAGTGTGTACATAAGAAAAAAAGCAGAACTTTGTAGTTGATGAGATAAAACTTTGAATAAGTCTCATTTATAACTTGTAACACCCATTTCGTTAAACCTTGGTCAAAACCTATTAAAAACAGATTAGATGAAAAAGTTTCAAATCT
>VFQN01002612.1_pt1 | contig 27340 bp, 45 predicted proteins | sample 3512371 | NCBI WGS metagenome assembly VFQN01 (sample SAMN10412370, study PRJNA504923) | tailings metagenome | isolation source: Replicate 2 from Balatoc abandoned mine | place: Philippines: Itogon, Benguet | collected 2017-08-28
GGGGGGGGGGGGGGGGGGGGGGGGGGGGGGGGGGGGGGGGGGGGGGGAAAGAAGTGTCAGACCGCCAGTAACGTATGATTGGATTGACAACTGCAAGTACCATGGCGGTTATTTCTTCTGTAGAAAGGTTGACAAGAAGACGGGAAGGGACAGGCCAGCGGGATACCCAGGCCCAGCAAGGCCGAGCCAGCACAAGCAAGCACCAGCACCACTGAGCGCTCAAACCCGCCTCACAAGCGTGGGAGGCGCGTTGGGGGTGCAAGAGGCGTGGGAGACGGACTGGGAATGTCGGGTGGCGTGGGGAATGGACGGACTGGGGGTGCGGGGATGGGGTGGGGTGGGATGGGGTTGAAGCCCGCGAGCCCGGCGCCGCAGGGTGCTGTAGACGGGTTGTAGCGACCCTGGAATTGTCATCAGAGCTAGTAGAGGTCGCCTAAGCTCAGCCGTACATCGCCACAGGTGCCGCCCCCGGCAGCTACCTTTCCACCATCCACCCACACACCACACCCCCAGCACCCCTGCAATGCACCCCCAACCACCTCCATGTTGCTTGGAAAAGGGTCGGCATGTTAGCCCGCGGAACGCGGAGCGGCTGACAGGGGAGTTCCCCATAGTCCGGTGGCTCGGGGGCTCGGGGCACAATTTTTGCTGTAGCACCGTCGCAGCGCCGCGACGAAAAGGTGTCAAAAGATGTTATACAGTAAACTGTTGCCGATACAATTACAGCTAGGTGACAGCCCCCGCTATGAAACAGGTCTTGTTCCCTGTTAGGCCGCAAGCCATGCGACTGCGGATTACAATATGAACATCGCATATCACAAAATTCAAGCGCATCCATGAGCACATGGAATCTGGATGTAGCGGAGCGTCAGCGAGGCGTCCATGCTGCAGCATATGATGCGATTGCGCCGCTGCCAAGGCATCGCTGTCTTAGCTTTAGCTCTGGCCCTCATATGCTTGAGAGAGAGCGGTAGGGTGGGAGTCTTCGGGGCGCCTGAGTTGGTGTACGTACGTTGGCCGGTGACCAGAGAGACAGGTGTCGGGTTCCCTGGGCCCCTTTCACGTATGGCAACCGGTGGGAATTTGATGACGCTTATCAAGGAGCCTGGTTAATGCTATCGTCTTGTTGCTGTCCCTAGGGCCCCTTGACGCTTGAGACGTAGCTCCTGGGTGAACATACCCAGTGGAACCTTGCTTGTCTTTGTCCTAGATGCACATGCAACCCTCTGCCCCAGCAACCCTCTTGACTTGTTGCCTCCCACCCGCCCAGGCGTCGTTGCCGGGGGCCAGTTGCTCCCGTCGGACCTGGTCCCGGAGGTGGCCCACTTTGACGCCTGGAGCGCACTGCCGTACGTCGTACAGAGCTCTCCACCCGCAACTGTGCCAAGCAGCAGCATCATTACCAGCAGCAACGGCACAGGAGCAGCTGCTGGGGCTCAGGGCGATGGAATCACAGGCGGCTCTGGCGGCATCGTCACGGCGTGGCTCGACACTCAGCAGCCCCTAACCCACAAGCTGGACTTCCGCGGGGGCTGTGCGTACGACACCTCGCCGTACGGCGGGTACGGCAGCATCGTGCTGGACGGCTGGTCATGCTATGGCCGCATGTTTGCTCCGCTTCCGAGCTGGAGCGACTCCCCCTTTGCCGCGTGGACCTTCGTGATGGTGTGGCGCCTGCAGCAGCCGCAGCAGCAGCGGGCGGGGACGGGTCCGGACGGGACGGCCGCGCCGCCGGCGGCAGAAGGGGACGGCGAAGGCGGTAACGGCGGTGGTGGCAGTGCCGTACAGCGGCAGTACCGGTGGATGACTGTGAGCCGTACGGCGACCTCAGTGGACCGGGAGCTCATGTGGTCCCCCAACGGACAGGTATGCGTCGTTTCGGGCATGTGGGGTTGAAATGCGTATCCAAGGGAGCAGAAGAGTTCAGGAAGAGAGAACGTCGGCAGCGTGCGCTCCTGCGGTCTCCGGCACAGAGGAAATGTCGCATGCTTTGGGAGCGGTTGGGGTCATGTAGACACAGGGTCTGTGTGTCGGCTGCGCCGCAGTAGCGGCGTGTTGCTCTAAGCAGCAGGAGCATGTTGCATGTTACGTTCTACGTGCACACACTATGGGTCCAGCCCTATCCTGTTGAATTTTGAAATGTCATAGCTCACATGTCAGCGTCTCGTGAGTCAGTATGGTGGCGTAACGCCCTTCTCCTGCGTAGACCTTCCTGTACGACTTCCAAGACGGGGGACGGCGGGCGATGGATTTCGCGCCCGCCACGCCGTACGACACGTGGGTGATGGAGGCCTGGGTACGGCAGGCGGGCGGCCGGGCCGGGGCGTACTACCGGCTGCCAGGGAACGCAGGTGCGCGTGGGTGCAAGGAACCGAAGGTTACACAGTACCCCACAATCCACAGGCCAGGTTCAACATTTGCTGTGGTGCTCAGGCACCGTTGGTGTGGCGGATAGGTCCTGCAGCCCATTAGCTTCACAGGTGCAAGCCGCAGGCTCTTCGGTGTTTCTTGCTGGGTAACCGGCTAGCTGGAGAGCCCTCGAGATCGTTAAAAAGAGTACAAAGATGGCTGCAGCCGTGCGTGAGCGCCGGCGTCCGGATGACAGTATGGAGCTGTTGACGCTCCGACTGCTTGCACCCTGATGGCTATTGTCTTATCCAGAAACACCCTGTACCTCACGTACTCCACAGGCGACCCACCGGAAGGCCCCACCGACCCATGGGTCCCCCGTGTCGTACAGCGCTGGACGAGCGAGCCGACCGTGGCAGTTGGCGGCGACACCCTCATCCTGGGGGCCGACGTGCTCAAGTCGGCTGACTACACCGCGGGCCGGGTTGCCGTACTGCTGGCGTACAACAGGCCGCTGGCGCCGTACGAGCTGACCAGGCTTTATGGAGTGTACGGCAAGAGGTTTGGCTGGCCACAGCCGCCGGGGGAAGGTGCGGTCGGAGGCTGCCCAGCGTGCTTTGGGTTTCCCGTTCTCCTTTGCGTTGTCGAAGGCCCAAACGCCGGTTGGTTTCGCTTTCCACACCTCTCTTGGATCACCAGTCTTCCCTTCCACTGCAGGGCTACCGGCTGCGCCGTCTGCGCCTCCCCCCGCGCCGCCCCTGCCCTCCAGTAAGTCCTTACCGCAGCCGCACAGCCATTGCAACTGCCACCTGCCTCCCGGGCTTGGGTTATGCACCCGGGGGGCGGTGGGACAGCCTTTGGCCTAGCCGTTTCATTTGAGAGGTGGCGTGCGCTGCAGCCCTGCACAGCATGCCGGCCAGCTGCACGCACCTTGTACAATTTAGGCAAAGATCACGCTGCGGTGGGACGGGCCTCTCTCTGCACTGTGCGTTCCCTTACTCCTCCCGCCACCAAGGCGCTTGGCAATTCTCTAGCGCACCTCTGCGCTTCCCCCTTTCCCCCAGCCCCCCGCACCTCTTCCCTGATTTTCCCGCCTTCTTCCCATCCGGCCTCCCCGTCCCCTCTGCCCCTTGCGCCTGCCGCAGCCCCCGACTTTGCCGTGCGGCTGGCGGACGGGGACTCCCCTGCATCAGGCCGCCTGGAGGTGTACTGGCGGGGCGCATGGGGCACCGTGTGGTGGGTTTGGGTGGTTGGAGCACCGTGTGGTGGGTTGAGGTGGATGGGGCGCCGCATCGTGGGTGGCACAATGGGGGTTTGGGCGGTCATAGGGCAGGCGGATGGGAGGGGGTTGGGATGGTGATGGGGTTGGCCTGGGGGTAGCCTTCGGACAGTGCTGAGGCTTGTGGGTGGGGCCGGGGCCGGGGGCGCGGGAGTGTGAACACGTGGGCTGTCTGGGGTTGGCTGGAACATTGTGTGGTGGATCAGCAAAAGCCAAAGGCTGATCGGCTGTATGGAGGGCGACTGGCAGAGTGTGGTGGCGCTCGGCAGTGGCAAAAACAGGGAGGACGTGGGGGTTAACTGCTCGAGGCACGAGGCTTCGAGCAAAGGAAGCGCGAACGGGGTCTCGGCTGGACGGGGTCTGGGCTGGACGCCGGGCACCGGACAATGCGTCTTACGTTGTGTCTCCCTGCCAACACCCTCCCGAACAACCCTCTCCAGCTGCTGGTTGTGGCGCTCTTGACACTACTGTGGCTGACGCGCTTGCCTCTCTAACCACCTCCTGCCCCCAGCTCCTCATCCAACTGGCCGCGTGCCGCGTTCGGTGCGGCGGAGGCCACGGTGGCGTGCCGGCAGCTGGGGTACGGCAGCGGAGAGCCGTACTTTGCGCTGGGCGGCACAGGGCCCATAGCCATGGTGGGTACGGCAGCGGTTTTACGGGTAGGCGGTCCGGTACTGCCATTGCATGTGCAACAATTGTAGCGCCCGTGCATCAAGCGGGGTGGGCCGTAAGGAGCGGTGGTTTCGACAGGCCTAGGCAGCGTCGCCAGTCTCCACATTCTCCTATCTCCCTCCCTCCCCGCCAGGGCCCCGCCCCTGCTTGCTCCATTCCTGACTTCCCCGGCCCAAGCCCATCCCCTGTGGACTCTTATCTGAGTTTCGCATAGTCCCTCTCTCCCCTTCCCTCCCCGGCAGGCCAGTGTGGTGTGCAACCCCTACATTCACCGCACGCTGGGGGACTGCCACTTCATTGACTACCGCTTCGACGCAATGAGGCTGTGCAGGTGGGTGCGTGGCGTGGGTTGGGGGCAACGGTACTGTGTGGTAGGGGGTAACAGGCGAGCGGCAAAGTTATAGGAACGTCGTGGGTTGGGAGTTCGGGACGATTATGAGGCTGCACAGGTGGGGCGACAAGGTGCTAACGCGTCAATGGTGTGCACCGTCGGTACTCGGGCAGTTGCATGGCCGGGCGGTTGGATGAGCCTTGGGGTGATGAGCCTTAATAACAACGGAGCGCCGCCGTCGGGGATGGGATTTGGGGGATGCCTTTGGGTGCCAGGTGTGGGCTTGCGTGAAAAGGTGGAGCGCAGTGCGAGGTTCCGGCGCGCAGGCTGTTGCGGGAACCTGGCGGGGCGCAGGTAAGGCTGCGGATGGGCACAACGCCCACGTTTTACCCTAGCCCTTCCCCTACCGTTTCACTGTAAACCCCACCCCACCCCTCCCGCCCTGCCTCGCCGCGCCCGCCGCGCAGGCACAACATCAACGACGTGGGGGTGCGCTGCTCATGTGAGTCATGGTCAACCGTACCACACGGTGTGGTGCGGTGCTGTGCGGAGCACAGCGCACCACGGATGCCTGCCGTCGCCGTTAGGAGGCCTGCACCTGCAGCATGCAACACCCGGGTCTGTAGGGCTGCGAGCAGCGCCTCTCACCGCTGTATCGGTGGCTCTTGTGGTCGCGCATGCGTACACTGAGCAAGCAGGGAAGGGCATAGGGGCTGAGCTCAGCCCTACCCCTCTCAATGCGTGCCCTTCACGCCCACAGCCGCCAAGCCCTTCCCGCCCTGGAGTCCGCCTTCGCCCCAGCCTCGCCCCACGCCGCCCTCGCCCCTGCCCCCGGCACCGCCGCTGCCCCAAGCTCCCCCGGGCTTAGGTGCGTTACTGTGTGGGCATGCGAGGTGGGAGGCGACGAAAATGCTAATACCAGCTCTGGTGTCATCATGTTACTATCGGCGGTCCCTTGCGATACCGGTGCAGCACGTCCACGTCAACACTGCCCACCACCTGACACGCGTAACTGGGCAAGCGCCGTGCCGTACATCACCTTGCATACCATCGGCCCCCAGTTGCCAAGGATGCTAACCCTGCACAACCCTTGTCCCTGCGTTGCCCCCCTTTCGCCTTTGCGGCTGCAGCCCCCGACGGCTCCCTGCGCCTGGTGTCTGCCTCCGGGGTCGTCACCGCGGGCATAAGGGCCATGGCCCCCTCTTCCGCCTCCTCTCCGTCCCGCGGTGGGGACGCCAGGGCCGCAGCCACCAGCACCGGCAGCGGCAGCGGCGGTGGTACCCCCTCTGCCCGAGGGCGTTTGGAGGTGGCACACGGCGGCGCGTGGGGCACCGTGTGCGCGCAGGGGTTCACCCAAGACGAGGCGGTGGTGGCGTGCAGGCAGGTGCGTTTGCTGGATGGGTGGGTTGTTGCGGCGAGGGAGTCCTCAGGGGGAGTCAGTGTCGGGTGCAGTGTGGTGCGTAGGATGTGTTTGGTTGCAAACCCAGAGGCGGTGGTGGCGTGCAGGCAGGTGAGTGCTATCGGCTAGGACCTGGGAGGCGTGGGTTGTCGTGGCGAAGGGTTCCTCGTTGGTTGCAAGGTGTGGGTGCAGGGCGGTAACTGCAGAGCGGCACAGTGAAAGAGTCGAAGCAGGATGCAGGGTGGTGTGCGGGATGCTTTGAGTGCTCCCCCGCACGCGGGAAAGGGAACCCAACTGGGCAGGGTTCGATATGAGCAACTTGATGGTACTTGGCTTGAACAGTATAAGCGCCGCTTGCTTGCAATCTGTTTACATGACTGACCGTGCTACGTGCTTGCAGTTGGGCTTCCGCGGCGGCATCTGGTACACGGGCGTCTCCCCAGCGAGCCAGGACGCGCCAATATGGATGGTGAGAGACAGACCGTGGCGTTTGTGGTATGAGGGGTAAACAGGTTGCGAGCTCCGGCCTCTGGAACCCGGCGTCTCTGCATTACCTGCTGCCTTGACCGCCTGCTCGCCCAGGGCTGTGCACGCGTGTGGTGACGGGCGCCGGGGCACGGACTTGCATCTGGCTGTCTGCGCGTCCAGCTTACCGCACGAAACGGCACAAGCGCGTGGGCTGCTGTCGAGCAGGGCTTCGACCCCGAACAGCCGTGCATGCCCCATCTTTAACCCCACCAAGAACTGTTGCATGGACAGGGCGCGTGCGCCACCAGCGTGCGAGACCATAAGCTGCTGCTGCTGCTGGTGCTCGGTGGTCTGACGAGTTTCCAACTGTCTTAACGGACGCAGGCCAGCGTGCGCTGCGCTCCAGACCTGGCCACGGGGCGGCTGCCTGGGAGGCTGGTGGACTGCGACTTCGGAGGGTGGGTTAACTTACAGATAAGACAACGCGGTCAGAAACACGACTAGTCCTTGGCAGAGCACACGCTGCCATGCTAGATTAGCCCTAACAGCCACGTCAGACAGTCCTGGGGAGCGAGGGGCAGAAAGTGGAGTTCTGGATTGGGGCCGTTGGAGCGCGGATGGGGGGAGGGGTGCACGGCGGGCGGCGCGGGACAACGGGAGTCGCAGCTCGGCAGCGGCCATGGGCCGTGGGATGCTGGGGGCAGCGGCCTTGTGCGGGTACTGCAGAGGCGCATGGCAAGGCGGTTGGGACGTGTATGGTTCAGGGCGAACCCACGGTATGGTAGCCTGCTCTGCAGGAGGGTGCAGGCCCTGCGGCGTTCATCTCGCCGTGTCTCCACCGGCCCACCTGCTGTCTAGCCCGCACGTCGGGACCACTCCCAATCCACACTTGCGGTCCCACTGGCACCGTACTGGTGTCCCCTTCCTGACAGGTTTGGAGTGCACAGCTGCAACCACACCAGGGACGTGGGGCTGAACTGCCAGGGTGGGTGGGGTATACGGGCTTGCAGGCGGGCGGGGCGGGTGGAGGGACGTGCGGGCCGTGTTGACGCCCTCACTATCAGCGTGGAGTTGGGTAAGCCCTGGTGCGGGTGTTCGGGGGTTCATGGGTGCAGCGGTGGTCTACCAAGGGGTGTGGTCTACCAGGGGGTGCAGGCGGGTGCTTGGGGGCCCCCAGCGGCCCCATGGCGGAGACGAAGGCCCTCCTGTCGGGAACCGAACAGAGGCCAGGAGGAAGTGGTCGCGGCTCAGCATGAGCGGCCTAGCTGTGTTGTGCACGCGGTGGCCGTGGAGAGGCATTCAGCGACTGTGACGGCCGTGTACGGCGGTCGTTGCACGGTTATGGCGCACAGGTCGGAGAGGGGCATTGCTAGCGATGTTGTGCGGTGTTAGGGAGCTGCCGGCTCGCCTTCTCACAGGCCCAACAGCGCATGCCTACCACAGCGCTGCCCCTCGCCCACCCCTACCCCCACAGGCTCCCTGCTACCACTGCCTCCGTCCGCCCCTGCGCCGCCGCCGCCCGCCCCCAAGCCGCCCCGGCCGCCGCCTCTCCCGCCTGTGCCTCCCGGCGAACGTGAGTTCCGGTAGAACACTCGTCACCGGGGCTCCGGGGGCCTCATCAAGCCCCCGCGGTCTTTCATTGCTGTGACCTCCTTACAACCAATGTCTCTACCTAGTAACACCTGGAACTCCAGCCCCATTACAATTACTTCTCAGATCAGGATGCCTCACCACCCTCCGCTGTGCCGTACCTGCCGCAGTCGGCGACGGTTCGCTGCGGCTGGTGGGCGCCTCGTCCAGGAGCCGCGGGAGGGTAAGGCGGGCAGTGCGGGGCTGTGGGTGGTGCCCTGCTGAGGAACCCATACCGTCGTGACATATAAATTCAGGTGAACGGCACGTATGGTAAAAGTCGGCCGTGCTTGAAAGATGTGGGTTGCGCTGGAGTGGGCTGGGCCCTGGGCTGGGGCAACAGGTCCATCAGCACCGCGCGTGCTGACACGAGCATGGCCACTGGCCCTGGGCGCCTTGCATGCACCGTGGGGTACTCACCTCACCTATCCCTGCAGACCTACCGTATAGGCCCTCACCCTCCTCTTCTCGTCTCTCTTTTGCCTCTTCCTCCCTGCCCCCCACAGCTTGAGGTGTTCTACAGCGGCGAGTGGGGCACCGTGTGGTGAGTGGGGCCCAGCACACACCCCAGTGACAGCTACGGGGCTACCGTACCGCATCGTCCTGCCATATAGCATCTGGCATCACATCGCATATATCTACCTGTCCGCATGTTCGTGTGCGTTATCTGCCCTCCCGCAGTGACGCCGGGTTCAGCCGTGACGAGGCGGACACCGCATGCCGCCAGGTGGGCAGGCTGGGGCCAGGGGGAGGGGACAAAATACTAGGAACGCGAGGGTGGGAAGGGTGGGGTGCTTAAGAATTGCGTGAGGCAGGCGGTGCAGTGTAAAGCGCCAAGGATTGGGTAACGAGGTGATGTCAAGTGCAAATTATTTTTGGTGGGCACGCTTCCTGAGCTCGTCAGGAACCGTTGGGGTAGAGGGCGCATTCGCGGGCGGGCAGGAGTCCGAGCTTCGCTGTGTGGGTGGTGACAGTAGCTGTACGGGGAGATGGCACCGCACACGTTCACGCGGCCAACCGTGTCTCTGGTAGAGGCCTACACTGGCACGGTCAGCCTTGTTCCCCACTCTCTCAGCCCCGTGTGCCCCCGGTTTCCTCGCGGTCTACGCGTGCACCTTGTGCCGTGCTCCCACCCGCAGATGGGCTTCAGCCGTGCCACGCTGGTGTACCAGGCGGGAGGGGGCAGCGGACCCGTGTGGATGGTGGGTGCCACGGTTGCATATATCTTGCGAACCACCAAGGCATGATCCGGCTGAAACGGACACGTCTTGCAACAACCAGTCCGTCGGGTTCCGCCCACTCGTTGATGCCAACCGCAATCCCCGGCCGCAACACACCGCCCTTCCTCTGCTCCGTGCCGCTGATCCCCTGCTTACTAGTTGCTGTCTACTCGTGCCCTACTCCCGCGCCCTACTCTATTTTCACGGTACTCCTTACCGCACTCGGATGTGGGCTGCAAGCCTGCCTTGCACTTCCTCCACATCGCGGCCCGCCGTACACCCATGCCGTACACGGTTACTACGCGTACCCATGCCGTACATGCTGTACCCGTGCACTCCCTCCCCTCCCCGCCTTCAGGCTGGCGTGAGCTGCGACGCCTCCGTGCATTCGCGGCTGGAGGCGTGCGACTTCGATGGCTGGGGCGCCACCGCCCAAGGGCAGGGCCAGGGCCAGGGCCAGGCCGGGGCTGGCGCAGGAGGGTCGTGGGGTCTGGCGGCGGAGTGCGGCCACGAGCGGGACGTGGGGGTGGGCTGCAGCGGTGAGTGCTGCAAAGCATAGGGAGGCTGGGCATCTCCGCTGGTTCAAAATGCGCTCGGTGGGCATTATGCCATTACTGTACAAGAGGAGCATGGCTTGCCGTAGTTGGTGTGCTCTGCTTCGGAAGACGCGCCGGCACAGTCGAGCTGTTGGCTAGGCTGTCCATCTGTTCCAAATCACAGTCGTATGTGAAGTGCGGGGTGCGGCATTACACTGCACTATGCGGTGCGCGATGGGGCCACGGCAGCGCGATTGCGCTCTTCCGCAACCGTTTTCTAGCTTTGCAGCGGCAGGGGCGGATCGGGTCAACTGGGCATCTTATGTGCTCGGCAAACCGCACAGCACCCACTTTGCTACCTCACATGACTTCAACCCTGACCATCCCTCCCACCCCGGCCCCTTGCAGTCGGGCCTCCTCTACCGCCCTCCCCCGCGCCACCCTCCCGCCCGCCCCTGCCAGCGCCGGCGCCCCCCGCGCCGCCGCCCCGCCCGCCTGCCCCGCCCACGCCGCTGCCACGTGAGTGGCACGGCAACGTGCGCCGGCACATGAAGCAAGAAAGAGCAACTGTGGCAGCGTTTCCGAGGCCACGCTTGTCGGCGCCCTGCTGCCACCCCGCATCTGGTTGAACGCGCACCACACGCCCTGCCCCCAATGACCCGTCTTCTCCCGCTGCTGCCCAAGTTTACTTTCCGACCTCCTGCCGCACCTACCCTTGCCCACCTGCAGCTCCGCCCGGCGCGCTGAGCCTCACGCCCCGCAACGGCACCACCCGCCTGGTGGGCGGCAGGGGCCCTGCAGAGGGCAGGCTGGGTGGGTCCAGGGTGGCTCCTGGGGCGCTTGGGCCGGGCGTTTTGTATGGCAACGCCCGTGTTTTGTCAGAAGGCGAAGCACTAACCCATGTTGTTGTGCGCCTGTGTGCTGGTGGTGGCGACCCCTGACGTGGTCATCACAGGCACCATTCCCTCTCCCGGCAATGCAGCTCTAAAATCGTCGCCTAACATACCGTACACTCTTGTGTTGTTGCAGAGGTCTACCTGCGTGGCGCCTGGGGCACCATATGGTGAGGGATCAGGAACACGCGAGCGGGGCACGTGTAGCGCCATTGGGTGCGGCTGCTGTCCTGGTGTTCCCGGGTGCAGGTGGCGTCGGCCAGCTGCGGCAGGCTGCGCACTACCCCTGCCTTTCACCACTCCTGACCTTGCCGGTTTCACCCTGACTCGTACCTTGCCAATTCCTGCCTCTTCTAGCCCCTGACCCTCATCTTACCCACTTAATCTTATCTATCCTACCTTGCTGCACCAATGCAGCTCAACGTACTTCACGCTGCTTGACGCCGAGATGGCGTGCCGGGAGCTGGGGTACGACAGGGGGTACGACTACGTGCACGGTTACGGCACGGGCACGGTGTGGCGCACGTACGGCAGTACGGGAGAGTGCGGCATGACTAAGGGGCGTCTGGCGGAGTGCGTCAGCGGCGTCGCGGCGGTGTGCACGCACCAGGCAGACGTGGGCGTGAGGTGCTTCGTGGACGCAGGTGAGGGGGAGCAGGGGAACGGAGGTAGGGAGGCGGCAGGAGGGGACGAGACAGGAGTGGGTGCCAGCGGGACAGTCATCTTGCAAAGACCGAGTGCTAACAGTAGCTTTGGAGCGGTAGTGGAGTGGAGTAATCAGTCATGTCACAATGTGCAACCCTACTTGACCGGCATGGCCCCCATGGAAACGCCTTACCGTTGCTGCTGTGTTACACCGTGGTCTGCCCGCAGCGCCCAGCCCCACCCGCAGCCCCGAGACCGACACCTCCAAGGCCGCTCCCCAGCCCGGCGGGGCACCCCACCCGGGCGCAAGTCCAACAGCCAGCCAGGTGGCCGCCTACCCCTTGGACAGCCCCCCGCTGTACGCACCACCGACCACGTACGGCAAAGGAGGCTATGCTGGCCCTGCCTACGCGCCGCCGTACGCCGGTGGAGCGCCTGCCGTGCCGCCGCCGTACGGAATGTACGGGGCGCCCGCCCGCATGCCTAGCACTGCGGCTGCGCCGCCGTCCTCGTACGGCGGTGAGGGTGCAGCGCAGTTGCGGCTGTCAGTGGAAGGCGCCGCCAGCGGTGGCATATTCGACGCGGGGACCGAAGGGAGCGATGCCAACAGCTCGGCGAGCAATGCCGATGGAGAGCAGGCGCTGCAGAGGGCGGAGGACATGCCAGGTGAAGCAGCCGGGGGCTACGGCTACGGGGTGCAATGTGTGACTGTGTGTGGAGAGTGCGCTGTGCGCCAGCGCATCCGCGTGCCCGTCGATGCTCCTACTTGCCTCTGATCCTGGTTCTCCATCATTTACTGTACGTGCTGTGACACGGACGTCTTTTGTCCTTCACTCCTGTTTCCACCTCCACTTCCCGTGCTCACCCAGGCGGAGACGGGGGCGGGGGCCACACGGAGGACACCGCAGAGCTTGGGGCGGTGTGGGTGTCGAGGCAGGCCGTTGACAGGTGCGGAGCTGCAGACTGCACTGCGTCTGCGGCATATTCTTGCCATGGCGCAGCGTCAATACCAGAAGTAGATGGCGCGATGATGATCGCTTTCGCCGGCACCGGCAATCCCAGTGCGGGCTTCTCGTTTCCCTGCTCCTGGGTCCCTGCCACGTGCCAACGCATTGGGTGCAACCTTGTGCTTTATTTGCGCTCTTCAGGTCTGACTGCGCCGCCTCCTGCCGCGGCATGTCGCACCAAATGGTGTCTGTGAGAAGCATGCAAGAGATGCAGGTACGGCACGGTACGATTGCGCAACTTGTCTATTGGAGGTGGCTTATGGAGGCCCCCGGGCGCACAATTACGCTGCCTATTGCCCGGACGTCCTCGCCTGACCCTGATGCCGTACGCGACCTCGTCTCCCAAGACCCAACTGCACACAGAAGTGCATGTGCACACGGCGCATGCCCTTCCAAGGACCTCACCGCTTGTCACACCCGCCCGCCCCCCAGGTGCTCACCCGCGTCTTCGGCAACGCCATGTCCAGCTACGGCCTGCCGTACGACCCCCTGTCGTACAGCATGTGGACGGCGCTGACGAACGAGTTCGACACCAAGGGGAAGAGCAGTGAGTGGTGCGCAGGCCCGGAAGGACCACGCAACAGGCTGTGCCGCGGTGTCGTACCATGACGCTTATCACACTGAGTACGAGGGTGCCACTTGCACCCATGCTGCTCTGGATCAGGCGTTAAACGTTGCAGATACATGGTGCAAGTCGGTAGCCCTCTGCCTGTGGCAGTGGCCAATCTCGCTGCAGGCTTCCTTGTTACCGTCCCCTGTGCTGCAATCACCGTTCCCTCACCTGCCTTACCCTAGAGTACTGGGCGTGGCGGGAGCCCCGTGTGGTGGAGCTGGGCCCCACCTCGCTGCTGTGGGCCCCCGGCCAGCCGGAGAACTACGGAGGCATGGCGGACTGCGGCGTTGCGACGTTTACGACGGACAGGTAGAGTGGGCTTTTGACGAGTGGACGTTTGGCGAGCTTCTTCTAGTCGACTCCGTTCCTGCGGCCTACATCCGAGCTTACCGTACTCATGCTTGCTCTACCCGAGTGCGAAACGCTGATGTAATGTTCGGGTGCCGTTCTGCCGTGCGCTGCAGGGCGGACAGCGGCGCGGTGCTGGGTCAGCTGACTGGACGGCTGACGGCCACACAGTGCGAGGGCCCAGGCGCCGTGTCGTACTGCGGGTGCATGTACGGCAGGCCGGCGGAGCTGTACCAGGGAGGGTACGATGACTACGACTTACAAGTGGCGCCACCGCCGGGGCAGCAATTCGGATAGAGCGCGTACAGCAATTGCAGTACGCTGATTAGATATCTAGGAAAGCATCATTCTTCCATATACGTTAGCCTTTTAGGTGCATGCATTGTGCTGGCTCTGGATGTCCGTTTAGGACTTCACTAGGCCTGGTCCGTGTGTCCTCCCACACCCCCCGCAGCGAGCGTGTGTCCCTTTTACACCATCGACACGTGCCATGTGTGCTTGTCCACGTATTGATTGGACAAGTGCATGCAACTGTGTACTGCGTGCGACCAAATTGGTCATTGCGCTATAGTGACTTGCGCCTATCCATCCACAGGCGCGTGATTGATTGCAATGCGTAGCTAGTGTCCTTGGCGTTAGGCTCGCGCGTCCTTATTTGTGCGGGTATGGGTCAGCGGCAGCAGCCCAGTAGGCGCGGTGGAATTCATGGGGATTTTGCAAGTGTGCTGAGTTTCCCTTTGGTGTGCGTTCACCGCAGTGCACCGGGCAGAAAAGAGGGTGCCGTGCAGGACCGGGCAGGACCGTGCTCCTCTCTTGTCATTTTGGCCGCCACTGGGCACTGGCGGTCCTCTCGGCCACTTTTAAACCAGGCGAAGCAATATTGTACGGTGATGGCACGGCCCCCGCCTACGAGCAGTAACACTGGGGGCCAGCCAACGTTGGAACGGCCAGGCACCTCCACCCTTTAGGTACCGCTGCACACGGCCTTCGCTGTAGTACAGTACCCGGTCCATTGCTCTGCTAGACGGCAATACCAGCAAACCGTTACGAACTCCATAGACTTGCGGAGACCGACAGCGTGGATGTGGGAGGCAAGCCCGGATGACAGTTACAGTCAGGGGAAACGGTCACAGTGCACAACCAACAGCCACAAAACACCTCAGCACCCCCCACCAAGCCTGCTCACGCACCCTCACTCCATCCACTCTGCAGTACAAACAGAAATCCAGCACTGCATCCAACCACGCGAGCAAGGCTGGCTTGCATCTGCAGCAGTCGTGCCTCTGCCCTCAGGCGCTGCGAGTCCCAGCGGTGTAGGGCCTAGCCTGCACCCACGTCCATGCACGCGCATGCGCTGCAGCCAGCTGCAGGACCCCAACGCGTTATGGCACCGTCATGCCCTGCCTACAACGCACACGCTGCCATCAGATGGCTGCCTTGGCCAGCAGCGCAGCCAACCCAAAGTCGTCCCCCTCCTCCTCCTCCTCCTCCGCCTCCTCGTCCTCCTCCTCCATGTTCTCGTCCAGGGGGCCCAGCGCCGCCGCCTTGCCGGCAGCCGCCATGACGGACCGCAGCTCGTCCATGCCTTGCGTCAGCAGCAGGGGGGGAGCGGGGGCACGCGTGAAACGCAAGGAAACCGTGTTAGTGGAGCGGGGTTGGGAGGCAAGCGAACATCAAGCTCATAGAAGTGCGGGGATAACGGGTACGGGGAGCGCGGCATGCAGGGGCGCTTTGATTTACTCAGTGGGCAACACGCACAGGCGGGCGAGCAACAGCCAGCACGCGCACCCCGGCCAGCGAAAGACTTCCTACCGTCCTCGCTCATCATGTTCTCGTCCAGCGCCAGCAGCTCCAGGGAGGCCTTGGGCGCCAGCGCCTTGGCCACCGCCACAGCGCCGACACGCCGGATCTGGGGGCCGTACGGGTAACCAAGGGGAGGCGGAGACGGGGCGGTCAGGTATATGCCCAGCGCCGCGCTGGCCTGGCACGCCTTCCTAGGGGACTGGGCCCTGCCTCGCTCCATAACATTCCATGCATGCGGCCATGTGAGCGTATGCGGTGCGCTAAAGTCTGCGGTTGCAGGTTAAGAAGACTCGCCGCTTGGCGCCCTCGCGTTCCCCCCTGGCCCACCGCCCACCTGGTTGCCGACCAGGTCCACGGTCACAGGCGCCGCCACCACCGCCAGCGCCCGGGACAGCACCACCGCCCCCCGGTCTTCCAGCTCGTTCTCCCGCAGGTTGAGCGAGCGCAGCGTGCGGCCGTGCGCGGCTACCAGCGCGGCGACGGCCTGGATTGCAGTAAATGGGTCAACAGATAAGCAGCGAACAGGATGTTAGCGCAACCCAGCAAACACGGTTGGTGGAGTGAGTGCAGCGTGCGGCCGTGCACGGCCGCCAGTGCGGCGACAACCTGAGGTGGGTAATGGGGGCAGCGAGTGGCAGACTCACAGGTGCATGCAGGTGCCCTCCAAGGCAGCTCGCTCATCGCGCCCACACCCCACACCCTGCTTTTAGCTCACGTGCTAACGGTGGCGACTGTTGGAGCGGTGCGGCGCTGCGGAACCATCCGTGCCTGACCCGCACCAAGCGCAGCACTGCGTTGTATGAGCGCAAGCGCAGCCCTATCCGCACCTTGGCGGCCTTGGGGTCGATCTCGTTGAGCGCCAGGCCCAGCTCCTCCAGCTGCCGTCAGCATGGGGTTGGGGGAAGCGGAGCAGAAGGTGAAGACGCAACAGTACAGGCATACGGACGGAGTTTCGCAGGAGCGGGAACGGGCGGCAATGGACAGCTCCCATGCAGGTACATCATGTAAAGCTGCATGCCCTCGACGCACACCAGTCCTTTCCTTCCCGTCCCGTCCCCACAGGCTCCTCGGCCCAAGTGATATCCCCTTCTTGCGCCCGGTTGCCACCGACATCGCTTTCCGCAGGCCCTACTAGGTTTCCAGTTAGTCCTTGCCCTTGGCCGCTCTGCAATTACCCCCTTACACCCCCGCCAGCGCCCACCTGCTGCCCCCCGCTGGTGGCCGCCTGCAGCAGCGCCCCGCACAGCTGGGCCACGCCGTCCGGCCCCAGCGAGGTGTCGTTGAGGTTGAGCGCCCGCAGCTGCGGCTGGGCGGCCAGCGCGGCGGCCAGCGCGGGCACCACCTCCTCCGTCAGGGGGTTGTCTGACAGGTCCAGCCGCACCAGGCAGCGGCCTGCGGAGTGGGGTGGGGTAAGCAGTACATACACGATCACGGACTCCAAGATTGCACGGCATATAGCCACAGCGTTACGGGGGTTTGGAGTGTTGTCTAACAGGTCTAGGCGCACCAGGCAGCAGCCTGTGACATACGGGAGGACGGGGTAAGGTATACGAGTCATCGCCAGCCATCACACTAATCAACTGTGCCTCGGGGTGTCCTATTAAACGTGGCGCTGGGCGCCAAGGAGGACTCAAGGGTCAGCTTGCCTGCTTAGTGCAACCCTGCACCAGTTGCCCTCCTACCCCGCCTTCGACACGGCGGCCGGCCCACACCACCCACGCCCACCTGAAGCCAGGGCGTTCCCAAGCGCGATGCCGCCGGCCGGCCCCACGCGGCTGGACGCGAAGCGCAGGTCCTGTGTGCAGCGGAGAGGAAAGCACACGTCAAATTTGCGAGCAAAAGCATGGCATCGAGGATGAAACCCCAAAAAGAATGGGGAGAGCTATCCAACCATTACCCAATGGATCCCTGGCTCTGGCGAGCCAAACGCGCAGGATAGCTCATTGAGCGACCTAGCCCCACTTCCTCACGCCTCCACCGCCACGCCGGTAGCCTGGCGGTCCAATATCTCAACACCTCAACCCTGCATTCCAGCGCTTTCTCCAGCAGCCCCTAAATTGCCCCCTGTCCCGTCCGCTCCACCCGCCGCACGTGCACTTACGCATTGACTCCTTCCCAAATAAATTTATAGCCCGTCCTAAAGCAGTCACCTGACAGGGCGCAACGTCCTGGTGTGTTCCCTGCGAAGACTTGTCGCACCCCTCCCACCGCCCAGCGTCCATTTCCTCACAACCCGCGTCCCCACCTCCATGCGCGGCGCCCGCGCCAGCAAGCCCGCGATGTGTCCCGCGCCCTCGTCGCCGCTCATGTTGTTGAACAGCTGCAGGCGGCGCAGCGAGCCGGGCGCCGCCAGCAGCTCCGCCACTGCGCGGCAGGCGTGCACCGACAGGCCCACGTTCTGCAGCGACAGAGACGCCAGGGGGGCCTGCAGCGGGAGGCGGACGGAGAGAACGCGGTAGGGGAGTGTCGGTAAGTGTGGCATGTGTTGCAAGAGGGTATGGTCGCGTTCTGATGAGTTAAGGACTTCAGGGCGGCACGGACGAAGTGTAGGGAAGGCGGAGCAGATGGGTTCAGGTTCAGCACGTGTTGGTGGGCAATGGGGTTAAGAGGGATGCGGTCCCAACTTGCCCGTCAGCGCAGCATGCAAGTCTGTGGCCCGTACGGCATCGAAATCGTACGGCCCTGTGAACCCAGACAGACGCCGGCTCGCTCAAACCCCCAACATCCCACACCTTGCCCGCCCGCACTGCCACGAAAGTGTGCATGCCCTTGTCCCCCACAGCACCAAAATGTGAACCACACCGACGCACATTCCGTGCAAGCATGCCCCACGCACCCTCCCCACCTTGCCCGTCAGCACCGCCTCGCAGGCGCGCACGCCCTTCTCCCCCAGCGCGTTGTCGCTGAGGTTGAGCGCCGTGAGCGCGGGGGCGCCGCACAGCGCCGCGGACAGCACACGCAGCACGTCCAGCGCCTCGTCCTCCTGCAGGGGAGGGGTGCATGGGGAGGGGTGAGTGCCAAAGAGTCCGCTGACACGACAATAGCCGGTGAGTGCAGCACGTCCGGTGCCCCGTCCTCCTGAGAGGGGTATCGTATAAGGCGGGCGGCAAGATGTTGATTTTCAAGGGAGTGCATAGCGAGCCCCTCTCTTGCATGGAGGTAGGGATTGGACGTCCAGCGCCTTGTCCTCCTGCAGGGCAGGGGCCGGGTAAGGGCTGCAACGAGGACGATTCCTCCGATGAGGAAGGGTGCGTGGGAAGGCCTGGGTACATTGTAATTGTGAATGTTGTGGACGGTGGAGGGAAGCAAAGCTTCAGCGAAGGGGCCCAAGGGCATGCCGACGGCTCGCTTGTCCCTGCGCTACATCTTCTCGCACAGCCCGGGCATCTAGTCCTTACCTGCATAGGGCCCAGCAACCAGCAGCTGCTACGTGTCCTTACGGCCAGACACCTTTCCCATGGATGCGTGCGCCCGCCACCGAGGGCTCCCTCACTGGACACTGAGCAATCCCTCATTGCGCATCAAGCCCCCGGCAACTAGGTGGTGCCCCATGCACTCCCGCGAACCACGCACGCGTCCGTGTAATGTTGCAGCTACATTGGTGCCCAGCTTGAAGAGATACCCTAGCACGCGTCCAACACTAGATACCGTCTGCTCACCGGGCGGCCTGCGATGACGTCGCTGATGTCGGCGTCCGCCAACTGGTGCGCCACGGCGGCGATGGCGCGGGAGGCCACGGCGGCGGCGTCGCGACCAAAGGACTTGGTGCTGAAGCGGATCTGGGGGAAGAGGAAGGCAGGTCAGGGAGGGGGAACCGTGACTTTTGGGGACATGGTGTGGGTTGACATGCTGTCGGGAACAGGATGTCTCAGTCGCGGGCGGCTCCATGCGCGTGTTGCCCTTCACTGCTGCTAGCCTGCGAGGCGTGGCAGTGCCAGGTTGAGCACGAGGCGGACCCACCTCTGCAACCGTACTGCCCGGCGCCAGCATCCACGCCCGTGCCCCCATTTTGCCACCATGCTCCCCAGCGCCATCGTGAGTGCCCCAAACCCCTTTTACCACCAGTAGGCTGCTGGTGCGCGTCCCACCTTGGCCACCTTGCTCCCCGGCGCCAGCATGGGCGCCAGCACCGCCTCTGCGGCGTCGGCTGTCAGGAAGTCGCGAGAGCCGGCCAGGTCAAGGTGCTGGGGCAGGGAAGTCACGATTGGGAGCAAAGGAGGGAAGGGTACATGTTTGCGTTGCGATGAGGCTAGGGCTGAAAGCCTGAAACCCATCGGACTGGGAGGCGTTGCGCGAGCCAGCATTGCTTGGTGCTGTAGGGCTCTTGGGGACGTGGGGGTAGGGGCTATTGACGCGTCTGACTGTTCTGGCATGATTGAGTATGGAGACCACAGCGATGGATCCAACACCTGATCATTTGTATGCCAGGCTCCTGGTGCCAGACTGCTGGCCTGATGCTGCGGTCCATCCAGCAGTACTCCGTGGAAGGAGCACCAGACCAGCTGTGCCGAGTGCTGCCCCGGCCCCTGCCCACCTGCACTTCCCCTGCCGCGCCCCCAGCCGCCGCTGCACCCTCCACGTTGCCGCCGTCCTTCACCGCCTGCACCACCAGCTCGCCCAGCTTGCTGCTCGGGACAGGGGGATGAGGCACGACGGGGCACTTTGCTGTGATGTTGTCGCGACATAATGGGATGTAGCGCACACCCCGATGCCAGGCAATTGATGCTGGCAAATCGGCAGCCAGCTATGGGGAGTGAATCAGAGTCAGGTGAGTGGCATCAGAGCAACGTCAGAGGCAACGTTGGCGGCGTGCCACGATTTGGACCCGATCTAGCCTAGCAAAGGGAGAGGAGAGCTACTCCATGATCACCGCAGGGGTAGACCCCAAGAACGCCGGATGAGCGATGCCTTGTGTGTTGCCAGGTATGCGTTGTAAGCCATTGTAGCATGCACTGTTAGTTGGTTGCAGGCGTGCAGCGGGCAGGGGTGTATGTCTGATGCGCACCCACCGTGCATATGCAGAAGTGGTCTCGGCCAGCGGCCGGTTGCCCGTGGTGGTGCGCGCGGCCACTTCCGCAGCGGTGTACGCCTTCCTCTCAATGGCAGCTGCTGCCAAAAGAGCTTTCTACATGCGCAATATGGTTAGGACGGAAGTTAACACCCAGAAGGATTTGCGGCGACGGTCTGTCGCCAGACGGCGACGATCGCATGTGCAAACCCCTTCACCTCTGCACTGATCTCGAGGCCACGAACGTGCGCTAGCGCACATATGCTTCCAATTACGCGTTGCACCACATCATCGCGCTGCGTGGCGGATAGCTGCCAAGTTGCCATTTCGCGCGGGTCGTTGCTTCGGGAGGCAACGAGTTCTCCAAGGCGAAATGCTAGGCCACAGAATGAACGCGACAGCTATACAATTTGGTGGACGGCAACCTTGTTTGAGGAGGTAGCCTTTACTTTGCGGCGCACTTTGAAACTCTCGCAGGCCCAGGTGATACAAGGTGCTCGTGTCTTCTGTTGATGTTGTCAAGTACTGCGTAAGGAAAAGGTACAGTCGGCTCTCCTTGACGCATGCCTACCCGGCACTCCGTACTCCGTGCCATGTGCCCACGCACCTTCCCCGCGTAGCGCCATCCCTGTGAACACACGTCATGACTGCTTTCCATCTCAGGGATGTCCGTCATGATTATAGCTACTGCGCCATTTCAGAGGTGTAGACGCACTCACGAGGACCTGCGAGGACTAAACAGGTTTGGTGCCTTGACCCTCCCCTGCCTGCCTGCCTGCCTGCCTGCCACACACCCAGCGACCCAGGTATGCAACAGAAAATGCCGAAGACATGCAATTTGTAGCATAGAAACGTTTTAGCGACAGGGAGGGGACGCTAATGTTGCTGTGAATGTTGCTGTGAAAGGCTGGGTTCTGCCCCAAGGCCATGCAGCCCCGGCCAGCTGTGTGCAACACCGATGTCATCTGTCTTGCCCGGAACCCAGAAAGATTACAGCCGGTGTGCAGCCTACGGTCGTTCTGCTATTATATGTCCTGTCAGCGTGTAGCTGCGAGCCACTGCTGCAAGTGCTACTGGGCAGCCGCTGATGTTGGGAAGCAGGCTGAACGCTAGGACATCCCCACTGGCATTCCCCTGCGCTTGGGGAAGCAGTACGCTTGACATTACGCCAATGCGCTTGCTTGGTTATTGAAGCTATGATCAGCTGGAAGATCGGACAGGTCTTATGGCTAGGCACCGAGCCTGTGCCATGACAGCGTGCCCATGACACGTGCCGGCCTGACGCAAACCAGAACGGTGGCCTTTACTGCTTTGCAAGCAGCTGCGTGGACAAAAAGGAGAACCTAACACTATATAGTATATGGGACAGCCGTTCACTCCTAACTGCAAAGCTGCTCGATCGTCGCCACGCTTGACCAACTGAAGACCTAGGGCACCAAAAGCTGACATGAGCTAGTGTATTGATTATAGTCAAAATGGCAACTGCCAGCGCGGGACCTCCCGCTCCTTTCTTCATGCCATGGGAGCCGACGCCTGCGTTTGCATACGCTCCCGCCGACAGCTCTCTCGCTGAGCGCATTCAACTTTTAGTCAAGTATGCCATGACAAATGGGCCTAGCTTCATCGACATGATGAAGCAGAAGCAGCGCGGAGACCCAAAATTCTCGTTCCTTGAAGGGGGAGAGGGCGCAGACTACTTCCGGTGGCACCTCTACTGCTCAGCATATCAGCTTTCTGGCGATCGGCCGCTGCCAGCTGGCGTACCTCCGCCGCACGCGGGCACCCCGACCCCGGGCGCCCCGGCAGCCCACCTGCAGCCTCCGCCGGCGATGCCCCCTCCCCAGCCGTATCCGCAGTACCCGTACGGCGCTCCTCCACCCCACATGCCGTACGCGGCTCCTGCCGGACACGCCCCGGCGCCGTACCCGGGGTACCCTCCCCAGCACCCTGTCCATCCGCCGCACCCCATGGCTCAACCGCCCATGCACCCCCCGCCTCAGCAGCCCCCACCGCAACAGCCGGCCATGGCAGCTGCCCCACCGACACAGCCGCAGAACGCTGTACCTGCTCCTCCTTCAGGCCCGGGAATTGGGCAAGCGCCTGGGCAGGCGTCAGCGGGGCCTGGGGAGGGTTCTGGCGCCGGGGGCCCAGGGCCGGGCGGAGGGGCCCAGCCAGGGGCAGCCCGGCCGACTTTCGGCCTTCCCCCGGACGTGGCAGCGGGCTTTGCGTCGGTGCTCGACAACCTAACATCCTCCAAGGTAGGGAGGACTTCTCTGGGAGGGCAGGCGGCGGCAGGGGTGGGTAGGGGACTGAGCGAGCATAGGGAGCATGCAGGAGGTAGTGTTAGCAAGTGGAGGGACTGGAGAGGGGCAGTGCATGCGCTGGAGTACAGGGGACCCGGGAGCTTAGCGGCCTTGGTGGGGGGTAATGCAACTGGCCGTACGTCACTGACAGCGCCAGGGGGAGTGGGCTCATCCATCATGGCGTTGGGTGCTCGACGTGCCTCGCCTGTCACGTGCCACGTGCCGACGCGTCATGTCCATGTTTGCGCCCCTCTGCAGGAGTCCATCAAGTCGTCGTCGGCGTGGCTGGTGGCGCAGGCGGCGGCGGGCCACGCGGCGGGGCTGGCTGCTGCTGCGGCGCACCGGGCCGTGGTGGAGCTGGGGCCGGGGCCGGGGGCCGACTACGAGCGGCGACTGCACCTCATATACCTCGCTAACGACGTGCTCTTCAAGGGGTGGGTAGCAATGCGGTCCTCGGGACTCGGGATATATTACCTGGATACAGACCGGATCAGTGCTCAAAGGGTTGGTGGTGAATGAAGGTCGGCGGCAAGGCACTCGCCGTGTGTTTGTCGGAAAACAGCTGGTGCTTGCTGGAGAACAGCTGTGGCGGCTCGCCACGGCTGGGTGCGGGGTTGTGAGTCAACGGCCAGCCGCGGGCTCATTTTTTCGGTACCTGACCCACGACTTGCAGTCCATGGGATGGTTGTGCGGCAGTGCACCGTAGGGAGCAGAGCCTATAGGCGTCAAGGTGCCCTGGTGGATCCGCTGTTGTGGTCTGCCCAGCTCCCCTCCCCGGGCCCCCAACGCTGCCCCCGCAGTCTGGCCCAGCGGCCCAAGGACGCCTCCTCGGGGCTGCCCTCCACGCAGCCCGACCCCATCGCCGCCGCCTTCCAGCCCGTCATAGGGGCCATGCTGGCGGCGGCTTACGTGGCAGGTGGGTAACCGCGGGGCGGCAGAGCAAAGGAAGTGGAAACCAGTAGGGCCTGCGGAGAGCGATGTCGGTGGCGAGCAGCGAATGAAGAGGTCCACACAGTACGCACTGTGTGATGCTTGCCAGAGGGGCGGCTGAGTTGGGCACACCACACGTGGCAGGTGGGGAGGTAGGGGCAGGGGTCTTGGGGGCATGCAGCCGCAAGTGGGAAGTAGTAAAGTGTATAGATCCAGGGTATACTGCAGGCGAGTAGGCGAGTACCGTCAGCTCGTTGGAGATCAGGCAGGGGCGTGCGGGCATGCAGTGAACGGACTCAGACGGCGAGAAGTATTGCGTCACAGGGTTGCGGAGGTGGAGTGTGGGTACCCGCTGGTCCACATAGTGACGGCCTTGCGTTGCCTCGTCTGGGCGGGCGTTCAGGAGACGAAGGACTATGCGACTGCATTTGCGCTGGCTGTGAGTCACTGACCTGCTTTCCTTGGCTTCCCTTGCTGTGCTGCCTGTGCTGCCCGTCAGGCGGGCGCAGCTCCGAGACCAAGAGCCGGCTGTGCAAGATCCTGGCCTTCTGGGGCGACAAGCACGTGTACGAGCAGGTGGGGCGGGCTGTTGGGTGGTTGGAAGGCGGGGTTGCGGAACAAGCACGTGTAAGAGCAGGTGGGGCAATTGCAAAGCGGCCAAGTGTGGAAAGCCGACATTCGCAGGTCCGGCGGAAAGCTGTGTATCACCAGGTGGGGTGGGCACCGTGCAAGGGTATCAGCTGCAAGAGCTATGGACCGTCAGCCGCATGTGTCCTTCAATACGCGCAGTCACCGGTCACTTTATGTACGGTTATCCACCCCCTGTACCTAGCCCCCCTGTAACCGTTACACCTGTGGCGCAATCTGACCGCTTTTGCTCAACGTATTTCCTTCACATTAGGACCTGATGGCCATGATTGAGGACGCAGCCTTCAACACGGATGACCCCAGTACCCTGCTGCCCGAGCCGCCGGGGGAGCAAAACCAGGCGCAGCAGGGGCAGGGCGAGCAGGGCGGCATGCCCTGGCAGCAACAAGGGGCGGGGCAGCAGCAGCAAGGGAGGTCCTTGTGGGGCCCGCCTGCGGGGGCCGCTGCAGGTGCGGTGGGTTACAGAGGGCCTGCAAGTGTGCCATGTGTCACGTGCCGTGGACCTTACCCTAGGCGAGCGTTTGGGCGTGTACCAGTTTGCCGGCACCTTTGGCGGCTGGCTGCATTCAGGTCCCGCGGCCACCAGAATAATGTGCATGCCATAGACTAAGCAGGTGCCAACAGTGCGGCTAGTACCACCTATACCACGTCCTCGTGGGCCTCCGTACGTGGGCGTCAGCGTATCATCCGTAAGGCATAAACGGAACGTCCCCACCATACTCCTCCGCACGCAGGCGCTCCGTTTGGCGCCCAACAGCCCAACGGCGGCGGCGGTTGGGGACCTCCCGCGGCCGCCGCCGCCTCACCATGGGGCCCGCCCGCTGTACACCCGCATGGCATGCCGTACCCGGCGGCGGTAACCAGCCCGTACGGCGCTCCTGTGCCGCCCCCTGGGCAGCAGGTGGGTTGACACGACATGGCTGTGTCGGCACATCACGCGCAGGCGCGGGGCTGTTGCCCGTGTAGCGCGGCCAGGCTCGATTACGCAGTGGAGCCGTGGGCAAGTCTCAAGGGCGTGAACTTGCAGTAAATGCAGTAGTCACACACGCGGGCACCAAGTCGGCGAACAGCTGAAGCCATTACGAATACGGATTGTCGAGCTGCTAATGGCTACTGTTTGCGGGTTGCGTGTGCCTGGTCCCTGGCGCGCCCACGCACCCGCCCGCCTGCTCCCCCGCCTGCAGGGTCCCTGGGGCCACCCGTCTGCCCCCATGGGCGCGCCGCCGGGGGCCTACCCACCCGGAGGCATGGGCATGGCCCCGCCGCCGGACCTCATGCAACAGCAGCCACAACCACAGCAACCCACGCAGCCGCTGCCTCCTGGCGTGGCCGGTAAGCACCACGCGACACGTGACCAAGGTTGCTACTGCTCCTGGCAACCGAGCTTGTGAGGGAACAACTGCAACAACTCTCGGGCCATTAGATGGCCGCTGGCCGCATGTCGCATCCCCGCCGAGCAAGACCCTGCAGGTGCACTCATACCCCCTGTGCTGCTCCCGGACCTGAAGCCCCCGGCTCAAGGCCGCCGGTATTCCGCAGCAAGCCTCCCCGCTCTCCCCACTCATTCTGTCCTACGGTACCGTATCCTTCCCTATCCTTCTATCCGTTCTACCCTCCTCAACTCTGACCCCGAAACCCCACTGCCGTTCCCCCAACAGGCCTCCAAGCCAAAGCCGCCGCCATCGCCGCCGAGCTGGCCGCTGCGGCAGCCGCTGCCGCCGCCGCCGCCGCCGCCTCCGCGGGCCCCGGCACCGTGCCCCCCTCCACCACCCCCGGCCTGGTGGCGGTGGTGGGCGGCAACAAGGTGGCCCCCCTGCCGGGGCCCGACCTGGCGGGCGTGCCGGTTCCGTCCACCAACTTCCCGCCCGGCATGATACCGCAGCTGGTCAAGGAGAAGAACAAGACCGAGGTGCCGTACACGCCCATCGACCAGGCGGAGATCGAGAAGCTGGGTGGGTCGCTAGGGTGACGAAGGTTGTTGGTGCGTACGGCAGGGTTCTCGCCGGCCGGCGGATGCCATGTGCCTTTGTAACAACTTCTTGCGAGGACTTACAGTGGTGGTTCTGCTAATGGCACAGCGGCGACGGCCAGGGGGTACCCATCCAACCGGTCCCTCCCTTCCGCTTGCTATAGCGTCCCCACTGGCATGTTCCAGTGTCGCCTTTACACTTGCACCACTTCAACCCCTTCACGCGACTCCCCCGGGGCCGGACACTTACCTGCTGGCCCATCGATAGGTGCATTACAATCTCCACAACTGCAATCACACCATCTGCACTTATCGGGCTGTACCCCCTTCGCCCCCCCCAGGCCTGCCGCCGCCCCCCGACAAGGACGCCTACCTGCTGTCCCGCCTGGAGCGCCTGTACGCCGACCTGCGGGACTACCGCCCGGGCATGTGCCGCGCGGACATGGACGACGCAATCAGGGGTGAGCGGTCGGGCATGCCGGGGGGCTGATTACACAGCTTTCCGGGGCTAGGTGACCGGAGCGTGTGGCGCGCGGACATGGAGGGAATGGCCAGGCTTGCGTGAAGGGCTGTGCAGCAAATGAGACAGTACCTGGGGTCACGCGTGAAACCCGAGCGAGGAAGCAGTGCAAGGCGCCAAGAAGGCACGGAAACGCTGGTGCCTGCACGCGAAGCGGAGGTTAATGGGGAGGAAACGCACTGCTGGTACGGCTCCCTTATAGTTCTGCTTTTGCGTACCCGTTGGTGCTTGATAATTACGACGTAGGCACGTCACCTGTGCGTCAGGGTCAATGGCTGCACGTGGGATATCGCGCAGCGCGCCACCTCTCGCTCGCTCCCCATGCCTTTGCCCCTCCCTGCACCCTGCCCCCTCCTCACATGACTCCTATGATCCCCTGAGCCACCCCACACCCTTCCTCACTCCTCCCGTTGACTTCTGGTTTCTCGGTCTCTTCCCAACAACCCTTCCCTCTCCAGGCGGGCGGCGGCGCGAGCGTACGGCGGACGACTACGGCGACGACGCGGAGGGGCGGGCGTCCCGGCGGTACGGCGCCAAGGCGGCTGGCGGGCTGCTGGACGACGGCTCATTCGCTGGCGGCCGCAACTACGCCGGGCTGGGCGCGCACGACAGCAGGCCGGAGGAGGGACCAGGTGGGGTGGGGGGTGAGGGAGGGGAGGGACCGGGTGGGGTGTTGGGTGAGGGACTGGAGGGACGAGCTGGGGTGGGTGAGGGAGTGGAGGGACCAGGTGGGGTGGGGGGTGAGGGGGTGGAGGGACCAGGTGGGGTGG
>VFQN01002613.1_pt1 | contig 27340 bp, 17 predicted proteins | sample 3512371 | NCBI WGS metagenome assembly VFQN01 (sample SAMN10412370, study PRJNA504923) | tailings metagenome | isolation source: Replicate 2 from Balatoc abandoned mine | place: Philippines: Itogon, Benguet | collected 2017-08-28
CCGCCGCATCGGCCGCCCGGATGATCGCCGGGAAGGCGTCGGGATTGATGCCGGGAATATCGGTGTCTTTGAAAGCCACCGTGCCCGAACCGGAGAGCGCGGCGACCATTGCCTCGACCGACTTGCCGCTGGCCGAGAGGCTGGCGGAAATGTCGGCCTTCCCCTTTATGCCGCTGCCGGCGAGCAAGACACCGAGATCGGCTCCATTCAGCTTCATCTGGCCGGAGAACAACCCTGTGCCGTCATTGTTCTTCAATTCCCCGAGGCCGGTCAGCACACCACCATGGGTCCTGGCCTCCAGATCGGAGATGTGCAGGCCTTCCTTGTCCAGTCGCGCAACGGCAGAAACATCCGTCATGGTCCCGAAGGCACCGGCCGAAAGCGACCCTGCCTTGACGCCGAGTTCGGCGCTAAAAGGCGTCGCCACCTTGTTGCGAAATGGTGTGTCGGCCCAAGCACTGCCTTCCGCATGAAGCGAGGCCTCTCCGAGCACAGCCGCAACGACCGGCCACAGGTCCAGCGCAGCGGTCGACACCGTACCGGTCAGATGCGGAAGGCCGTCCTTGATCACGGCATCGACATTGCCCGAAATCGGGCCGCCGCCGACGGTTCCGTCCAGGTCGGACAAGCGCAAAGTGCCCTCCCCGAACGACGCCTTGGTCCCCAGTTCGACGGGCAGGCCCAGCCCCATGCCGGGCAGCACCATGCCCGTTGTCATCAGCCAGGGCTCGATATCGGCGGCCTTGAACGTGATGTCGCCCTGCCCTTCGATATGGTCCTCGGCCTGCCGCAGATTGCCTTTGTAGGCGGCCGTCATGTCCATGGCCGCGAAATCGAACGACGTCTCCAGCCCTTTCTCAAGCCAGCCCTTGGCCGTGAGCGTCGCCTCACCCCCGCCGACCACGCCGAGCGGCAACACAGGCAGCCCGTAGAGGGCCATCAACGCCTCGGCGTTGTCGTTCCGGGCGGAGAAAGAGACCGACAGCGGTGCGGCGGGATCGACGGCAAAGATAGGACCGCGGGCGAGCTTTCCCGAGGCGGCGAGGGAAAGTGTGCTGCCGCCGGCATCTCCCTTGGCGCTCACCGCGAAACCCGACGTTTCATCGCCATTGGGCGCGGCGGTACCCACGAGGTCGATCTGGGTATCGTCGAAGAGACCGGGATAGGCCGCTGACCGCTCCGCCAGGGCGGCAAACAGAAGACTATCAGGATATTGCTGCGAGACGAGCTTGACGAGCGGCGCAAGGTCCACGGCGACGATCGAGGCGTCGAGCCTGCCCGAAGGCTCGCTTGCCAGATCCCGCAGCGTGCCTGTCGCGCTCACCGTCGCGCCCTCCAGCCCACCGATCGACAGCCGATCGATCTCGACCTGGTCCCCACGCAGGCGCAGCGCCGTATCGATTGTCTCGGCCGACAGGCCGCCCACCGAGACGGGCCCGGCCTTGATCGCCAGGTCGAGATTGCGCGCGGCGAGTTCGGTGAGGCCCGTGCCGCTGACGAACATCGAGGCAAAGGCCGTCATGCCGTCCACGTCGAGCGCGTCACCTTCGAGCTTCAGCGCCATCGACGGCTCGGCATCCGGTGGTTGCCGGCTGTCCACCTCGCCGCGGAACCTGGCCTTGCCGAGGATGAGCTCGAGATCGCGAAAGGTCTGCCGCTCGCGGGCGAGATCGACGTTCGCCCTGAAGCCCGCCGCCGGCAGCCGGCGGATCGCCTCGTCGACGTCACGCGACAGCCAGGAAGCGAAGCCCGAAGGCTGGCCGACGGCGAGCAACAGCGAACCCTGGAAGCCGAATTCCTTCGGCGTGCGCAAAAGGCCGCTGGCCTCCAACGTGGTACGGCCGGGAAGTGCCGCCGACAGCGTCTTGATGTTCCAGCCGTCCGTCGCCGGCTCGGCAGCGATCCTGACGTCGCGGATCGTGGTATCGCCGGCCACGATCGCCGGCAGCGCCACGTCCACCGTGCCTGGAATGGATGGTTTCGGCAGGCCGGCCAGCATGCGCTCCAGCCCGGCAAGTCTGGTATCCAGCGTCGCGCCTTCGGCCTTGCCGGGCTCGGCGACCGTTTCGTCGAAGCGCACCTGCGCCCCATGCGCCTCGATCTCGAAGCGCGGCGAGACGCCGAGATCGACGAGGCCGGTCCCGTCGGCCGTGTAAGGGCTGTCGAGAGGGCCGGTCTCGAAGCGGAATTCCTGGACTTCGAGCCGCTGGTGGTCGAGCGAAAACTTGCCGTTCAGCCTGTAGGGGGACGGCTCGCGCCCTGCCGCTTCCCGCGGCCTCGCCGCGTCGGCCAGCTTGAAACTCACGCCATCGGCGCCGCGCAGCTCCGTGGCAGCCGCTGCCTCACGCGCGTCGACCTTGAACGTACCCGCATAGAGAGCAGCACCGTCCTTCAGCCTGATGTTGCCGTCGGCCTCTACTGCCAGGGGATAGATGGCCGGATCGGCACGAACGCGCAGCCGCATCGCGCCTGTGTCGTCGACCTTGCCGGTCGAGACCGTGACCTTCGTGTCCATGCCATCCAGACGCAACGAGCCTTCGGCCCGCCATGGGCCCGCAAGCGATCGGGCCGAGATGACCGTGTTGATGTCGGACAACACATGGCTGCGGCCGCCTGCTGCATGGCTGAGCGTCACCTCGCCGTCGGTGACGGTCAGCTTTTCCAGTGCGATCTGCCGGGGATCGAAGGGCGATGATGGGCGCATCGCCCAATCCACGACCCCGTCGGCGCCGACGCGGATCGTCGCCTTGGGACGCACCAGGCGCATGTCGAAGATCAGGAATTCGCCCCGCATCAGGGGAGCGAGCTCGGCATCCATGGAAAAGGTCTCAACCGTCATGGCCGGCGTCCCCTCGGGACCTCCCGCAACCGACACGTCGGAAAATGTCACCGACGGAAACGGCAGCAGCCGGGCCTTGGCCTCACCTTCGACCGTCACCTTGCGTCCGAGGATCGCGCTCGCCTCGCGCTCGAAGCTCGATCGGTAGGACGTCCAGTCGATAAAGTACGGCCCCACTAGCGCCGCGGTCAGCGCCAGCACGATCAGTCCACCGATGAGCACAAAAATTCGTGCCAGCACCCTATTCTCGCAATCGCTTGCCGCTTGAAACCAACACCATTAGTCGGACCTGCATACTATCCGCTCGGCCATGACGAGAAAGTGCATAGCACGCTTCCTCCAAAGCGATCGAGGTCCCCTTGCGGCAAGCAGGCTGCTCAACGGGCGTCGCGTTTCGCCTGGGCCACAGCCCCGGCCTTGCGTTGCCGTCCCCGCTCCATCGGCCGGATCAGGCTCGCGGCCTTCTCGTTCGCGGCAGCGCGCATACCGCGATGAGCATGGCGGGTATTGAACTCCGGTCCCGGCTTCGGCGCCTTGGTCTTCAGAGCAAGCGCCTTGTTTGCATTCTCCACCAGCGCCATGCCTGCGGCGAGCTGGCGGCGACGCTCGGCCTCAGCATTGAGACGCCGCATCGCCATGGCGAGAACGGAGAGCTTGGCCTGCGAGCCGAGATCTGACCTGGATGCCGACGCTCCCTTTGGCTTGCCCTTGCCACGCATCTCACGCCGTCGCCGATGCGCCTCCGACTGCGCCTTGTCGCGGCGTTCACGCATCAGCTTGACGAGATCGGCAAGTTCGGCGTCCGACAGTGCCTGGATCGCCGGCTGGTGCGATTTGTCAACGAGTTCACGCTCCCCGGCATCCAGCGCGCGGGCTTCCTCCTTGCGGGAAATCGCCATGTGGTTTCTCCTTTCGCCCGACCGGCCGGGCAGCCGCGCGACTCTCAAGCCAAAAGAAGTCGGGGTCAAGGCGGACCCCCGAAGCCCGGAGCCTGGCCAATCGTTCAAATCTGAAGCTTGGAATGCCAGGCTGCCCGCCCATCCCACGCAGCGAGTTGGTTCTTCGAACATTGCGGACAAGAACGATCGGGCCCGCTAACTGTGGTGTCCGGGTCATTCCCTGTGATGTGCCCGGACCAAAGAACATTGCGTATGAGGAGGAAGCGCCGTGCATGAGCTTGCTGTCCTGGTCTCCATTCTTGGGGTCTTCCTTCTCGGCGCGATCAGTCCGGGCCCAAGCTTTGTCGTGGTATCGCGCATCGCCATCTCCGCGTCACGCGCCGACGGCATCATGGCGGCGTTGGGCATGGGCATAGGAGGTTTCATTTTCGCCTGCATCGCGGTCGCCGGCCTGACGGCAATCCTATTGCAGGTCGAATGGCTGAACATTGCCCTGAGGCTGGCCGGCGGCGCCTATCTCGCCTGGCTCGGAATCAACATCTGGCGCGCTGCGCCCGAGCCGATACAGATTGTCGAGACGTCAACCGGACGACCAAGCACGCTCTGGAAGTCACTGCTGCGTGGTCTCCTTGTGCAACTGTCCAACCCAAAGACAGCGATCTTCTACGCGTCGATGTTCGCCGCGCTCTTGCCCTCTCCGGCACCCTTCTGGATGCTGGTTGCTCTGCCGCCGATGCTCTTCCTAACCGAGTTCACATGGTACACGATCGTGGCGCTGGGTTTCTCGTCGCGCCGACCGAAGGCTGCCTATTTGCGATCCAAAGTCTGGATCGACCGCGCTGCGGGGATGGTGGTCGGAGCACTTGGCGTCAAGCTGATGACCGACAGCATACGATCTTCCGTTTGAAGTGGAGCACCTGCATTTCGGCCTGGAAGCCGGGATTCTGTCGATCTCGGCCGTTGCGCCTTTCGTGAGCGGGCACCCGGCCCGCGGCCGCAAGCAGATGGGCGGTTGCCGGGCTTCCGGTTGGCGATGGCGGCCAGCATCCTGTTGACTTAGGAATATACGAACCATATATGCTTCGTATATTCCCTGGCTTGAGGAGCTATCGATGGGCATCGTCAAGATCGACGAGGAACTGCATGAAGAAGCCCGCCGGGCCAGCACCGTAATGTGCCGTTCCATCAATGCGCAGGCCGAGTTCTGGATGAAGATCGGCATGCTTGCCGAAGCCAATCCGACCCTGTCCTTCAATGAGATCGTGAAGCTGCAGTTCGCGGCCGCGAATGTGCAAGTCGCGGATCTCGCGGTCGCCTGACATGGTGAAGACCCCGGACGAACTGGCGCTTATGCGCGTATCGGGCAGGATGCTGGCGTCCGTCTTCGAGATGCTGGACGGGCTGCAACTGGCCGGCATGTCGACACTGCAGGTCAATGATCTGGTCGAGCGCTACATCACCATGGATCTGGCCGCCCGCCCGGCCAGCAAGGGGCAATATGGCTTAAAATATGCCCTGAACTGCTCGATCAATCATGTCGTGTGCCATGGCTTGCCCGATGCGGGCGAGATCATTCGTGACGGGGACATCGTCAATTTCGACATCACGCTCGAAAAGAACGGCTTCATCGCGGATTCCAGCAAGACGTATCTGGTCGGCAATGCCCCTCCCGCCGCGAGACGGCTGGTACGTGTCGCCCAGGAGGCGATGTGGAAAGGCATCAGACAAGTGCGGCCCGGAGCCCATCTGGGGGACGTCGGCTTCGCGATCGAGCGGCACGCCAAAAGGAGCGGCTATTCGGTCGTGCGGGAATATTGCGGCCATGGCATCGGCCGTGAGATGCACGAGGAACCGCAAGTGCTCAATTTCGGAAGACCGGGAACAGGCCTGAAGCTGCGCGAGGGCATGGTCTTCACCATCGAGCCGATGGTCAACCAGGGCACCCGCAAGGTCTCGACCGAGAGCGACGGATGGACGGTCGTGACCGACGACCGGAAGCTCTCCGCCCAATTCGAGCACACAGTCGCCGTCACCAGGAGCGGTGCCGAGGTCCTGACCCTGCGGCGCGACGAGGCGCCGATGCTGGAAAGCCGGTTGTGATCGTCGGCTCGCCCCTGCCCTAGACGACGTTGCCGATGCCTTGCGCGTCGAAGGCCGATCAAGAACCTGCCAGCATTTGTGCACATTCCCTTTCTGCCGAAGCCAGCCACCACTTTGTTGCAGCTTTGTTGTCGGATGGAGGCTATCTATGACCAGCAGTACCCACCACGGAGTCCCGCCCAATTGAGCGTAGCATTTGCCAAGGAGGAAAGCGCCGAGGCAGCATCGGAAACCATTCTGCCGGCTCGCCCTATCTCCGACCGGGTCAATCTGGTCACGGAGGCAGGTCTCGAGATGCTGCGTGACGAGCTGGCCCGCGCCCGGCAGACTCTCGATTCCGCAAACGTGCTGGAAGACGTCAACGAGAGGCGACGGCAATCGGCGGTTCCGCTTCGGGATATGCGCTATTATGCCGAGCGTGTCCGTACGGCTCAGCTCATGCCGATGCCCACATCCAATGAGGTGGTCGCCTTCGGTCACACCGTTACCTTTGTGCGTGACGATGGCCGCACTCAAACCTTCCGCATCGTCGGAGAGGATGAGGCCAACCCGTCTCAAGCTTCCATTTCGCACGGCTCACCGATTGCCATCGCACTGATTGGCAAAAGCGTTGGCGACGTTGCCCAACTGGGGCAGCGCGAACTCGAGATCCTGTCCATTACTTAGTCGGACATCCCCTCATTCGTGGCCTGGCAGTCGCGCATCGGAACGCAGCACGTCTGCTAGGCCGACGGCCTCATCGTGCGCAGGGCGAGCCGGCGCGCCACTACTCCAGAACGACGACGGCTTCCACCTCGAAGAGCATGGGGTCGATCGCAAGCTTCGGAACGGGAACCAAGGTCTGCGCCGGCAGCGTCTCGCCGAACATCTCCTTGACGTTCCTGGTCAACACTTCGAGCTTGGACATGTCGTGATCGACCACGAAGACCGTGAGCTTGGCGACCTGGTCCGGCCGGGCACCGAGCGCATCGAGGGCGGTGCGCAAATTTGCGTAGGCCTGCCTGACCTGGACGGCGAAGTCCGGCGACAAGGCTCCCATGCTGTCCTGGCCGCCCTGCCCCGAGATATAGGCCACCCGACCGTTGCTGGGCGTGATCACCGCCGTGCTGTAGCCATTCGGCGACGGATCATAGAGGTTCTTCGGATTGACGATGGTCAGCTTGAGATCATTCTCACTCGCCGTCGTCGCAGTGGAAATTCCCATGGTCATGATGATTAGCCCTCCGATGAGCAGGTGCCTGATTGAGCGTGACATGATTTTCTCTTGGTCTGCGGGCTGCGACCACCGTACCTCGCGGCCGGCATGATCGAAGTTCAGCCCATATGGCTTGATTGACTCGTACACTGTACGATCACAATCGCATCGTACAGTGTACGAGTCAATTACTCGGATCGACAGCCATCGCGCTGCCGGCCTAAACATCGCGACCGAGCGAGGGAGAAGCATGACGGCCAAACGTAGCGGCATCGGCAGCAAAAGACCTCGGCGGACGAGTGTGTCGCCTCAGCCCACGCAGGAAGCGCCCAGTGAACCGCCTCTTTCTCGGGAACGTATCGTGGCGACCGCGGTAGAACTGCTGGACGCCCAGGGAACCGATGGATTGACGATGCGTCGGCTGGCCGATCGCCTCGGCTCGGGCGTGATGAGCCTGTATTGGCACGTCGACAACAAGGAGGATGTCCTTGATCTGGCGCTCGATTCGGTGCTCGACTATCCCAACCTAGCGGCCGGGTCTGGAGGTTGGCGCGCAGAGGTCATCCATACGCTCGAAGGCTGGCGCGCCGGCATGTTGCGCCATCCTTGGTCGGTATCGCTGTTGCCGCGCCGGACGCTCGGCCCGAACATCCTCAGTCGGCTCGAACTGCTGGGCAGGGCCTTGTCCAGGGCCGGTGTCGCGGATGCAGATTTGAACGTCGCAATATGGTCGCTGTGGAACTATGTGATGGGGGCCACCGTCACCCGGGTAAGCTTCGACCTCTCCGACGACGACAGGACCGCCGCGCAGCAGCGCCTCACCGGCGAACTCTACCCGACGATCGAACGCTCTCGTCTGTTGCTGGATAACGACTGGGATGGCGCTTTCCGCAAAGGCCTCGATTTCCTGCTCGATGGGCTCGCCCCGAGCCCATGAACACGCCTGCCTACCTTCGATTTTGGGCCTGGTGAATGTGCTGTATCTTCTTCACTGCGCCGGCATCGGCAGGATCTTCCCCGGGTTCATGATGCCATCGGGATCGAGGGCCGCCTTCACGGCGCGCATCACGTCGACGGCCGGGCCATGCTCGCGCTCCAGGAACGCCATCTTTCCCTGACCGATCCCGTGCTCGCCAGTGCAGGTTCCCTCCATGCCGATCGCGCGCAAGTTGAGGCGCGCCACGAACTCCTCGGCGCGTGTGATCTCGTGCGGATCATTGACATCCATGAGCACCAGCACATGGAAGTTGCCGTCGCCGACATGGCCGACGATCGGCGCGACCAGCCCCGTGGCTGCGATGTCGGCCTCGGTCTCGGCGATGCATTCGGCCAGCCGCGAGATCGGCACGCAGACGTCGGTCGAAAGCCCCTTGGCGCCCGGTCGCAGCGTCTGCGACGCCCAATAGGCGTCGTGCCGCGCCTTCCAGAGTTTTGTCCGTTCCTCCGCCACGGTGGTCCAGAGGAACGGGCCGCCGCCATGCTCAGCGGCAATCTCGCCGAAGCTTTCGGCCTGCTCCTTCACGCCCGCGTCGCTGCCGTGGAACTCCACGAACAGACAGGGGCTCTCGGGGTAGTCGAGTTTTGAATAGGCCTTCATCGCCCGCATCTGCAGCGCATTGACCAGTTCGATGCGCGCCACCGGTATGCCCATCTGGATCGTCATGATCACCGCGTTGCAGGCGGCCTCGACGCTGGGAAACGGGCAGACCCCGCCCGAGATCGCCTGCGGGATGCCGTAGAGCTTCAGGGTCAGAGCTGTGATGACGCCGAGCGTGCCTTCCGAGCCGACAAGGAGGCGCGTCAGGTCGTAGCCCGCTGAAGACTTGCGGGCGCGCCGGCCCGTGGTGATCTCGCGGCCGTCGGCCATGACCGCGGTCAGCGACAGCACGTTTTCGCGCATCGTCCCGTAGCGAACCGCATTGGTGCCCGACGCCCGCGTGGCTGCCATGCCGCCCAAAGTGGCATTGGCACCGGGGTCGATCGGGAAGAACAGGCCGGTGTCGCGCAGATGCTGGTTCAACGCCTCGCGCGTGACACCCGGCTCCACGCTGCAATCGAGATCCTCAGCATTGACCGACAGGATGCGGTTCATGCCGGACATGTCGATCGAGATGCCCCCGCCCGGCGCGTTCACATGTCCCTCCAGCGAGGTGCCGACACCGAAGGGGATGACCGGCACGCGATGGGCCGCGCAGATGCGGACGACTTCCTGGACCTCGCCGGCAGACTGCACGAAAGCCACGCCGTCGGGCGCCTGCGTCGGTATGTAGGTCGTCGTATGGCCGTGCTGCTCGCGAATCGCCTGGCCGGTCTGGAAGCGCTCGCCGAGCCGCTCCTTCAGGATACTGAGTGCCGCCGCTATGCCCGCCTCGTTGCGCGCGACGGCCCTGAGGTCGCTGAGAGCCATGGTTTCCTCCGCGTTTGGACCAGTGACGGTCCTTGTGAAACTGTATTTCTCGGTTAACCCATCGGCCGCAGAATCGGAATCGATTTTCGGGAAAACCGGTCGCATAAACCGAGAGTGCGGTAGCGTCCCGTATGAACAATGCCAAGAGGAATCCCATGACCCAGCCGGCCCCCTTCGTTTCCCGCGTGATGGAGGTCGAGAAGGACTGGATCGACTATAACGGCCACATGAACATGGCCTATTACAACGTGATCTTCGACCGCTCCTCGGACGAGGCCTTCGACGCGATGGGTCTAGGCGCGGACTATGCGCGCGACCGCAAGCTGACCATTTACACGGCCGAAGTCCATGTCTGCTACGTGCAGGAGCTGCATCTCGGCGACAAGGTCACCGTTTCCTACCAGTTACTCGACCATGACGAGAAGCGCCTGCGCGCCTATCAGGAGATCCGCCACGTCGACGGCTGGCTCGCTGCGACCTCGGAAACCCTGTCCCTGCACATCGACATGGCAGGCCCCAACGTCGCGCCGTTTCCCGCCGACATCCAGCCGCGGGTCGAGGCGATGCGCGCCGCCCATGCCGGTCTCTCGATGCCCGAACGCGCCGGCCGCTCCATCGCCATCAAGCGCAAGGCCGGCTAACGCATATCTCCCCAACCTGGTCACCGGTCTTGGGAGGCCGGCGCTTCCGATACGGGTGCCTCCGTCACCTGCCAGCAGACGCATTGCCAATCACCCGGTGGCTCTCTCCTGAACACTTTGACGTTTTGGTATCTGTGCAACACACCGTCCCTGACCTGCTCGATCGGGCAAGTGACCACCCCGAGCGTGTCGGTGCACCACGCTCGAAGCTCGTCTTCGATGAGCTTGCGCGGGATGACTGGTTTTTCGTTGATCCAACGGATCATCTGCGCCCGATCTTGATTTGCGACCTTTGGGTCGGATCGTCTGATGGCGAATTCGTCGGCCAGCACTCTTTCGAGAAATGCGTCCCAGCTATCGGCTCCGACACTCTCCTTCTCTTCGGCCTTGAAGGTCCGTCGGTTCAATTCCTTCATGTTGTCAGTGCAGTCGTTCGTATTCATGTCTTCCGCCTCCCTGACGTGTTTCCCGGCACCCGACGACGTGATCGCCTTCGCTGTCGAATGCGAACTTCGAACGGCGCGGGTCTACTCCTGAATCCTGGGTACTCGTTTGCCTTGACTGTTATAAATTTGACCATCGGGCCCGCGGTGAAGTCTCGTATCCCATATTGGCACCCTCGCCTTGGGGTCCGACAGTTCTCTCATCAACTGGTATTCCCTATCCCTGAGTTCGCGCACTCGCAGGACGTTGGCTTTGTGCGCCTTCATGTCGCGGTCGAGCTTATAGGTATTGTAGAGTTCCGCTGCCCCGGGTGGCAGAATGCCGAGTTTGCCGGCCGTGCGGTCGACACCTTCTTCCGCCAGATCCATGGCGCCAGCTGATGGATCGCCGCGGAGGAAGTCGTAGATTGCCGCCCCGTAATTCCCCGCCGGCAACGCGCCAATGGCACTTGAAGTCGCGTTGCCGCGGGACTCGTCGGCCGCATCCTCCGCGATTGCTTTTCCCGTTCGGACTGACCTCAATTGGCTCTTGATATCCTCCTGGATGACGTCCTCCTCAAATTCAATCACAGGAACATCAATCAAGCCCGGCTCCGGATCGAATTCATACTCGGTCACTCTCGGCCGCTGGGTCGGCCCACCACATCCCCCCCAGTTCAGATGGCAGCTTGCAGTATCAAATATGTGCGACGTTGATTTCGGAAGGTGTTCGACGACATCCCCTTCGAAACTGTCAGCCTCCTTGGCCATTCCTATGATCACATCGACCGGCGCATTGCCGCTCGGGTCAATCATCCCGAGCGGGTCGTTAAACACGTAGCTGAAGCGATTGCCTGCCTGAGGGCTCATCCCCACGTCATGGGTGTCTGCCTCGGTGAAGCGGCCCAAATGGGGGTCATAGAGGCGCGCTCCGAAATCATACAGGCCGGTCTGGTCGATCTCCATGGAGGCAAACTGACGACCGCCCGAGTAGCTCGTCTGCGGTGGATTCTTGCGATCGAGGAAGGCACCGAATGGGCGATAGTAGGCGCGCGAGTTGGCCACCTCCTGACCCCGATCGTTCGTCAGGAAGTTGGTGCCGCCCAAGTGGTCGAGGCTGAACCAGACAAGGCCGTCCGGCGCAGTCGTCAGGGGATCGGACGCACTGGCGCGAGACAGCTCGCGGCGGACAATTGACTGACTGTCAAGCGCATACATCGCCTCAAAACTCGGTAACCCACCTGCAGAGGAAATCTCGCGGTAGATCGGGCCGAGAATGACTTGCGCCGGCAGGCCGGGCTCGATCTTGTTAACCCGAGTGCCGTCGCCATCATAGAGGTACTGGGAGACGCCATTGCGGTCGGTAATCGACTTGGCCTTGCCGCGGGCAAAATAGCGAAAAGTGTTGATGCTGTTGCGCTGAGAATCCTCGGACCGGAGTATCCGTCCTGCCGCGTCATAGCAAAGCTCATTCAGGGGTGTCGGAGCGCTCACAGTGCGTTGCGTGACGGCGTGAGGCAGTGAATTGGTGGCTGCCGGACAACTCGAGGAGACGCGCCTGCCGAAATCCTGCCGGGCACCATCGTCTGGGTGCAATGTTCCGTCCGCTTTGGCTCCGTCGATCAGTCTAAGGTTGCCGAGCGTGTCATAGCTATAGAACAGGTCGAGCGGCGCGGGGGGCGACGGTATAGGACCGGTAATCTTCGCCGATGTTATCCGGCGCAAATCGTCATAGGTATAGTCGACGGCGTACCCGCGACCTGCAGGGACGGCATCGTTCTGATGCGCAAGGCTGCCGACGACGTCCCAGTCGTAACTCCGATCGCTGAGCAATATGCCGCTGGCGTCCTTGGTTGTTGCCGTCTCAAGTTCGTCCGGCCCGAATGCACCCGACAGGCCCTGGGGCATCGCGGTGGTGACGGGCCCGTCGTCGTAAGTCCAGGCCGAGCGGACGCCATTGCCAAAATCGATGTCCGCGCGTTTTCCAGTGACGGTGGAACCCGCGGACGACACATAGGCCTGGGATTGCGCCGGCGTCAGGCCAATCTCGGGACCATAGCCAATCAGCGAGGTCTGAGTGCCATCGAGCGCGAATCCGTTCACCGCAACTTCGCCGTGCGGATACTCGATCGAACCGGTGCGATCCATGTTGTCCTGAGCGGCGCGTGTTTGGAAATACCCATCCCTGCTGACCTGCCCCAGAACATGCTTGACGGCCGAAACAAGCCTTCCCTCCGCGTCGAAAGCGCGCAGGTCACGAGCCGGCTGGAATGCCAGATCATATGGCGCCTCGTTCGAGGCTGGTCCGACCTGCCTGCCATCAAGCCAGATGAATCGGTTCCGCACCATTGTCTCGCGGCCCAGCACCTGGCTGAAGGCCGACAACGGTCGCGCCGAGACCGCGACCTCGAACTCCCGCTTCGCATAATTCGAGAGGCGAACCTCGTCGACAAAGCCGTGAAGGGCTTCGCCTGCCCCATCATTGGCGATCAACAACGGCTCCTGATTGTCGATCACACCCTTGATGCATTCGGTGTCGCCAAGGATAGGCTTTGCCGTGGTCCCCGGCAGGAGGGGTAGATCGGTTGCGGGTTTTGTCTCTATCGGCGGACATTCCGCCACGAGCCTGGGCGGCTCTATGCAGTTCTCGATGCTCTCATCGTCAGGCATCGCCCCTTCACGAGGGCCAGACCCACACCAGCGGTGCAGGGGCAGGCCATCCTTGAACAGGCGCAGACGCTGGCCGTCATAGGTCGCGGCGACGTGGTGCCAGGCCGCATCGTTAACCCGTTCCTCGGATATGAAGACCGACCGCCGGATCTGGATGCCACCGCCCGGAGGAGTGTATTGTGTCACGACCTCCCAGCGAAGGCGCCCTCTGGGTGTCGTTCCCAGGCGCCACCCCGGGGAAATGGGCCCCGCCCACTTGCCTATCAGTCGAGCCGCCCCGGCCTGGGACGGCTGCGTCTTGAGCCAAAGCTCCGCCGTCATCTTGTCGGTGAGATGCAAGGTGTCGGAATGGGGGACACGCACAGTTGCTTGTCCAGTGTTGGTGGCAAGAACCGTTCCGAAAACGCCCGGCACCGCGCCTGCACCGGTGAGCGTCGCATCGTTGCGCGCCTTCGATTGATCGACCTGCTGGGTGCAACCGGCGTTCCCGCAATGAGCAAAGTCTAGGTGCAGGAGATTGCCTTTCGGGGCCCCGAGCTTCAGTGGTCTCAGCGCGTCTTCCAGGATCGCGCTGTCGGGCCGGGCAGTATCGATCATGCGCAGTTCGTCGACATCGAGGTCGGATTGCCCACCATCGCCAAGCTGGACGTCAAAGGCCGAGGCCAAATTAAGGGGGGCCGGGAACTGGCCCTGCAAGACACCATTGACAAAACACCGGCCCACGGCGCCGTCGAAGCTGACCGCAAGGTGAGACCATGCGTCGCTGGGCAGCGTAGCGGCGCCAACCAGAGTTGTGCCACCGGTCGAGGCCGAGCACTGGACCCGACGATTGGCATCAAGCGACACCAGTGTATTGCCGACCGTCAGGATCGTCTGGGCCCTTGGCGGATCGCCGGGGCGAACCCAGAGTTCGGCGGTAAACCGCGATGTTGGCATCGGCCGGGAGACGGAGAAGCTGCATCGGCTGCCGCTGCGCAGCCGCATCGCCAGCCCGCTTGCACCACGGACCCAGTTTTCGGGGTCTTGAGCCGTCGCACAAGTCGACTGATCGAGCGAGGCTTGTGTCGGGGAACGGTCGGTCGCCCGACCAGCAATATTGAACGTCACGTCGAGGATCGGTTTGAACTCGAGGGCGGTCCTATTGGGTTGTTCCTCGACGTAGTAAGGTGGCTCGGTGGAGTCGTAGGTGCGATGAACCCTCTCCTCGACGTCATAGACTGTCTGGACCGCTCCCTTCCATATCAGATCTAAGAACCGATCTCGGCCGGCCTTGGCGTCGGGCGTCAGCACAAGTGCGAAGTCTTTTCCCCTCAAGGCTTCAGGGATCGCAATGTCGAGGGTGTCGGCGACCTCACGGTCGATCTGGCTGCTGCGGCCGCGGTCCCGCAATTCATATCGGGCGACAGCCAATGGATGGACAGCCTCATCGTCGCCGCTCAAAAGGCGGTAGCCAACATTGAGGTTGTCGAAGCATCGGCCAGCCTCGCAGGGCGAAAAGACCCGAAAGCCCAGATGCAGTATCTGGTTGGCAGCCTTGACCCCGGCAAATGGAAGCGCAAAGGCCATGGGGCCATTTCCGGAACAGCTGAGCCGGATTCCCTTTGAGCCTTCCAGTTCCCCGAACAGGAAGGCAGTGCCCTGAACGGCAACCTGCTTGCGATCACCTTGCGCCGGCTCCAGCTGGCGATCGTACACTGCGCCGTCACCGTTGCGCAGGCTAAGTCCCGGCGCTGCGGTGAGCCCAGCCGGAAGCTTCAAATACTCGTAGCGAACGCCAGACCCATCCTCCGCAAAAGAGGCGCGAACCTGAACCGCAGATTCACCAGCGCCCGCCAAACCTCCAGCCCATTCAACCACGAATCGGCGCTGACCTTCCGGCCCAGTCACCCCATAGCGTAGGCCACCCTCTGCCGGGACAAGGTCCAGCGGCAGAACCTTGAAGTCGCCACTTGCCCCGCGCCCTTCCGGAGCGCCAATGCGCAGCCTGCCGTCTTCGTCAACGGATACCGAACTACCTTGAGAAAAGCGGTACTCGATGGGGGCAGATCGAGATAGTCCACCCCGAACTCTTTCGGAACGCGGAGAGGCCCGTAGGACGACATCGAACGGCAGGCGCAACCGCTCACCCGACCCGGCGATCGGCTTCAAGCCGATATCAGGTGGATCGATGGCACCTGGTACTCCTGCAAATCGGGTTGGTTCGAAGAATTCCTCGAACTCGCGGCAGGCGAATCGATCCAGATCCGGTGGCGGGCGGTAGCCCGGGTCATTCGGGAAGCTGGGCGTAAGGGTGGAAGTGCTTGGCGAGACGATGGATCGAGGACGCAGATAGTCGGTCTGTGCCACCCGGCCGACAGGATCATAGGTGAAGCGAGCCCGCTCACCCGTGGCGACGGTGCGATCGATCAGCTGGGAGCGCCGGTCGTACTGGTAGGTCGTCAGGCCCAAGTCCGGATCCGTCGAAGACGTCATCCTCGACAAGGCATCGTATGTGCGAAGCGAGACGTTGTTGTTCTGGTCCGTGGTACTCACCAGGCGAGCGAGCCGGTCATAGGACAAGGTGACGGCCGAATAGGCCGTGGGGTTCGGGGACAGCACATATTCCTGGATAAAGGTGGTCAGACCGCGGACGTCCCGATGGACCAACGACGGCACACCCTTTCCGTCAGTTGTTTCGACATCACCTGGCGATGGATACTTGGTTCGTGTGACGTCGTTGATCGGTGGCTTGGTGGCCGCAAAGTCGCAGGCTAATTCCCCGTTGGCATTGATCGCGGAGGGATCGCCGGGACATTTTGGCCAGCGGGATCCGTAAGTTCGGATTTCGCGGCTTCTGGCATCATAGGCGAACTGCACGGCGGCAACCTCGTCGCGCAGCGGATCCGGGTCCATGCGAACCCCGTTGCACCACTCGCCAGCCTTGGGGCATCCACTAGGAAGGAACTGAACCCTATGGGCTCTGCGGAGGCGACCGAGCCCATCATGGTCGTCGACACCTGAGATCCACCAAGCGGGTCGGCCGGAGTTGACCGATTGCCGATGCGTTTGGCCATCAGCGAATAGATAGCTTGCTCGATAGTCACCCGGAGGCTGCTCATCCGCAAACTTGGCGGACGCCTCATTGACGCAGTGAACCGTTCTACCCGCAGCAGTGCTACACCTCGCGAGTTGATCGTCCCACGTCTGTAGCGTCACGCGAGAGGGTGACTTCAACCGCGTGCCAGGCCGCTCGCAACCCGTCGCTTCGAACACCTCGATGAATTCGAGCTCGCCCGTCCCCGTTGGGATTGCGTGGCTGAACTTCTCGCAAATAGCTTCTCGATAAGCGCTGCGAATACCTGGTCGGTCCGGCCGGTCCAGCGGCGACCAGGTGGCGAGCGGACGGCCCCACTCGTCGTAGGTCGATACGGTCGCCGCATCGTTTGGATCGATGGTGGCGGCGGTCTGGCCGTAGTGCCCAGCCAAGACGAAAGTCCCAAAGGGGCCTGTCCGTGTTCCCCCAAGGGGCGCAGACAGGCTGTCTGAGACGCCATAGTAGCGTGTCCGCGACACGTGACCGGCTGCATTCGTCACCGTCAGCGGGAAAGTGCAGGTCTCATCCCAAGTCGTCCGGGTGGAGAACCCGAGGGGGTCGACAGTCTCCGAGACACGCCCGGGACACGAGGTATCGTAGGAAGTCTGCTTGGTGACCTGAAGCGAGCCCGGCGTCGGTCTCGGCAGCTGCGCCAATCCGTCGAACCGTGCGAGTTTCGTCTCATTACCGATTGTGGCAAGCCCATTCGTCTGCCCATCGTACCAATGGGCACTGAAGCTCAAATACTCGGCGGGACTACCGTCAGGCCTGGGCGCCCAATTGGCCTCGGTGGAAATCAGGCCATAGATCTGGGAGCCGGCGGCGCCAGTCTGTGTCTGCGCGTATTCGTAATCAGAGCCGACATCGTCGCCGGCGACAGCAAGATCATTGCGATTCCAGACCGTTCGCGCCTGACCGAAATCGTGCGGACATGCGCCGGCGTCGAACTGGCAGGTTTGCAAGCTGATCCGGGTCTCCAGATCGGTGACAAGGGGTGCCGTCGACCAAAATTCAGGGTATAGGCGCAGCTCTCCCAGCACGCCCTCAAAGCAGCGCTCGGGCATGCCGCCGGTGGTCAGGCCGCACCCCACGCTGAGGCTGCCGTTCGCCTGGGGAGACGACTGTGGTCCAGTGGCACTGCCGACAAGCCGTCCGTTGACGAGTATCCTAGCCTCGCCCGATCCGAAGGTCGCTACCACGTGATGCCATTGGTCAGCGACAAAGTCGGCCGGGGCTGACGAGGTCACGATCAGGCCGTTGGCTATCTTCATCTGCCAGTGACCGCCACTTGCATCCGAAACTACGAGGAGTTGGTAGGCTCCAGGCTGTTCGACAATCACCTGCTCGATCGGTTGCGATGCAGGCGGCTTGACCCATGCCTCGATGGTCACCTCGTCTACTGTGGCCGGCGCGGCCGGGTGGGGCGAGCGGTAGATAACACCTGAAACAACAGACGAGCTTGTTTGCTGGTTGCATAGGACGGGCAGAGCTGCAAATGCCGCCGCTCCGCCGGTTGCCTCTCCGGCCTGTGCGGCGCCCGCGAGAAACTCAGCAAATTCCGAACATTGGCCCTGCGGTGGAAGTGGTTCTGCGCCCGTCACACGGTCAACCCAGGGCTTTCGGCCATCGAACCCCAGCTCGAAGATCGGCCCCTGCGTCAGTCCGTCAGGATACTCGACCGACAGTATGCGGTTCGGCGCACTGAACACTGGCCGGATTCCTCCGAGCGCCGGGCAACTTGCAGTCGGATCGGCCCTGGCGCTTCCGCTGCCGGGACATTTTGAGGTCGGAAGCGATACCGCCAAAGACGTTAGGGTCTCGAGAACAGGGGCGCCCGTTGCACGTACCGTGAGACGCTGGTGGGTGGTTCCACTCACGGCATCCGCACCTTGCGAGCTGCGGCTGGATTGGACGATGCTCTCAGCGATCGGAACGGCTAGGGCCGGGTCCTCCGGCAGCGGGTCGAGGGCAAAGCTCGAGCGTAAGGCAAAGCCTCCCGACACACGGATGCCCTGGTCGAAATAGGGCAGCTTGTAATCATAGCCGCGCCGGGTGCGTTTCTGGGCCATGCCCAACAGCCTTTCGGTCGTGACCGAGCGCACGAGGTGGCCCGACACGCCCGCAAGGTTGCTGTGTCCCAGTTGGGGCGCGGCGCCGTTGGGGGTGGCATCCGCCCATTGGAAATCGGCGGCGGGCCGATATTCGACGAGGATGCGCCGCCCCTCAACCGGATCGCGCTCCTCGATCATCAGATCCTGCGGCCCGCCGATGCTGGGCCGCCGCCATGCCAGAAGTCCCTCGCGCCAGTACTGCCGGTCGCTGTCAGAGCGGATCACGACCCGGCGCACCATTTCCGGCGTGCCGTCGCCGTCGATGTCGATCATGGCGGCCTGAGTTTCCGCTTTGTCGCGGACCGGGAAATTGACGCTGTCCGACTGCGTTGTGCGGATGCTCGGGAAGGGAATGTGCAGCGGCTAGTCAAGGCAACCCCTGACCAAGTCAGGGCTCTTGCAGGACGCTGGCTCGAGCCAGGAATTGTTGTCGCGGCGCGGACTTGCGATATCCAGACGGTTTACGTCGCTGAGATCAAAACCGCGACCATTGTTGAGGTAGACCTTCCATGTCTCGCTGTCGGAATAGGAGTTCCAGCTGTCGGCCGCGACGATTATGTCAGGACGTCCGTCGCTGTTCATGTCCGCGAGGGACACGAAGGACTGTGAGACCGCATCGATCTTTGAGCCATTGGTGCCGTCACGCCTGACCAGATCGACGCTGATGGGCAGCGTTGCGTAGCCATAATTCGTGACCGCGGTCGGTGCAACTGGAACAGCAATGCATTCTGGCGTCGGCAGAAACGCCCGGCCGGCTGTTATCGAACTGGTTCCAGTTCCCCAGAACACCTTCCAGGATCCGACGGGGCAAGAGCCGGTCGTACCCATTGGATCGCGATCTTCAGTCAGCACGTAGTCCGGCAGCGCGTCCCCATTGATATCGACGTAACCCTTCGTCTGAGCGGTGATCCCGAAAACGGCCTCCCAGAATGGCTGGAAGTCGTCACTGCCCGCGACCGGCTGGTTACCCCCCAGTCGCGAAAAGCCCTGGGTGACGACGTTGATCCGCGAGGAATGGTTGATGTGACGAAGCGAGCGGGCGACATAGTCGAGATTGTCGGCAACCGTTCGCGCGACGGCGGTGGTCCCATCGACCGAGGCGATGTCCGGGTGAAGCTGGATCGACAGCCCAAACCCGCGCAAGAAATCCTTGAGAGCGGCGGCCTCACTGATCAGGGAGCGTTCCCGGGGGATTGCATCGATTGTTGCGTTCATGAGCGGCTGGGCAAGATTGATCACCTGCTCGGCCTTGTCGGCGATGAGCCCGATCTTCACGGCATAGGCAATGCATGAGACGAGGAGAGCCGCCTGGCTCTTGCAGAGCTGGTCGGGTGGGACCGGGGTGAGTGCTGCGTAGGCCGTGCAAAATGCCATCCCTTCAGTGCCCGAGCAAAGCGGGTCCTCCGGCCCAGGCACGTCGAGAGGGAACACCAACTCGTTCACCAGGTTCTCGATCTCGTCGATGCGAGCATCGATGGTCGCGAGCGTGGCAGGGCTCAGGGCGCTGAGGCCGACAGGATAGTCATAGCCGCAATTGATAACGAGTGGGCCGCTGCCGGGCTGGCCAAATCCCGCCGGCGAATTGAGATAGGCGATGACTTTCCCTTCGGCGGTCGTCCCCGGCCCGCATACGGAAGGACTCACGGTGATGTTGTTGCCGTTGCTGTAGAGCAGATAGTCGGGCAGTCCGTCGGCATTGATGTCCATGAGTTGGGAGCGGCTTTCGGAGCGATTTTGCGTCGTGGCCGACAAGAGCGTGAAGTCGAGGTCGACCTTGGCGATCGTCGCCAGGAAGCCAAAGGCTCCCGCTCCCGCGTCGGCCGCTGCAGCGCTGCCAAGGTTCTGCAGCATTCCCGAGACGGACTCGCCCAGCTCCTTGCTGAACTCGGCTGCCGAAGGGCCGGGCACGGACACGCGAACGCCGCCAGCAGCTCGCGGGGCATGCGTGGTGACGGTGACGGTGGGGCCGGCCGCGGCAAGGGGTATCCAGCTTTCACTGATGACAGCCGAAAGCACCGCTGAGTAGATGGCGCCGATCGGCAGGGTAAGACCGAAGCCCTCGCTATTGCCTGTGGAAGTCTCGAAACTGATCGGAAGGCCGACCGGTCCGGCCGGGCCGGGCGTCTCGGTCAAGCACGCGGTTCCCGCCGAAAGGCTTGCGCAAGCGGCCGGCGCTCCGTCGAGGCTGGTCGATGATCCACGATAGTACCAATCCGTTTCCACGCCCAGGAAGTCGCCCGCCGGCTCAAGGTCATCAGCAAGGGAGGCATCCTGGGTATAGGGAAATGACGGTATGCCTGCCGAAGGATCGAGCCCATGGGTCGGACAGGAGAAATCGAACGCGAACCGATCGATCCAGGCGGGTGTCGCAACAAACTCAGGCAGGCCGTCACCGTCCATGTCCGCCCAGGTCGATAGCGTCGCCGACGCTGCGAATGTGGGGCGATAGCCATCGTAGATACCGTTGACGATATCACCCACGAAGGCATTTCCGGCCAGCACACTGTTGCTGTTGATGGCCGACTTCTCCTTGAGACGGTAAAGCACGGATGATTCGGGAACGGGGATGGTGTTGTCGGGATAAACTGGCCAGCGTCGAGGACATGACCCCGCCCCGCCTGGCGCCTCACCACCACCAGCAGAGACCGGCATGCCTGTGCGAGTGAGACCCCGGCCCTCAATCCAGATCCAGGAAGTACGGTTTCGGCTTCCATCCTCCAAGCGCGGCGTGGGCTGCGGGAAATAGTTACCCTCGAGCTGCGGGGCTGACGATTTGATCTCGAGCGGCGAAGTTGCAAGCGTCCGGTTGAACGTCGTGGGTGCAGCAATGGCGGTCACGCCGTGATTGATCAGGATTTTTTGCTGGGCCGGCCGGTTTGCGAGGGTCACGGTCCCTGAAAAAGGCGGCGGTGCCGCCTCGAAAGTCGCCCACGGAGCGTCGTTGCCTGAACTGTCCTTGGCAAACCCGGATTCGCGCCCCCACTGCAAATCGGGAAGTCCGTCACCGTTGAAGTCGAGAAACGCCCATTGCTCGGTTACGGCGTGTGTGGGTGGGGCGGCGTCCGTATCCTGGTCCTGGCCAGGCTGGAAAATGCCGTTGGGATTTTGGAGGAGGCTCGCGCGTCGAACCGGGCGCGTCACCGACCCGGCAAGGGACTTCGGCAAGCTGGCGACCGGCCCCAGGTCAATCACATCGGAATATGTGAACTGGGTGCTTCGCTTGCCGTAGCTGAAGGCCTTGGCGATTCGCGTCGATGTCGCCCCCGAAAATGCCCCGCCGACCGGCACCCGGGCGATGATCTGTTGGAGAAGGGGCCTGTGGGTGTCGCTGGCGTTGGACGGGAAATAGGTCAGCAGGAACTCGTCCTGCGTCCGTTGGACCGACCGCGGATAGATGGAGATCTGCGTCAGGAGGTCGTCGAATGTGACCGGCGCACCAAACCGCAACGTCCAGGTCGAGTAGTAGCCGCGATCGGTCGCTGTCTGGTAGTCGAAACGGACTGAGTGCCGATCCGCTCGAGTAAACAGGTTAGCGCAGGTCGCCGCACTGCTAGGGGGCAGCCCATACGCAATTTCGGCGAGAGGAGCGACCCGGCCCCGCTGTCGTTGGGCATCAGTCTGTTGCTGATTTTGCGGAATCCGATACCGGAAGCATGTGAGGTAGCCGTTCCGATCGGCTATCGAAGCCAGGCGGAATCCAAAGACCGGCGTCTTTGCCCCGGCCGGCGGCGCCGGATAGTCTGCCGAGTCGTAGTAAATAGGCTCGTAATCGAGAGTTGTGCCGTTCGGCAGCCGGACCGTGGCCCTCTCATGGGGCGGTTGCGCGACTACTCCGCTTTCGGGAAACGGAGGCGGAGATAGATCGATCGCAACGCTTGCCAGCGATTCCGGTGCCGTTCGATATTGGCAAATCTCGCCACAAGACGACGGATTCAGCCGCACCAGGGGGGTGCTCCCCCACAACCAGTTCGCATCCCATGACCATTGCGGGGTTCCGAAGCGCACGTCGCGCATGATCGACATGGGATAGCCGACCGAAAGATCCCACCCCGTCCCGGCGAGCGACGCGTTGGTCTGGCTATTGTAAACAAGTGCAAGCTTGGGTGCGCCTGGACTTGGCGGCACAGGAATCTCGAACGTCGTCTGATAGGACCCTGTGCCAGAAACGTGCTCGGTCTCGCTCAGCGCACTGCCCTTGGACAGGGTGGTGTCCGAGATCGCCTTGCCAAGAGAAAAGGACAGCAGCGTCGCCGCGAAAGCCGCGACAGCAAAACGTCCTAGAGCATTTCCGTCCTCATTCAAATCACGAAAATTCTCTAACGCTTTGTTTTCGCGCAATTTCGGATGCAAAACTGCTGCGCACTTTTGCTTGAATTTCCAATCCTGGTCGGCGCGCACTTTTAGCATGCGACCCCACAAACTTGGGTCTTACTGCTTGCATCAAACGCAGTGCAGGCTTAGCCTATCGAATATTTCAGAAATACTACAACAAACACCCAATCTTAGCAACCACGACGGACAGACCTTTACCCCAAAGCGTGCTCGAAAGGCTCGGGGCAAGCGTCACTCGCCCAGGTCCGCTCTGCCACACCCCCGACCAGTTCCTCTCGGGTGGGGCGTGGAAGGGGGCGGATCCTGTCATTCACTGTCGTGTGCCAATCGTCACGCGCGCCACTAGTATTGCGTCCCCCAGCATTCGATAGATGTGCATCGCCAGTGCGGACGGTTGATCGTGACAGCGATCGCGGGACAAGATCGGCCGATCGATAAACTGCGGGCAGCGGGGCGCCGGCGTGAGGACCGTGATGACAGACATCCATGCGGCGGCTGACAAGCTTGCCGCAGACCCACGGCTGACCGACTACGATCTGTGGCGCACGCTGCAGAACATCGACGGCGAGATCTCGCGCATCGTCTCCATCAGAAAGCCCATCCCGATCGACATTCTGCGCTGGCGCGGGGTCGTCAAGCGCGCCCGGTCGAAACGCCGGGGCCTGTGATCCGGCGAACGCCGCGTTCTCAGGACTCGCAATCACCGATATCAGGCAGACGCGGCGCGACGGGTGACGACTGCACGATCGCCGTGTTGGTCATCGCGTAGGGAATGATCCGGTCGATCACGGTTTCCAGGTCGGCGACGGAGCGCACATGGACACGGGCGACGAAGCAGTCCTCGCCGGTCACGCGGTCGCAACTCACCACTTGCGGGATTGCCTTGATGATCTCGCTCACCCGTGCCAGTTCGCCGGGGACCGGGCGGATCCTGAGCCATGCCGACAGCGGCAGCCCGAAGGCAGCCGGATCGACCTGGATCGTATAGCCCGCGATCGTTCCACTGTCCTGCAACCGCCGGATCCGCTCTGAAACGCTGGGGGCGGACATGCCCACGGCTCGTGCGATTTCGGCGACGCTGGTTCGGGCGTCCTCGGCCAGGATCCGCAATATGCGCATATCGACCCCGTCCAGATCGGCATTTTCATTTCGAAGGCGCTTTGCCACATCTGCCTCCGTATCAATGGCAATATCTCGATCCCGCTATATCACTGTCCATATAAAGAGGCCAACGTGCCTGCAATAATTGAAGCGACAGGATCACGAAGCTTCACCAGGAACACGCGACGTCGAGAACGCCATGTTCAGGCATGACGATCGCCCGAGAGGCCAGGGATGCAACCGATAACCGGCACTGTTTCGCGTCTGGCGCTATCGGTCCCGCCGCAGCTGTGGTTCGGCGTAAGCGCCGTCTTCCACTATCTCGGCCCGGCCTTCGCGGTGCTTCTGTTCCCGTCGATCGGCGCGCTCGGGGTCGCCTGGCTGCGTATCGCGACGGCCGCCTTGGCTTTCGCTCCCCTCACCCGGCCGTGGCGCACATTCGCCATGGCCGACAGGCAGACACGGCTCTTGCTCGTCGCCTTCGGCGCCTGCCTGGCTCTGATGAACTGTTCCTTCTACCTCGCCCTCGAGCGCCTTCCGATGTCGCTCGTCGCTTCGATCGAGTTCGTCGGCACGATCGCACTGGCATTGGTCGGGTTGCGCAGCGGGCGCAACCTCCTCGCGCTCCTGATGGCGGTCGCCGGAACGTTCTTCCTGCTGGACCCGCAATGGGCGAGCGATCTCGTCGGCCTGTTCTGGGCGTCGCTGAACGGCATCCTGTTCATGGGTTACGTCGTGCTCGGCCATCGCCTTGCCCGGCGCGGCGCGGGCGGCGGGATAGCCGGGCTCGGCGCCGCAATGGTCGTTGCCCTGCTGTTCGTCCTGCCGGTCGGCTTCGACGAGGCGAGCACCGCCTTCACCGCGCCGGCCCTGCTCGGTGCGGCGATCGGCATCGGCATCTGCTCGTCTGTGATCCCCTACATCTGCGACCAGATGGCCATGGCCCGGCTGCCGCGCGCGAGTTTTGCGCTGATGCTGTCGCTGCTGCCGCTCAGCGCGACGCTGATCGGCATCATCGTTCTGGGGCAGGTCCCCGACCTGTGCGGCATTCTCGGCATAACGCTGGTGGTTTCTGGGGTCGCCCTGCACAAGCCTCGGCCCGAACGGTCGAACTGACGCGTCGAGCCATCACAGGACGCTGCGCGTCAGCTCGAAAGGTCCGCCTGCGTCCCTCGCCAGATGGCCACGACGCCATCCGAAAGCCCGGTGACCGGGTCTGTCTCGGGCAGCCGGACCCGCTCTATTTCCGCCGCGAGCCTCCCGTCAGCGAGTTCGCCCGGCCTCACGATGTTGCCTTGCTGCCCCGGCGGATAACCGCCCGCCATGAGAAAATCGTCCGAGGCCGACAGCTTCCTGTGCCCGACCCCGGCGGGAACCACCGCTACATCGCCCGGCTCCACATCGACCATCATCCCGTCGTCACCGCCGAAACCGATGCGCGCGCGGCCGGCGACGCAGCCCAGCACTTCATGGCCGTGCGTGTGGAAATGCCAGAAGGGATAGACCGTGTAGACCCAGGTGCCGCTCCAGCCGTTGCGGCGGTAGAGGGCGCATGCCGTGCCCCCTTCCCGCGCATCTGCCGGCAGCCGGCCTTTCCATAGCACGAGGGGCAACACGCTGTTGGGTATGCCTCCTGCCGGTTCGAACAGGCGGATCTGCGACGGCTTCATCCTAACTCAGCTTCTCCTTGAAGAAGGCGATGGTGCGGCCCCAGGCGAGATCCGCCGCTTGTTTGTTGTAGCGTGCTTCGGACGTATCGTTGTTGAAGGCATGCTGGACGCCCTCATAGACGAAGATCTGATAGTCCTTGCCCGCGGCATCGAGTTCCTTCCGGAATTCGGGGATGCCCGCGTCGATACGCTCGTCCAGCCCGGCATAATGCAGCAGCAGCGGCGCCTGGATCTTGGCGATTTCGGCAGCACCCTTCGGCTGCATGCCGTAATAGGCGACGGCCGCATCGAGACCGGGCGCTGCGACGGCCAGCGCGTTCACAGTACCGCCGCCCCAGCAGAAGCCGACAGCGCCGACCTTGCCGTTCGATGCTGCATTGTCCTTCAGGAACACGACGGTGGCGACACCATCCGCGACCACCCGAGCCATATCGAGTTGACCGAACAGGTCGCGTGCCTTGTCCTCGTCGGCTGGCGTGCCGCCCAGTGGCGACAGGAAATCCGGCGCGAGCACGAGGAACCCTTCGAGCGCCATGCGCCGGGCGACATCACGGATATGGGGATTGAGGCCGCGATTCTCATGGATCACGATGACGGCCGGCAGCTTGCCCGTCGCGTCGGCCTGCCGCACCAGATAAGCCTTCATCTCGCCGGAGCTGCCGGGATAGGTGATGTCTTCGCCTTCGATGCGTTTGTCGTCCTCGGCCACCACCGCCGCATGCGCGGGATTTGCCGCGAGCAGCGGAACGATCGCGGCGGCCGCAGCACTCGAACCGGCTAGCCTGGTCAGGGTTTCCATGAAGCGCCGACGGTCGAGCGTCACATGGGTGAAATCGTCATAGGCGTCGATCATCGCCTGGGTGATGACTGGCATGGCGCTCCCTTTCCGCTTTGAAGACACGGAAAGGTAGCGTCATGCATTCCACCATCCAATCAAGCCTTGGTGAAGGCCGGCCCACCCACAATACGACGCCGGGGCGGGCCCGCCGCCTATCGGCCGAAAGGCTGGACCACACCAGGCGCGGATCGGGTTCGTCCGAAACGCGTGATGCCGAAGGCGATCACGAATGCAACCCCGATCAGAACGATCGACAGCAATGGCCGGTACCAGAACCAGGCGATGGCGATCGTCGCCGAACCGACCGTCACCGTCAGCACGAAGGCGACGATGCCGGTTCCCATCCTGACGAGGCTGCCCACCGGCGGCAGCACGTCGGCCAGCACGCCGAGCGGGCCCATGATGAGCGAGAAGCCGATGAACATGACGACGAGGCCGACGGCGCGCAGGATCCATTTGAGCATGGCATTGTCGGCCTGGGCGGAGGCGAACATCTCCGCTGCGGGCACGTCGCCGTCATTCACCAGCAGGATCTCGTTGCCGACCGTCGTGCGATACGGCTCAAATCCGTCGCCCGCCTGTTTCGCGACCACGCTGATCACGCCGAGCGGCGCGACCGTGTAGGAGATACGATAGTCGCCGATCGCGGGCGACGTCGGGTCGGCTCCCAGATAGATACGATCGTCGGCCACGGTCACACGCTTGGCGCCGCCATAGGCGGCAGTAATCGCCGCCGCCTGATCCCGCGTCAGGTCGAGCGTCCTGTCACCGCCGATCTCGTTCAGCACCTGGCGATCGAGATCGAAGGCACCGAGTTGTCCGCTGGGGATCTGAAAGCTCTTGTTGCGGATCTCCATGGACGGGTTCTGATGACCGGCCGGAACCTTGAACTCCGAGGAATCCTCAGGACTGTCCGACCATTCCTTGGCATAGCTGTAGGTGGTGACGGTTTCCTCGCCACCGCCGACCTTGGTCGTCGTCTCGGAGCTGGAGCTTTGCTTCCACTGATACATTTCGACATTGCGCACCAGCCTGACGCCAT
>VFQN01002614.1_pt1 | contig 27339 bp, 31 predicted proteins | sample 3512371 | NCBI WGS metagenome assembly VFQN01 (sample SAMN10412370, study PRJNA504923) | tailings metagenome | isolation source: Replicate 2 from Balatoc abandoned mine | place: Philippines: Itogon, Benguet | collected 2017-08-28
GGCGCACTGGCGGGAGGGGCACAAGGCGGAGTGCAAGGCGCTGGCGGCGGGGGTGGCGTCCACCTGACGCATTGCGCGTTAAGGCTAGGCGTTAGGTCTACCGTTACATGACAGTTGCCAGGAGGTGCGGGCAGATGGCGAGTTGGGCCTGCATGACGTGCCTGTGGCGGTGAAGACGTGTTGTTGGCCATTATTTTGCGAGCCATGTGCCATTAGGCCTTGCAGTCGCACGTGCTGCTGGCACTACCGGTATGCTGTGCGGCCAAGAGCACCTGACCTCCGGCCTGCGTCATGTTGACAGATGGCGGCTGACTGTACCTTTGGGAAAGCGGCCCTTGGGTCGCTTGTCCTACAGTCCATCGCGCAGCGAGGACTCTGACAGGGAACCGGGTCTTGGATGTGCGGTGCGTAAGGCGTGCACCTGCGCTGTAGGAGAACTGGTGAGCTCGCATGAAGTGCATAATTGCCAGCCCATGCGCTGTCGTGTGCTCTTGTTGGGTTCGTGTTATTTCCAGGCTGCACCCTTGCGTGGCCTTGGGTGCCGAGCGCTAGAGCGGGGCGGGGCGGGGGGAGCCATGAACGAGTTCGAGCTGGAGTAGGATGAGGACGAGTGACGGGCTTGGGGCGTGTAGCGATGCTGACGGATGAGTACGTTTGAGCGAGGTGGTTAGTGGGTGTCGGGTGGTGCACTGGCCAGGAGGGTATGTAGGTGGACGTGTGCGCGGTGTGCTCCTGTGCGGCTGAAGGTGTGGGTAAAGCGCACGGGACTTCGGACCAGGAGGGTCGGCTATGGGGTTGCGCATGGGCGTGGACTTACGTATGTGCTTGGGCCCGACTGCGCACACCAGCTAGTGGGTGTAACTCTCCTTTGTTCGATGGCATAGCTCATCGAAGCCAGTACAAGTCGGAGAGAGAAGAAAGGTTTCGCGACCCCATGGACGCGCTTCCCTTGCTCGCCAGCTGAGCGCGATGAAATGACTGAATATCATGTGATGTATGTAAATGAGCTGCACGCATGCAAGGGACTGCCGGTTGCCGGACCACCTTAACGCCGAACCCTAACCGCTAACGCTTGCTTTCGCCGAGGGCACGTCTTCAGGATCTCGTATAATAGCCTGTAGCATAAATGAGCAAACGCGCCAAAAGCGCCCTTAGCCTGCCTACGCGGGGGTGATAGTCGAAGACGTCACAGCACGGCACGGCAGCGACTTGCCTAAACGGTCACCTCTCCACTGCTGCCGGCAAGCAACAAGGACTCTGCTTCACGCTTCATAATTGCGTGTAGATAGACTGTTGCTGTTAGTAATTTCTCTAACGCACCACCTCCCCTGACAAAACTGCAGCGATCCCTTTCGGTTGCTCTCTTGGTGCTGTGTTCACACCAGTCTCCCATGCAGTGAGATAAGCAACAATGCATAGACAAGAAGCGCTGCTTCAGCGCCGCTTGGTTCTGGGGCTCGCGAGCGGTGGGCCATCGGCCTGCTCGCGCGGCGTTGCAGCCTTTGCCAAGCCGCGCACCGGTTAGCAGCGCGACCGCCCCTCAGACACAGCTTCCTTGGCCCCCTTATGGGCTCCACCGCACCCCAGTGCCCCTTTGGGCGCAGCCTCAACGGCGCCCAGCCAGCTGCCGTACCCCGCCAAAGGGAGCAACACCAGCAGCGTCCAGCCACCCAGGGCCCCGCACCCAGCCCTGAGGTCCAAGAGCTACTGAAGAGGCTCGTCCGCGCAAATACTCCCACGACCGTTATGAGGGAAATACGAGAGTGGCGCGAGGCCGTACCAGGCAGCCAGCAGCGGCGCTGGGCGGCGGTGGTTGGCTCCGCGGCCCTGCAAGTCCTGACCCGCGTGCTGCACCCTGGAGCCCAGCTGCACCCACAGCAGCACGATGAACTGGAGGTGCGGATGCCGGTGTGGGTGGAGTGGCGGGAAGTACGGGGATAGCGTGCGCGCGTCCGGCAGCGTAAAAGCTCACTTTACCGTTACTTGTGACCTCGTTACTTCATAGCAGGGTAGGGTCGACACCATGGCGCCCCTCGCCCTGATACTGCAGGTCTTCGTGCGGTCGTTGGTTTGGGAGCTGCATGACCTCCGCGAGGCCCTGACCCTGGAGCAGCTATTCGCCGTGGCCTCCAGCCTTGTGGTGCTGCTGCCGCTGCTGGGGGCACACGGCGGGGAACCAGCAGGACAGGCGCAGCATGCATCATCGGCGGACCCCGAGGGGCAGGAGGGAGAGCAAGTGGCAGAGGGAGAGCAGCTGCGTTGCATTTGCAGCCCCCAGCAGGCACGTGAGCTAGCAGCTGTGCTGCCCCAGCTAGCCATGGAAGCCGTCTCCCGCCAGGAGCTACCGGCGATTTTGGTGCCCGTTTGCCAGGCGTACGGCTGCATGCTGCAGCTGCTGCAGCTAACCCACACCGACCCACAACACCAGCACCTCACCCTAGAGGGTGCCAAGGATGTCGCGGCCCTCCATGTCACCCTGTCACGCACCGTGCTGTGCGCCCCGCGCCTGGCCAAGCAGCTGGGGCACGTGGACATGGCGGACCTGAACGCTGCCGTACAGGTTGCCGTACTGTGCCGCTTAGCCATACCGGAGAACTTCCTGGCTGTGCCGTCGTCTTTCTGGGAAGCCGTACGGAAGCGGGTGGACGAGCTAGTATGGGCGGCGAGCGAGGGAGCAGTGGTCGCGCTGGCGCCTGCAGCGGGGGCAGCATCGGCAGGGCAGGCTAGCGGGGGAGCCAAGCCACTCGATGTGCAGCCGCTTGCGTCGCTGCTTGAGGCCATGGGTCGTGACATGGCAGCCAAGTGGAGGGAGGGCGAGGGTGCTCCCGGCGGGGCCGATAAGAAGACCAAGAGCCCTGGGGGTGCGGAGGCGTGGCTGGCGGATACCACCACTCTGCTGCTGGTGTCACACCATGCCGGAATGCAGGACAGGCGGAGCGGGCTAGTGGCTGCTGTGGCATCCGCGGGGAAGCAGCTGGCGGCGGCCCAGCGAGACCTGGATGCAGCTGACAGCAGGCGGCGTGCGCTGCAGTCGCGGCTACAGCAGCAGCAGAAGCAGGTCGCTAAGAGGAAGAAGGGCAAGGCGGGTCAGCTGTTGGAGGAGCAGCAGCAGGGCGAGGAGAGGACAGCGGAGAAGGAGCTGGCGGATGCGGAGGAAGACTGTGCACTCTGTGAGGTGGTAATGGATGAGGCCAGGGAGGAGTTGAAGGCCAAAAGGAGCGAGCTGCAGCAGCTGGGAGTTGCGTGTCTGCGGCAGCAGCTGGACGTGGGTGCGCTGATGCAGCTCGCACGGGTGGCGGCGGAGGCGGCTGGAGGTGTGGCGGCAGCAGGCGGCGCGGGCATGGGTATGGGGGCTGCGCTAGAGGGCCTCGCTGTAGGGAGGCTGGCGGAGCTGCATGCAGTGCAGCTGGTGCAGGTGGGTGGCCGGGGATGTGAGCTGCGGGGCGCTCTTGGTACCGCATGCCGTAAGTACTTGCAGACGCGTTGCCGTACAGCTGTACGGGCCGCATCGTGCGAAATTCCATGCCGTAAACGCGCTGCTCGCTTTATCCTGTTGGTGCCTGCAGACGCTGTCTGCGCTGTCCGCAACACGTCACTCGCTGTCCCCAAAAACAGTCGAAGCCGTGATGCATGCCCTGGCTCCTCACCTATAGGCAAAGCTAAGCCAGGTGCAGCAGCTGGACATGCTGAACGCGCTGTTGGTTCCGGGCGGGCAGGCCCCTTTTCCCACGGCCGGCAGCTTCCTGGCGGCCTTTGCGAGCTGCGTCTGCAGCAGCCCTGGCGGCCTGGGCGCCGCCCCAGCCGAGATGCTGTCTGTATTGTTGGGGGCAGGGGCGCGGTGGCATGTGCCCCTGGACCAGGAGTGGGTTAGGGAGGTGGAGGTGGAGCTGGTGCGGAGGCTGTCAGGCCAGGTCGAGGGTGGGGCCCATGCCGCTGGTGGGCCTCCGGCCGCGGTCGACAGCGTGGGAGTGCTGCGCAGGCAGCTGATGAACGACGTCATCCTACCTGCAGTGCGGCAAGGCCAGTCCTTCAGCAAGGTGCGTTCCGACGCCCGCAGTGGTCACTCGGTACCCCGCAACCAAGTGTAGTGCTGGCACTGTGGTGGGGCCCATATTGAGGCGCAAAACTCCTAGGTGCCCTTGAGGCCACGACACCAACGTTGCGCCTACGCCCCGTGCCATGCACCCAAGCGTCACCTGCACCGCACCCTGCGTCCCTGTCCAGCATGAGCCTGTCTTGATTGCGGCCTCTGGCGTCCGTGCCGCAGCCGGACCTGTTCGTGTTGGCGCTGGAGGAGTGGCGGGGCCGGGCCTCCAAGCCCTTCCCAGGCCTGGAGCCCGGTACAGCCGAGCTACTGCTGAGCTGGGCGGCGCGCGGGCATGGCTGGCAGCCCACACACGAGCTTCACAGGGTGGGTTGCCTGAACACAGACTGCAACACAACGGGCTGTCACATGAGGCCGAACGTGGCACGCATGTGGCTTATGAACGCCTTGCTTGCTGGTATGTTGCGAGTGGGCCAGAGTTGTCAGTCTGCGGCCGTCACGTATGGGTAGGTAGCAGCTAGCGCGCGACGTGTGCTCCGTCTGTGCTGATGGTCCGTACCCTTGGTACGGCTGCCGTCACGTACGCGTAGCAATGGTTGGTACGTGCTTCCTGTCCTACTCATTGGTACGTGCTTGGTGCGGCCGTGTGTGCTGCAGGCGGTGGAGGCCCTCGCAGGGGCCGCACTACGGCTGCAGCTGGGAACCGCAGAAGAGCTAGCGCGTATGCTGCTGGTGGCATCGAGGGCTGTGGGAGCTGCCGCCCCTTCGGTGAGTTGGCGTACGTCCATGAGGCTGGGGTAAGCACAGTTCCGAGAAGCTCCCCTAATACCGAGCATGTAGGTCAGGGGTATGTGTTGACAAGCCGCACCGCTTTCTGGACGGCCGGAAGGGGAGTGCCGCGCGTCCTCACAAACGCCCGCCGGGCACCCACATGTGCCGCATACTATCACGTTCCATGTGCGTGTGCTCATGTGGTTGTGCAGTGTGTCCCTACTACTGTGTTGCGCTCGCGCACATGGTCAACTGCCGGCAGCTGCCTTGGCCTTTGCTTCAGGGCACTGCTGACATCGTATCAGTGCTTGCTGCCACAGGCATCGTTGCTCCTAACTGGCTGCGCACAGAGTCGGCTTGCGCCCCAGTGATTATCCTTGTCCCTGACCTTGCCCAAACACCAGGCGCAAAGCGGCAGCCCTGCAAAGCTGCCGGAGTTCTTTACGGTACACCTGCGGCCAGCCATCTGCTGTCCATGAAGCCAACCGTCAAAGACCTCGCCAGCGCCGTGGCTGCCTTGTACGGCAAGCACTGCCGCAGCCGCGACCCCGCGCTCCTCAAGCGCATGCTGCACATGGCCCAGCCGCAGATGGCGGGCGCCCGCCCCCTGTCGTACGCCCAGCTCCTGGCGGGCTGCATGGCGGCGGGCTGGCGGCCGGACGACCAGTGGCTGGCGGAGCACCACGCCTCAGCCGCCAAGGCACTGCGGGCCACGACTGCCGTTGACGGAGACGTCCTGCTGCAGCTGCTCAGCGCTCTGCCAGACCCCACGCCGGGGGTCCGGGCCGGCAGTGACAACCCCACCTACATGGCAGCCCGCGAGGTGCTACTCCTCGAGCTGGCCCAGGGCCTGGTGCGGAAGCCGATGTTGACGGCGTTGGCGGCCAAGCCGGACGATCTGGTATGGGCTGTACGGCAGGTTGTCGTACAGGGCGCCCGGCCGGACGGGCAGTGGGTGGCGCGGGTCACCGACCTGACGCAGGAGCTGCTGCCGTCCCTGTCCCCCACTGGCCTGGTGTACGCCGCAGAGGCCCTGGCGCAGCTGCGTGCAGCTCCGCCCGTGTCCTTCATGAACACACTGCTGGTCCAGGCGGGCAAGCACTACAGGACGGGCGGGGAGTACGAGCCGGGGCAGCTGGGGCTCCTGCTGGGCGCAGCGCATACCATGACTCACCACAACGCTTGGCAACTCTCAGCGGCCACGGCGGAGGCACAGGGCCACCTTTATGCTGCCTTCCTGCCGCAGTGTTTGACGCGCTGCCCACCTACACGACCGCTCAGGCGCAGATGGCGGCGGGCGGTGTGGTGGCCTTTCAGCTGCTGGCACAGGGTGCCGCGGCCTCGCCTGCAGTGGACTCCGCCTGGCTTGCGGGCCTCCTGGGTGCCCTGCTGCAGAGCCGCACGCCCGGTGCCCCGCCTCCGCCGCCATCCCTGCTGCTGGACCTTCTACACCTGGGCTCCCGGGTCCTAAGCGACTCGCGCTCCTCCGATGAGGACAAAGTCCGGTCGCTGCTGCTCAGCTACGTGCAGCAGTCCCTGTCCGACCTAGCGGCCGCCGCCACGGAGGACGTCCCCTGGCCGCAGCTGCTGCGTGCGGCGCTGGCGGCCGGCGTCCGGCCCGAGCGCGAGGTGCTGCAGCGGTACGCCGCGTCGCTCGCACAGACGCTGTATGACATTGTGCGGTCGAAGGCGCCTTCTAAGGAACAGCTGAGCGGCGCTGTGCGGACCCTTGCGGAGGCGGTCACGTCGGCACTTATGCCGGCGCTGCCGTGGGCCCCCGAGGGTGATGCAGGTGGGCTGCTGGTTTCGGTGCTGGCTGACCAGAAGCTGCTGCAGGCGTGCAGCCCGGGGCAGCTGGCACTGCTTTGCACGTACGCCACGCAGTCGGGGCTGGGCGCCAAGGCGACGCTGATGTGGAAGCACGTGGCGGCGGAGGTGCAGGCGCGCGGCGTTGCTGCGTCCCTGTCGGCCGCAACGGGGAACGCTGCCGCCGACGCTGCTGCTGCGGCAGACGCCTGTGCGGTGTGGTACGCGCTGGAGGTGGCGGGATGCAGCGTTTTGGCGGGCGGGCTGCAGCCCCAGATTCGCACGTGGCTTGGGCGGCAGCTGCAGCAGGCGCAGGCGCTGGACGTTGGCGGCAGTGATGCCCGCAGCGGCGGCGGTCAGCATGTGGCTTTGGTGCTGACAGCGCTGCAGGCGCTGCAGGTGCTGTGGGTCGCGCACCGCCTGGACGGCCTGGCCCTGGTGCCGCAGGGCGCATGGGCTGCCCTGCACACCCTCTTGGCAAGCGAGGAGCAGCTGCAGCTGCTGCTGCCGTACCAGCTGACTCAGCTGGTAGAGCTGCGGGCGGCGGCAGCGGCGGCGGAGCTGCCGCTGCCGCCCGTCCCCGGCGGCTACACCGCCCGTGTGCTGAGCGCCCTGCAGCGGCAAGCAGAGACGCCAACGCTGGACGCTCGTGCTGCTGCTGCTAGGGATGCGCGCTTGTGGAGTGCGCTTGCCTCCGCCAGGGCGTTGGCTTACCTGCCGGCTGAGGAGCTGGAAGGCAGCTGGGAGTCGTTATGGTCGCTGTCGCTGCACTACTTTGAGGAGAGCTGCAAGACGGAGGCCGCTACCTTCGGCGGTCGCGCGAGCAGCTTGTCTGCTGCAGACGCTGCGGCGTGGGTTAGCGCTATCGAACGGCGTCGGGGCGAGCTGGGCGGCCCTGGCAGCATGCTGGCCACGTATGAGCTGCGAGGCGTTGTGAAGACGCTGCTGGCGGCCCCCGCAGTCGGCCTGGCGCCAAGCGCCAAGGGCTCAGGCAGCGTTGCGGGAGCCCCGGGTCTGGACCTGTTGCAGATCTTGACGGTGAGCATGCTGCCTACCCAGTGCATGACCAACAGCTCGCCGCTAGGCGTGCATGGCTAGGCAACCCACCTCCTTGCAGGTGCAAGGGTGCCATACCGAGCACCATAACCGTTTTACCCACGAAGCCACCTGTTGCCGCACTGCACGCCTACATTTGAACGCACTTCCGCCTGTTCACGTAGGCCTGTTGGCACCTGACAGCTGCCGATGTGATCCGCCACCTGGTACATGGCTCTCTGCTCATGCGCATGCAGGCAACGACAACGCTGCTGGTCCTGTCGCCTCCGGTGTGGGTAACCCTGGAAGCCGTTGCACCGCTCCTTGAGCGGATCAGGGGTGCAGGGGGGAGCCTCAGCACCGCCTGCTCTCCGGCGCAGCTTGCCGCCCTGTCATCCGCCATCGTACGGACAGGGGGCGACCAGCCGCTGACCCGGCATGCGGCTGACGCGCTGATCCGACTGCTGAGCTGTGAGGGCGTGGTGCGACAGCTGCCGTTTAATGAGGTGGTGCAGGTGGTGCAGTCCAGCCTGGCAGGTGGGCAGCAGGCGGGCGGTGGCAGGCTGCCGGACGCGCTGGCAGAGGCGCTTGTGGAGAGGCATGTCGAGGCGGGCTGGGCGCCTCTGCCCCCGAGCGTGCGGGTCTTTTTCTGCGGTGCCAGCTCGGGAGTTGTGCGCCGGGGCGCCAGGGCCATGCTGCAAATGTCGGCAGCGTGCGGCCGCTCCCCTCCGGACCTCCTGCTCGACCTGCTGCAGCTGCAAGCCACCGGCATCATCGAGCACGCGGGCGTCGTGGTGGGCCATGGTGTGCGGGTGCAGGGCGAAGGGGCTGCCCCCGGGGGCCACGAGCATACGGCGTCCGGGGCCGCGGCGGCAGCGCCTGCAGGGGTGCTGGAGGACGAGCCGGGACAGCAGCAGCAGCAGCAGCAGCAGCAGCAGCAGGGCGCCACGGACGGCGGCCTCGGCGCGCCCCTGGCGGACTACGTGCTGGAGGCGCTGCGGCAGCTGGCGGAGGCGGCCAGGCAGGGGGGCATGGACGTGGGGGTGGGGGGCGGCAGGGAGGGCGTGGCGACCATGCTGCGTACAGCGGCTGAGCTGCATGAGCAGCTGGACGGGCTGCAGCTGCGGCGGCGGGAGCTGCTGGGTAGCCTGCATGCAATTGCGGACAGCGTGCGGGTGCCTCGCGTGGCAGCTGCAGGCGGGGGCGTCGACAGTGGCAGCGGGGGCAGCGGGGGCGGCTTAGAGGGCGGCGGGGGAGGCGTGGAGGGTGGCAAGGACGACCAGAGCAGCCGCCCCTTTTTGGACATCCTGGAGGCGGCCTTCGCCATTGGTAAGGAGTGCAGGGTTGGGCGTGCAAGACGGGTGTCCCCGCGCCTTGCCGAGGCTTGGGGTCGGTGCACCGTGACGGGTGGCAGCTGTGAGGGCCCGGTAGCGTGCTGCTGGCTTGGCAACAACTGATGTGTCGTGAATGCTTGAGTATGCCGCCCGTCCTAACACGCGCAGGGTACTTGGAGCCGAGTATGTGCGCGGGCGGCGCCAAGCTGAACGCCCAGGGCAGCGCCGCCGCCACTGCAGAGCTGTCGTACTGGCAGCTGCTGACAGCGCAGTACGGCAGTAGTACGGCAGACCGACGGCTCGCGGACAGCCCCCACGGGCTGTTCCTGCTGTCCGCCGCCAAGGCGCACCAGTTGGTCGTGCACCTGGCCAAGGCCGTTGTGATGTACCAAGGCATGGTCAAATGTGCGGCGGATCCGTCCACAATGCTCGCCTCGGCCATGGACGGCATGGGGTTGGTGGTTGCAGACTTCATACGACACGGGTTGTATGGCATCAAGGCCCTGGACTCGCGGCAGCTGGCGTTACTCATGGGCCTGGCACTGGATGGCGAGGCACGCAGGCACGTGCCAGAGTCGGGCGGCAGGGTGGTCATGTGTTTTGCCACACCAGGCCACCAGCTGTGTAATGGCATGAACGCGCATGACCCCCTGGCTCCGGGGAGCTGGAACATCAGCTATCTTCGCTGTAGCTTCTTCTCGTCGCAAACCCCCTAGCCCCGGCCGCCATGCATGCACGGCACTGGGCGACACAGGCATGTGTGCTGCCTGTGTGGGTTCACGCAAACGAAAGCTTACCCGCCTGCGTGCTTCCGGCCGCCATGCAGGCACGAGCTGGGGCTTGATGAGCAGGCCTCCCGCGAGCTACGGGTTCTGGTGTATCAGGTATGTACCGCATACCGCCTGCAATTGTCGGATTGGCGCAGAAAGGCGCACCTTAGGTGCTTGCCTAGCCTGCTTGCCGGCAGGCCTGACCGCTGCCCTTTGGCCTGTACGAGGCAAGGGAAAAGCCATGTTGCGAGCCGCGCCCGCTGGGAGCACCTCCAGGCAATGCCAGCGTCTTGCGCCCTTGCTTGTCTGCCCACTGAGGCCGGCTCCGTGCAGTGCCACGTGCCAGCATTAGATTTTGGCGGCCGTTTCGGCCGCCCAGGGCCGCCCTTAAGAATTTTGTGGGCGAAAGGGATTTTCCCTGAGGTTTTGCCCCAGAAACCCCCCAGAATTTCCTAGATTGCGAGGAATTGCAGGACAACTGACAAGGAGGCTTCGAAATTATAAGCGTCTCAGGATCTTCCGCCACATAAAGACCGGGACACTGCTTGCCTGCCCACTGAGGCCGGCTCCTTGCCGGGCTTTGCCCTGTCGGTCCGCAGGTGCGGTCGCTGTGGACCAAGCAGCTGTACACGGCAAGAAAGGAGGTCACTGGCTCCGTCATGCGGTCTCCTTCCGGCGCCGAAGATACGGCAAGCGACGTCAAGATCCTGAACCTTGTCATCGGTGCATTGGAGCCCATGGCCATGGCCTCGCCCCGGCTCTACGCCAACTACCGCCCCCGTTGGAGTGCTTCAGCTTCGCCACGTTCCAGCTCAGCTACGGGCTCGGGTGTATCATGCTCTGCCCGCGGCCTTCCATGCCCGATGGCGTTACGTACTGGGACGACCTGGCGCTCCTCTTGTCGCCGCACAAGGTGCGTGCGAGGTTGGCGGAGGGAGCTAATGTTTTGGCAGATTCCGCTTAGTTCACCGGCATGCCCAATCCCACATCCTCCTGTTTTGCTGCACAAGGCCCCGCGCCTGCTCCTGCCTGGCGCGTGCCGCTTGCCACCCTAGCACTGTCCAACGGCCCAGAGTCAGGACTCCCAACGCTTCCGTTCCCTCGTCCGCTGGCTCACCTCCCGATATCCCCTGCCCCTGTGCCTCCTCCTCCTGACCCCGTGCCGCCCCACGGCACAGCTGACCGAGGCCTCCCTCCTGGACGACCTGCGCCGGCCCCTGGGGGCCAGGCGCCACCCCCTGGTGCTGCCCACGCACCTGCGTAAGCCGCCAGGGAGCCCGCCCTCCCCTGCCCAGGAGGCATACGTGCGCTCCATTGCCCCCGTCGTCATGGCCCTGCGACGGCTGCTGAAGCTGGCAGTCGTGGACGGCGGGATCTTGCTGGATGCCCAGCGGGAGCTGCGGATGATCGTGCCGTGGGTTAGCCGCGGCTATACGGGCCCGTCGCACCCTGCCAGGTGGGGCGTGCTGCTGGGGCTGGTGGTGCTGCCAGAGGACACGTGCGAGTGGCTTGCGAGGAAGGAGGTGGCTAGGCTCAAGGTGGGGAGCGTGGAGGAGGGGGAGGTGCGGGTGAGGGAGCTGGCGGCGGCGATGCGGCTGCGCGTGCCGTGGGCGGGGCACGTGTGGGAGCGGCAGCATGAGCCGCTGGGTGATGGGGAGAAGGAAAGGCTGGAAGCGGAGGTGGAGGAAGATAGGGGCCAGCTGGTGTCGACGTTGCTCAAGGGGGGCCTGCAGGAGGTGCTGCAGCGGTTGCCGTTGGAGCAGGCCCCGGGGCCGCCTGCATGACTGGCCGGGAATGGCGAGCTGGGGCAGGGGAGCGAGGTGCTGCCCGGGTTGCCGTTGGAACAGGCCCCTGGGCCGCCTGCATGGGTCACAGGGGATGGCGGGCTGGGGCAGGGGAGCGAGGTGCTGCCGGGGTGGCGGTTGGAGCCGACCGAGGCCAATGGGGCTCCTGGAGTGGATGTGAGGGGCCATGGCGAGAGCGAGGAGGAGCACGGAGTGTAGCAGGATGTGGTGCAGGGATACCGGTATACAAAGCATGCAACAAGGCAAAGTTGGCAAGGAAGCAAGGGCAAGAGGGGTGTGGGGCGCGTCCACTCGTGTGCGTGCGTACGGTCGTACACCTCCCCCCGGTCGTACACCGCCCTGCCTGTTGAGGCGGGTGGCGCTTGTCCGGGGTACGGTACTTCCCATGAGTTGGGGCTGGTTGGGGGCATGCGGTCTGGGTTACGCCTTTTGCTTAGCCTCCGCCAACGTACCCAGGCCTGAGCCAGTCTGGAGCTCTGGGCAGTGCTGCACTTTATGCACCCCTCATCCTTCAACCTATCTCGTCACACTGGCAACAGGGTTGACTCTCAGTCCCACATGGGGTGCAGCGGTTGCGTGGCAGTGTCATGGTCAATCCAGCCCCGCCCATGTTCTTAGGGAATGCATAGAGTGGGATAGGAACCCTATGAGGGCGCGTGTGTTACATGGTCCACACGTCCACAGAGGGGGACACGCCCTGCTGCCCTGGCGGCGGCGGCGGTGGCGGTGTGGCAGAGGAGGCGGAGGGGGCCTTTCAGCAGTACGCGGCGGCGGCGTACGAAGCGGTACAGAAGTATGTAGACGACGCAGAGGCCAGGGAGGCCCAGGAGGCCCCGCTACCTGATGGTTCACACGGGGCCACGGACCTGGTGGGGAGGGACCTGGGTGCCGGGGGCAACCAACCGCAACCGCCGCAGCCTCGCGCGGCACCGACCTGGCCCCTGCCGCCGCCGCTGGTGCTGCCGCCGGGCCGGGACCTGGCGCTGCCGCGGCTGCGCGTGTGCGGCAACCCGCGGTGCGGCAACTTCGGGTGCGAGGGCGAGTGGGCGCTGCCGCTCAAGCAGTGCGGCGGGTGCCGGGCGGTGCGGTACTGCGGGGCGGACTGCCAGCGGGCGCACTGGCGGGAGGGGCACAAGGCGGAGTGCAAGGCGCTGGCGGCGGGGGTGACGTCGCGCTGATGCATTGCGCGTTAAGGCTAGGCGTTAGGTCTACCGGTACATGACTGCGTCTACCGGTACATGACTGCGTCTACCGGTACATGACTGCAGCCCGGAGGTGCGGGCAGATGGCGAACTGGGGCCTGCATGACGTGCCTGTGGCGGCAAAGAGGTGCAGTTGGCAAGCATGTTGCGAGCCATGTGCCATTAGGCCTTGCGGTTGCACGTGCTACTGGCACTACCGGTGTGCTGTGCGGGGCACCTGACCTCCGGCCTGCGTCATGCTGACAGATGGCGCCTGGCTGTACCTTTGGGGAACCGGCCCTTGGGTCGCTTGTCCTGCAGTCCATCGTGCAGCGAGGATGATGGCGGGGCACCGGGTCTTGAATGTGCGGTGCCGTAAGGCTTGCACAGGCGCTGGAGGAGAACTGGTGAGCTCGCACGAAGTGTAAAATTGCCAGCCCATGCGCTGTCGTGTGCTCTTGTGGGGCTCGCTAAAAGTATGGAAAGAGCAAAAATCAAATTACAGGCAATTAAAAAATCAAATTACAGGCAGGTTGTAAAGAACCATCAGATACTTGCTCTAATGCATTGAAACGATCTGTGATTACCGGTAAAGGAGCCTCTTGACGGCCTTCTGTAAGATATTCCCAGGCTGCACCATTGCGTAGCCATGGGCGTCGAGTGCGAGAGCCGCCAATGGGTCTCGGAATTCGCTGCTTGCTGGACCCTGAACTCAGGGGCAGGGAAGACTCCCCTGCTCGCCTCGGTGCAGTGCGGAAGCGCAGTGCCAGGGGAGCTCCCCTGCGCAGTGCTGTACAAACTCTAATTCATAAAGGCCATCACGCTAATCGGTTCCTTCCAAGCCACCAGGAATGGCGAACCAAGCAGAACCAAGGTCCCCATGGTTCTGGGGCTGGTTCCGGGGCTCCCCTGTCACCACGCTCCAGCCAGCTTTCTCTGTGTGTCACACGCTGTACGCATCACAGGCTTGAACATAATTTTCGCAGGCAACTATTGCTGTTTTGCGACGGGCTCATCGCTTTTATTCTCGACAGACAGCCTGACAGTGAACGCACCGATACGACAGCAGCTAACGGCGGCGTTCAGCGGGAGCTTTGAAAGTGTTGCCTACCGCTGCTCTTGGAAAGATGTCAACTTGCTAGGTGCGAGACACCGAAACGCTTTATGCCGACCCTACTTCGGATACTGGCTGTCTCGCGCGTAACGCTTTGCAAAGCCCCTCTACAATACAACAATACCGCAGGGTCGAGACAATGAAGAGCGAGGGAAGGCACACCGGGGGAGCTATGGACAGGAACCTGGACACGAACGCGGTCGTCAAGACCGCGCCACCAACAGCCCACCTGCCGCCCGAGCTGCGCCAGCACATCATATTACACGCAGCGCCCGAAGACGTGGTCTTTGGCTTGAGGCTAAGCTGCAGGGAGGAGAGTCTGTGCTACCCCGAGCTAGTGCACCGCACCGCCCCCCTCAGCCGCCCGCTGCCGGGCCACGTTGTGGACACGGCCTGGTGCCTGGCGGGCGCGCAGGCAGCCATGAGGCAGCTCACCTTCCACCAGAAGCTGCGGACGCTCAGCACTGCGGCCGCCAGCGGCTGTGAGGCCAACGTGGAGTTCGCGTGGCAGCTGCTGCAGCCGCACGTGTTCCCGGAGCTGCTGCGCACCCAATGGTACCAAAAGCACGCGCACGAGCTGTCTTCGCACCGGCGGCCGGATCTGGGATCCGCGGCCGTATCTTCTGGCCTGGCGCACCTGCTGCCCTCACTGGCGCAGCGCTGTCCCGGGCTGCTGAACCCGGGTGCCACCCTGAAGGCGGCGGCGCGGCACTGCGACCTGGCGGGGCTGCAGGCGGCATGGGGGGCGGTGGGGCAGCTGCTGCAGGGCTTCACTCAACAAGGGCATGAAACGACATGGGGCATGTGGAATGGCGTGTTGTGTGCGGCGGCCAGGTCGGAAACCGCCGACTCCATAGATAAGATGGCCTGGGTGCTAGGGCAGGCTGGAGCCTACCTGCCGACGGTGCTGCCCCCGACCGTGTGCGGCGCTGCTGCCGCCTCAGGCGACCTGTCGCGGCCGGCCTGGCTGCGTGACCGTGGCTTTCCGTGGGGCACTGTGGAGGCCCTGGCAGCAGTGATGTGTCAGGCGGACCTGGGCTTCATCCAGCGGCTGGAGCAGGAGGGGGGCTACCTGCCGCCCGCGGAGGATGTGGAGGCATGGGCCAGCGAGGGTGTGGTAGCCGCCGCCGCCGCCTCAGCGCGCGACGACGGCCTCGACAAGCTGACGTGGCTGGCGGGCCGGGGGGCGGCATTGGGCAGCCGGTCAGCGCTGTTTGCGGCAGTGATGTCCGGCAAGCTGGAGGCGGCGCAGCTGCTGGCGGGGCAGGTTGCGCAGGGGCCTGCTGGGGGCGATGCGGAGGGCTATGCGCTGATTTTCCTTCAGTTTGCCGTCATGTCTGGCAATGTTCCGCTGGTCGCGTGGCTGCCGCAGGCCGGCTACCCCTTGTGCCATGGCCGCTACGTTAATGCGTTCCAGCGGGGCGACCTGCCCATGGTGCGGTGGCTGCTGCAGGCGGGCTGCCCCAGGGGGCCGGACGACAGCCTTGTACGGGCTGTGGAGCTGTGGCCGTGCCACAAGCCTGTAGACAGCGGGCGGCTGGTGGAGGTGGTGCGGCTGCTGGCGGCGGAGGGGTGGCCTGCAGGGCGAGGCTGCCTTGCAGCGGCGGTGGTGCGCCATCCCGGCACGGTTGTGGTTGCGCTCCGGGAGCTACTACCTGACAGCATGCTGGGCTGGACTGAGTACGCCAGCCCCGCGGCTACCTCGGGCTGTGAGGCGGCACTGGAGGTGCTGGCGGGGATGGGCGTGCTGCAGGAACACGGGGCTGGGCTGGGGCAGCAGTGGTACGTTGATGCCGCTGCCAAGGGCGACAGGGGCACGCTGGAGTGCCTGCGCCGGCTGGGGGTGCCGCTGGGGAAGGGGGTCCTGGCTGCAGCCATACGGCAGAGCGCACCGGTGCCTGCCCTGCAGTGGCTGGTGCAGCAGGGGGCGCCGAGGGGTGGTGCGGAGAGGGCACTGCGAGGGGAGCTGCCTCAGAGGCGTGAGGAGGTGGCGGCGTGGCTGCGGGGGCTGCCGCGGCCGTAGCGGATGCAGTGAGGAGGAGATTCTCCGGTGGGCAACACGTTTGCTGCGTTAGGAGATGTGGCGGGGTGCGCCTGCCGGGGCCATCTTTGGGGTGCAGAGCACAGCGTAGCCTCAGTTGCCCCTGGTTGCCCACGAGCTCCTCATAGGCCTTCCCTGCCGCTAGAGCCTGGGCCGCACTAGACGTTGCCCCAATGATTCTGGTGTACACCGCACGCATTTTACATCATCCAGATATTGCAAGGCTGTGCAAGGCCAGCTGCGGAAAGTCGCGTGCGTCAGTTTTTTTCCGGCATCGCGCCAAGCCGTTCCGAGACCGCAGAAAATGTGCCATTGTCGCAACTCCAATTTGACCTGGCAAGCAAGAACTCGTATTAGCATATTCCTTGCAGGACACAACATATAGACGCCGGCAGCGTCCCATGGGACTCTGTAGTCCAAGCCTGGGCTCGGGACAGCCTCCCGACGCCCCGGCGCAGCTTATCGATGGCTTTGCTGTACCAGTCACAGCAAAGTCGCTCTCTCGTGGCGTCTTTCGGCTCAGCCGGGCAACCGCACAGCAGTTCTTCGGCCGCGATACCGTTGTCGGCGCGACTACAAACGGGCAGCAACCCGCGCCCAGCGCCTTTCGGTTCGTCGCCATTTCAATAAACAATGGATCTGCAGCATATGAGGCGCTCAGTCTCTTGCTGTCGAGGGCGGAGCGTGCAAAGCCGAAGCGGCAGCAGCCTAAGGGCGTCGAGCAGAAGTCGTTTTGCGAGCTCAGCGGCTTGCGAGCATGGCTGGCCGTCCAAGGCGCTACCGCAGGAACCCACTGGGTGCAGTTGTGGCGCGCCGCTGCTCCCAACGGCCAGCAGCTGATGCTGCTCCAGCTGTGCGAGGAGCAACCAACCTGCGTGCCCGACACACCCGCACAGCAGCTGGCTGCTGCTGCTGAGACCGCAGCCGCCGCCGCAGCCACCGCAGCAGCACATACGGAGCCGGATGGGGACGCGCTGCAGACGGCGGCGTCCGCGACAGCTGGGGTGATGCCGCCGCCGACGCAGCGTGCAGCGCCGCCCGCCGAGCCGCAGCCCTCCGCCACGGATCTCCCTATCAGCTCGAGCGCCGGCGGCCAGCAGCATGGTGCTAGCCGGACCGTCGCACCGGCTGAAGCTGCAGCGGCAGCGTTGCATGAGGCAGCTGCAGACACAGGCTCAGCCAGAAACCGCACAACCTCCAGCAGCCCACCAGGCGGTAAGGGGCCCGCTGTCGTAAGCGCTTGTGCGGTAGTGCGGTACGGTAGTAGCTGATGACATGGCACTGGTTGGCATGTGGTACCTGGCCTCGCCACCAACCTGGCCTGTCCTGGCGCTCGCCAAGACCACCCCCGCCGCACTCATCACGCACACCACTTGCCGGTACACGAGCAGTGCAAGGTCGCCAACAAGCAAATATGCGCCGTGCCTGTGCCTCAAGCATGTGTTCTCAAGCATGTCTTCTCCACTGGTCTTGCGCAACAGCAGCTGCTGCTACATCGCCTGCCCCCTACCTTGCCGAGGTCTCCGCCCCTGCCTCTTTACCTCCACAGATACCGCCCGACCGCCCCAACTGGTGTATCACACCTGCAGCACCCAAAAGGGCTCCATCGGCTTGACCCACAGCGCTGTACGGCAGCTGTGGCCTGATGAGTACGACAGCCTGGCGCCAAAGCAATCAAAGCGTATCATCGTGCACGTGCCGGCGACTGCAGGAGCAGGGGCAGGAGCAGAGCTAGGGGCAGGAGCAGGGGCAGAAGCGGCTGCGACGGTATTTGATCCCAAACTCGTGTGGTACGTTGTTGGCAAGCACCGCTCACGCTCCTGGAGGCTGATAGCTGCCACCTCGCTGCTCAGCGCGCTGGGATGGCGTGAGGGGTCGACCGTCTGGCTGTGGCGGGACGAGGGGGGCCGGGTGGTGGCTGCGGTAGAGCGCCCCGTGCCCGACCAGCAGCAGCAGCAGCAGCAGCAGCCGCTGAAGGCACACCAGTACGGTGCGGGTGGAGGGGAGGCCGAGGGACAGGCGGAGGGTGGCAAGGCCGGGGCTAGGGGAGGGTACGTCACTGTCGAGGAGAGGGTGGAGGCGGGATGCGGCAGCAGGAGCAGCAGCGGCAGGGGCAGGGAGCAGCAGGGCTGTGGAAGCGACGATGACGCGATGCAGGCAGAGCGGATGCGGCGAGTGCAGGCAGGGAAAGGAGGCGGAAGCAGCGATGGCAGTGCTGCTGCTGCTGCAGGTGCTGCTGCTGCCGGCCCCAGCTTCCAGCAGCTCCGGCTGCAGCCCGCCATGGAACCCCTGACGCACAGCCACTCCAACAACCCCGCCCCCATCCCCTCCACCACGGATCTCCTGCCTGCCGCTAGCCTCACCCCCGCACACCTGTACGGCTATGCCGGGCCTGCACCCGGGCCGCCCCCGCTGCAGCCCGGGGAGCTGCGGGTGTGTGGGTTAACCTTGCATCCCGAGCTGGTCCCTGGTGTATTAGCCGCGCTGCAGCAGTGGGCGGCTGAGCACCATAACGATGAGCTCCACGCAGCAGGTGGTGTGGGTTACGCAGCTGCAGCTCTGTCGGAGCAGGTGTGTATGCTGGGCGAGGGTCCGGGAGCTGCTGCTGCTGCTTCGGCGGAGGCGCAGGCGCCGTGGCTTAGCGTGCTGAGGCAGCACAGTGTCAGCCGCACCATCTTGGCGGCCATGCTCTCCGAGCTGCTGCTCCTTCAGGAGGAGGGGGAGGTCCTTGACCCCTGGGATGCTACTACTGCGGCTGATGTCCCTGCTGGGGCTGGGCCTGGAACAGCAGCGTGCGCAGCTGCTGGTAGCACAGGACAGCATTGTCATATCCTCAACGGCCTGCCCCGCGAGCTGCCCGACCCGGGCCGAGTGGAGCCGTGCCTTGACCCCCGCCGCGGAGGCATGGGCCTCCGCGCCACCGCCCCCATCAAGAAGAGCCACCCGGTGGGGGTTCTGGCCGGGTACGTCATGCCAGGGGCCGTGGCGAAGAGGTTCGGGGTGAGGGGGTACACGGACGTGGGGGAGGAGGTGGCGGCGGAGGTGGCGGCGAGGGCGGGCGACCGGAAGTGGGCGCAGCACGCGTGGCAGCTGCTGGTAGGGTCGTACAGCGTGCCGTACCATGGGCCGGCGGCGGAAGCGGGCGCAGGTGGGGGAGGCGGCGGCGGGACGTTGCGCACTGAAGCGGGAGCGTGCAGTGGCTGCGCTCTTGCATGCGCTTTGCGTTGTTGCTCCCGCGACCTTGTTGCGCGTTTCGCATTGCCGGCTTGCCGAGAGCGCAAGCTGGGACGCTGATCCCAGCATGCATGCGGCATGCCTCAGCACCGGTCCATGGCCAGCCGTGTACGTGTGGATCCCCCAGTGCCCATCACATTCATATGACATGTTACATGCCCTACAACAGGTTACGTGTCCTACATCCGGCACGACTTTTGCTTAGACTCGCCATTTACACACTTACGGATGACCTGTGTGCTTGCCGTGCCCATTGCAGGGGGCGGCGGCCAGGCCGTGCTGTGCGGCGTGGGGTACGGCAGCCTGGCCCACCTGGCCAACGACCCACGGGTCAACCCCCGGGCCTGGCAGGAGGGCAACGACGTGGACGGCAGTGTGCCCGCAACGGTGCACGAGGGGGCGGGCGCGAAGCTGGCGGCAGCTGGGCAGCAGCAGCAGCTGCAACAGCAGCTGGCGGGGACTGCAGGTGCTGCCGTTCCTAATGCTGCTGGCTGCAGCAATGCTGCCGCAGTTGCTCCGCAGGCGCCAGCAGGGCAGTTGGTCGAGATGGAGGAGGCCAACGTGGCGGTGAGCGCGCGTGCGCTGTGTACGGTTGTAGCTGCCTTGCACGGATGGCACGTGAGGAGGCATGCCTAGGTGATCTTCGTGGCACTCCCTGACCACTTGCGCAAACTGCTCTTCTGTGCTTCGCCGCCATACTGGTCTCCAATAACACACTCCTTGCTGCTGTCCCCTCCCAGTACCTCTTTGGTGGTGGTCCCAGCGCCCATTGCTCCCAGTGCCCAGCAGTGTCACCCTCACCGCACAACCCACAAGTCTTCCCTGTCACCGCGAATACTCCTCTCTCCCACGCGGCTGGTGTCCACGTAGCACGTTATCCGCCCGCGTGAAGTACGTAACCTGGGTGCATGATCCCTTACCCACTCTGTGCTGCCGGTGCTTCCCACTTCCCCTCTCCCACGCAGCTGGTTCCCATGGTGGTGCGCGGCCTGGTGCTGCCCGTGCTGGTGGCGCTGCGGAACATCGCCCCCGGGGAGCAGCTGCTGCGGGACTACGGGGCGGCCTGGTGGCGGGCGATAGCCCCGAAGTGGGAGGTGGCGGAGGACCTGGGCCTACCTGATGAGCAGGTGCTGTGGGGCACGGGTGGGGCTGCGGCCCGCATGGCAGGCGGTGCCACAGCGCCTGCAGTGGCACCCGCAGCGGTGTCAGCAGAACCCGCAGCAGCAGCTGCTGCTCCTGCTTTCCCTGGTCTGGCGGGTCCCGTTCCACCAGGGGGAGCAGCAGCAGCAGCAGCAGCAGCAGCAGCAGCAGCAGCAGCAGTGCAAGCCGGGGGTACGGGTGCGGCAGGGGGCGCCCCGACGACGCCACCAATGACGCACATCAGTGTGCCAGCCAGCAGCACGTGCCAGTACCCCAACTGGCAGCGGCTGGTGCTGCCGCCGCCGCCTCCTGTGCAACCGCCGGGCGGGGCTGCTGGGCTGGTGGGCGCGAGGGATAAGACAGCAGGAAGCGGAGTGAAGGAGGAGAAGACCGAGAGCGCTAGCAGGTGCCGGGACAAGGACAGGGAGAGCGGCAGGGCTACGGGCTGCTCCCGGGGCAGGAGCAGGAGCCCGGGCAGGGGCAGGGGCAGGGATGACAGGGACGGGAGGAGGGGCAGGAGCAGGACCCGGAGCCGGAGCCGTAGTCATGACAGGAGCCGGCATGGGGGGAGGGACCGGGGTAGGGCTAGTGGACACGGTGGAGGTGAGGCCAGGGAGCGTGACCGCGACAAGGGCCGGGGAAGGGGCAAGGACGGGGAGGTGGACGGGGACCGGGCAGATGCCAGGGACCAGCTGCGTGGTGAGAAGGAGGAAGACTCCCGGCATCGCAGCTCTGCCCGGGCTCGTAGCCGCAGCCGCAGTCCCCCGGGCGATGCGCGACGGCACGAGCGGGGCGGCGGCGAGGGGCCAGGGGCAGCGCCGCAGGTCAGCAGGAACCGGTGGGGCCCCGGTTCCCGGGTGGAGACGGTGGCATCAGGGAAGGAGCCACTGACGGGTGCGGCTTCTCAGCCAGGTGCCCAAACTCAAAGTGTGTCACCCAAAGCCGTTCCTGCCACCGCTGCTGGTGAGGCGGCCAAGGAGGCCGGCCCAGCCGCCAAGCCTCCAAATGGGACCACACACGTGCCCGCGGCTGGCACCAAGCGCACGCCCCCCACCGTGCTGCGGCCCAACAAGCCCAAGCTGCGTATCGTGGTGGCAGCACACGCGGACATGGGGGCGCCAGCGGCCGGTGGACAGAGTGCTGCTGCTACTCCCGTCGTTATTGAGCGTGCGGCAGTGACCCATGGGTCGAGGCCCGGGGGCTCCGGTGCGCCGTCCCCCGCGCGAGTGCGGGGCACGGCGGGGGCAGCAGCGGCGGCGGCAGCGGCAGGGGACGCTCGTTTGCCGCCTCCCGGCAGGGTCACGCCATCCACAGCTACCGACCCCACGCCTGCGCCTACTACTCTGGTTGCCGCTGCGGGCACTGGCGGTGCTGCTTCGTGTGCTGCTGCTGCCGCTGCTGCTGTTCCAGCCAGCGCGGTGGGAGAACGGCCGCCTGCGGTATGGGTGGCCCTGGAGGCGCCGCCGCCGCCGTCGTCAAAGGCGGCGGGCGGCTGCCGCAAGAGACAGGGGAAGGGGTGGGAGGGGCCAGAGGGCGGTGGTGGTGGTGGCGGTGGGGTGCGGGGTCTGGCGGCGGTGCTGGGCGGCAGCTTGGGGCTATCGGAGGAGGTGCAGAAGCAGCTGAGGCAACGGCTGGAGTGCCTGGTGGGTCGATACAACAGTATTTTATGTTATTTTATAAAAGTTTTATAATAAAGAAAGTGATACGGTAGTACATGCAGAAGCAGCTGAGGCAACGGCTGGAGTGCCTGGTGGGACGGAAGTGGTGGTGTGGGGAGCGCGCTGCGACATGGCCCCACTTGTTGCTGCATACGGCCCGTACGTCCCGCTCGATGCTTGTGCATGCGGTTGCGGTAACTGCGTCGCGTCCCAAGGGCGGTGTGTTTGCGTGTGCAGAGCTATAGCCGGGTCCTGTCGGCAAAGCTGGCGTGTTGTGCCGGGTGCAGCTGGCATGCGGCGCGTTGAGAGGCATGCAGCATGGCACCATCAATTGTGCAGTCTCCAAACAACGCCTCTGCTTTCGACCAGGTAGCCTGTCCCCAGCAAAAATGCCAACCCGCACTGCTGCCCCTGCGGACGTTCCCCGCAGGGCAAGGCCGCAGTGCTGGCCGCCCGGAACCTGGCGGAAGCCGGGGAGCTGCCCCTGCCCCCCGAGACCGCCCCCGGCAACGGTGGGGCCAGTGGCGCAGGCGGCCCTGCTGGCCGCGGCGGAGGCGGCGGCGGCAGCCCCCTTCCACCCCTCCTGCCTCCCGGGCCTGCTGCCGGTGGCGGTGGGGCCGGTGAGGCTGGCGGCGGTGGCGGCGGCGGCGGCACCCGCCCGCCCCTCCCAGCGCTGCCCCCCGGCGTGGACCGCGGCGTTGCGGCGGTGCACGGCCTGGTGCTGCGGGTGGCGTGCTGCCCGCTGCCAGGGCTCAGGGTCAGGCTGCAGCTGCCGGAACTGGCGGCGGCGGCGGCTAGCAGGGCAGACGACGACCGGTGAGCGAGAAGGATGGTGGGCATCGGCATTTGTAACAGTAGTGGTTGCTTTGTGTGTAAACGGTAACGTACGGTTGCTCGTCAAACGGCTGTGTGTCACAGTACGCCATCCATGTGGTGCTGTGGCCCCGAAAGAACTCGTGGCAAGACACCTCATGTCGGAGCCCGCTGCGAACCGCGCTGGTCCTTGCAGGTCCCCCAGAAGCCAGCCGGCTGCCCTGCCGCCCCCGGCTGTGTGTTACTGGGCCGATGTGTCGGCGGAAATGGATTACAGCCTGCTACGGCAGGCGCTGGAGGGGGCGGGGCAGGTGAGGAAGGAAGGCGAGGCAGCTCCTGGTTGGTTGGCTCGTTCACAGTTAGGGAGGGAGAAAAAAGGGAAGCACGCAGTTGGGTTGCCAGTTCACGTTCCTAGCACCTAGGCCTGCAAGCGCGAAGTTGCCAGCTGAACTGAATTCCCAAGGTTCGGGAGACTGCACCACTGCTACATGCACCTGTTGCACGAGCACACAGGCACGAGCGAGTCTCAGTGCGCGGTGTACGGTACAGCGTTGCTTGAAATGCTTACGCCCATTGCCAGGTCCCCTGACGGAGAGACACGACCTTCACGTCGTTCCTGCTGCAGGTGGCCAGGCGCAGCCTCATCACCTACATGTACCTCCTCATCTCATATGGGGCCAACGTCCTGATGGAGGTGGAGGAGGCGGGCGGCGGCAGCTGGCGACAGGAGGCGGCGGGCGGCGGCAGCGGCCTTGCAAAGCCTGCACCCGGCGCTGCCGTCGCCGCGAACCGCGTGCCGCTGGACCCGACAGAGCTCGAGATGACCTACAAGGCAAACAGCATCCGATCAACGTAAGGGCACCATTGGCTCTCTGCACTCCTTTTTCTATGCACTACGGCCTACTGCAGGCAGGGCTATCCAGCTCTCTTATCCCCGCTCGTACGCACGCACCGTGTGGCAGTGCGGCCCCATAACCCGTTGCAGTCCCGTTCCCGCATTGTGGGTGGAAAAAAGAGTTTACGGCCAGTGCAAAGTGACGCTTTGCCTACCCCTCCCATCACCACACCCCGTCTGCTGACGCTTTTGCTCGTGGGGCTGCCGCTGCTCCTGCTGCTGCTGCTGGTGCAGCAGGCGCATCCCTCAGCAGGGTGAAACCCATCGGACCCGGAAGGGGGGTGCACCTGGCAACAGTGCGGCCCCGTAACCCGCTTACCCCCGTCTGCATTGGGATTGTGCTCTTTTAACGCCTGCAAAACTGACGCCTTGCAACCCCTTTGCCCCCCTATGCCCCGTGTGCAAATGCTTGTGCTGGTGGTGCTGGCGGGAGCGCAGGCGCATTCCGACCGCCAAGCAGCAGGTCCAAGCCCGCGAGACGTGGCACGAGAGGTGCAGGCGGGTGCAGCGTGCATCCCTGGAGTCCATGAAGCAGCGGGAGATGGCGGTGGGCCAGGCGGGGGCGGAGCTGCGGGCATGGTGTCGGCAGCAGGCGGCGCAAGGGCAGGCGCAGGGGCCGGGGTGCGAGCAGGGGCAGGTCTGCCCCACGGCGCCTGCAGGTCAGCCCTACCCGGTTGCTGCAGCGGGCATGGCGGCAACAGCCAGAGCAGCGACGGCAGCTGCAGCTGCTGCAGGAGCAGCACTAGCAGCCGCAGCACCGGCTGCGCCGCCACCAGCGCACGTGGCGTACGTGAGCAGCTGCACGGCGGCGGCGGCGGCGGCGGCGGCGCCCGCTGTGGGCGCAGCGTTTCCTATGCCTGTTCCTCATCCGCCCTGCTACCCACCCCCAACAGCGCACTACGCAGCGGGCGCTGGACCCACCACTACCACCACTTTCCCCAATGCCGCTGCTGCCCTCCGACTGCCCCACTACTCAGCCACACCCGCTCACCCACACCACCCTGCCTACCCCCCGCCACCGTTTCCTTACAGCCAGCCGCCTCAGCAGTACGGTTACGGCTGCGCCCAGCCGTACCCAATCCCGTGCCCATATCCGTACCCAGACCTACACCCGTACCCGTACGTCGGGCCACCTGCAAGCTACCTTTAGGTATAGGCGGGCGGCCCTCCGGCGGGGGCGGGGGCGGGGGCGGGTCCGCCGCCGCTACGGGGAGAGGCAGCCGGCCCTGCGGCTGCCACGGCAGCAGCAGCTGCGGCAGCAGCACCAGCAGCAGCACCTGCACCAGCAACAGCAATAGCAGCTGTTCCTGCTGCGACAATGAAGGCATGAAAGAGCTGCGCGCGTGCCCCCCTGCCGTTGGGCTTTGGCCCCAGAGCGCCACACACTCGCAGACAGGGTTGCTCAACCCTGCTGCTCGCTCCCTGCCCTCCCAAGTCCCTACGTACCGCCATACTCAGCGGGCCAAGGACGCTGCCTGCGCTGGCGGTTGCCGATGCCAAACCCCACGCACCAACCCGCCCACCACTGCGGCGTTGGCGTCCGCGCCTCAGCGGCTCCGGGGGTTTGGCTGCCTGCTGGCGCGGCCAAGGTGCAGGGCGGCCACGGAGGAGGCCCCTGGGCGGACGGAGGACCGCAGGACAACAGCACGTGCCGTATGTACCAAGAGAAGGATTCAGTTGGGGCCCATGCGGATGGGTCGCTAGCGGCGTGCATGTTCCATGTGTTGGTCACTGGTACACAGCCAGGTGCTGGCGTGCTGCGTCCACAGCCTAGTGTGTCAAAGGCGCACAGGCATTGGCAGGGCGCAGGCGCCTGCACGATCGTTGTCTTGGTGCGGTTTGGTGACGGTGGTGGGGCGGTGTGGCGGTGGCGCTGGCGTGGGAGGGGTAGCGGGGGGGCGTGCGTGCGGCGTGGGGGGCGGCGAGGCAAGGCGAGGTGGAGGCGATGACGACGAAGGGGAAAGGGGCGCCGAATGGGCGAGGCGGTGGCTGGGAGCGTGGCAGGGGAGGGGGGCAAGTGGAGCGCTGGGGGCTAGGGATGGGGATATGCTGTGGAGGAGGTGGCGTAAGCGGCAGCTGTCCATGGTTGCCGCAGGGCAGCAGGGAGGGCATGGAGGAGGCGCTGTCGTGGACGAGGTGCATGTGGCCGCTGGGGGAGGAGGCGGAGCGCGGAGGAGCGGCTGCGGGGACTGGCGGTAGGGGCAGCAGGGGACTCGTGACACTTGAGGAGAGGTGGGGTGAGACGAACAGGCCGTGGTAAGCTGCGGTCGTCAACCACGCTGGCTGCCAACTGTACTTTGGCAGTAGGAAGTCGGGCGTCACGTGTACGGTACACGGTGCTGCATGTGTTGTCCTGGGTCCACCTCTGTCCTGCTGCACGTCGTAACAGGTGCTGCAGATCCACAGCCGGGTCCCGGTCCCTAGGAGGACCTCCCCTGCATGGCTCGACGCAGCAGCTGGGGCAACAGCCACCCCAATTCCTAGATCAGGACACACGCACAGCACTCCGCGTTACTGTGAGCAGGACTGGGAGTGTTGGCGGGACCCAACGCCCCGGCCTAGGGTTGGCCTGGAAGCGTTGGCCAACGGGGTACGTGATCCCGCCGCCTTGCTGGGGCTTGGTCAAGGTCAAAGGCACGGACGAACAGCTAACCGGCAACTGCCAGTCCACCTCTGCACTACGCCTCAGGGTCAACACTGGCAAAGTGGTGTAACCCTCACGTTTTATGCAGATGAGGTGGCAGACGCAGCTTTCGCGCATGTAGCCTCGTTCCGCACCTACCTTTCGGCTTACCTGCCAATTGCTGGCGAGCATAAGTGAGGGATGTCGGGAAAGTTCAAGCGATCACAGAGGCATCAGAAATGGAACGAAACCGGCACAAGCTGGCCGCCGGAGCTGATATCGCGGGTGAGTCGTGGGGCTTCCGCTGCAGCCAACCCTGGCTGTCTCGAGGTTATATGTTACATTATGCTTAAATAAACACTAGAATTTACAGTGTATATTGGTCAATATGGACTGCCCGCTGTGGTCGTCGCGCCGGCCGCCAAGTCGCGCCAAGCATCCTGAATTACACAAGGAGTCGTCGTTACAAACACTTTTAGGGGAACGCAAAAGTAAAGTGGCCCAGAGAACCATGTGACTTGGCGACCTCCCTTCGCACACCTGCCACCTCACCCCGCTCCCCCCCTCCTGCTCCACCTTTCCCCCACCTTGTCACCCACCTACCAGGTGTCAGATCTGGACGTTGACGCCTCGGCCCCCGCGCCCCTGCGGTCTCTGGCCTCCGAGCTGCTGGCCCTGTCGCGCATCCAGCACACCTTCGGCGAGGTGGAGGACCTGCGCCGTGTGCTGACCGCCTTCACGCGCGCCTCGGCAGCAGCAGCAGCTAACACTCATGCCGCTATCACTCAGCCGGACGCCTCTACAACCGAAGTGGGGACGCCGGCAGTACATGCATCGGCGGGCGGGGAGGCGGCAGGGGATGTCCCCGGCTGGTTCCACTCCTGCTGCGGCCTGCTGGTTGAGCTGCTGTTCCTGGACAACAGCAGGCCGCTGCACAGGACGCTGCTGGCGGCGGCGCAGCGCCTGCCGCAGCAGCACATGGGTGAGGGCGAGGGGGCGGGCGGCCCACCGTGTGTGGGACTCAGGGGACCGGGGAGGAGTAAGAGATGGGGTGGGGGGGAGGAGAGAGGGGGG
>VFQN01002615.1_pt1 | contig 27339 bp, 54 predicted proteins | sample 3512371 | NCBI WGS metagenome assembly VFQN01 (sample SAMN10412370, study PRJNA504923) | tailings metagenome | isolation source: Replicate 2 from Balatoc abandoned mine | place: Philippines: Itogon, Benguet | collected 2017-08-28
ACAAGTGCTTGCCAAGCACCGAATTCCTAGCCCCTGTAACCTTCTCACGAAGAAAAAAAAAATCAAGGACACGGGTTTCCCACCCTTCTCACTGTACGAATAGGAGCAACCAGCTTCATCAACGGATAGGCAACGACGAACGGGCCTCCAGTTCTCGCTGCCACAGCCTGGTTGACTGGGCAAATTGACTCTCCTCCCAGCTGCATGCCAATGGTAACGCACCAAGCGTGTGCCAACCAGGGGACCGTGGGGCCAACCCCTGGCGCCAATCCCGACCACCCCAGTAGCCAGAACCCAGAAGGCCTTCTGCCAGTGGCTGGGTTCCACACAGGCCAGTGCAGACTGCGATCGTCTCAAGGGTTCTCAACGTTACAAGTATGCCATCCAGTGTCCTGTGCATACGGAGATTTTCATGCTGTACTCCAGGGTACAGGTTACAGGTTACCAGGGTTTTTTCCTGCAGGTAACCTTTTCCCTGCACTGCGTGTCTGTGCCTTCAGCCCAGCCACCGGGTCAGCCAGTCCAACGCGCACAAGCAGCCAGTTAGCAGAGCACCATTGCCGGCGCTGCAACGGTTGGTGACACGGAGGCGGATCAAGCATAGCACCTTCGTTGGTCAGGGGCCGGCGGGAGACGGTCGCGAAAATCGGGTACGAAAGAATGTCGAAGGAGCGCGCCATCTGCAGCACAGCCGCCGCAGCTTGCAGCAGCTGTGACAGCAATGTGCCATAGCTGGAGGCCACAGATGCGGTCAAAGCGGGCATTTTGGATGCACGGCCGGCCCTATCCGAGGGTCCAAGGCCCCCGACCCACATCGGCTGTGAGCGGCAACGAACACCCCAGGCCGGCACAGCGCGCCATCTGCAGCACAGCCGCCGCAGCTTGCAGCAGCTGTGACAGCAATGTGCCATAGCTGGAGGCCACAGATGCGGTCAAAGCGGGCATTTTGGATGCACGGCCGGCCCTATCCGAGGGTCCAAGGCCCCCGACCCACATCGGCTGTCGGCGTCAACCTGAACAGAGACGACAGGCCACAACCCGTAAGCTCGTCCTAGCTGTAAAACAGATGAACATGCACACACACGACAGCAGAAAAGCGATGACATTGACGCAAAAATCCCGCCCAACCGCCGACCGGGAATTCAGGGCTCAGCATGACCGGGCATCGGCATTACCCCAACTGCGCTGACTCACTCTCTACCACCACAGAGGCACTAGAGCAACATAGCTCCTCCTGTTCAGCATTATTTGAACTACAAGCTTTAGATACAGAAATGTGAGCGAAGTCGTCAAAGGTTTAGACACAGTATACATCCTCGCCAGCGCGTTACCAGAGCACAAGGACTTGATGAATACAGCAACATACAGATATCGAGATGATATGCTGAGTGCGGAGCTGGCTAACAACGGCGAGGAAAGAGGCACACGCTGAAGCGCATTAACTCGACGTATATGGAGGTACTGGAGCGCTGCTGTTTTTCCTGCTCATATGCACGAACTGCTGCTTAGGACATGTGTGTGGGGATGAGTGCGACTGCCGTAAGCATGGCTCGGTCCTCACTCGGCATTCTGCTACATGACAGGGCCTGCAACACTTGTGCTGGCTGGGTCGCGGGAGCTTCGGGACTGTGGCACTATGCAAGCACAACACTAGCAGCGACCGCGGCAAGCTTGTGGCCTTGAAGGTCTTCCACAATCGGCAAGATACGCAGGATACGAAGGTGCGACCCACAGGAGCGAATTTTGCACGGGTTGCCTTCGCTGCTTACGAGATGATACTGGGACTATTTAGCGACGCTGAACGCATGCAGTCGCGTCTGAGTCTGAGTCAGTTGGGAGGACGACTTCAAAATGCGACCGATTGCGAAGTGATGAGGTGAAAGCAACGCTATTTGACTGCATCAGACGAATAAATGTTTGTTTAGGTAGTTATGAAACGCTCTCGCTGGGCAGCTGCAGCGCTACACCTTCAGGTAGTCGCCTACCGTCGGGTGGCCACGCAGGTGCCACGCAGGTGCTGCCTTCAGAAAGCCGATATTACCTAGGTGGCATGGGGGAATCGGCTCACCTCCCACCCTGCACTGCAGTGCCCCGCTAAATGCTGGTCGTTTGCTTCCCATGGCTCCACCTTACAGCCCCTCCACACGTGTTGACGCCCGCAGGACAGGAAGGCAGCGACCATGGAAGTGCGCATATCTTCGGCCATCAGCGGAACGCACCCAGGCATACCAAAGCTGCTCCGCCAATTCACGGCGCCCAACGGGCGCATGTGTCTGCTCTTTGAGTACGGCGGGTCATGCCTGGCGCGCCTGCTGCAAGAGCGCTTCCACAACGGCATGCCGCCCCGTATCCTCAAAAAGGTGGCGTGGCAGCTGGTCAGCGTGGTACGGCACCTGCATGCTAGCAAGGTACGGCACGTCCTCCTGCTGCCTGTGAGCAGAGCTCCTACAGCGCCCCAGCCCATTTTGAAGATTAGGTGAACGGCTAGGCATTGCGCGCATCGCAAGCAACGCGACACGGCATGGCCCAACGCCAGGCAACACACTACCTGGCCACCCTTCTGCTACACTAGCACCCAAACCGCCTGCATTGTGGGTTTGACCCGCACGCCTCTGCCGTACCCGCCGCCCGCCTCCAGGTGATACACCGCGACATCAAGCCCGCAAATGTGCTGCTGGACGGCCAGGGCGTCGTACGGCTGTGCGACTACGGCTTTGCCCGCCACGTGGGCAGCGCTGACCCGCGGCTCATGCTGCCCATGACGCCGTGAGTACCTCTCCTCCTGAACCACTGGGCGGTGTAAACACGCTCATGATTCCGGCCCCATCGGCCCCATTGGCCGTCACCACCCCGACCATAAGCCTGTGGTGGTCCACGCTCTGGGGTACTGGGGCTATGCTATGATGCCAAGCTCACCCCGCCCTGCGCACCCTTGCACAACGCAGGTACCTGGTCACCCGCTGGTACCGCGCGCCAGAGGTGCTGCTTGAATGCCCCTACGGCGCGCCAGCAGGTGGGATCTCTTGGGTCACCAGGATTGCTATTACATCATGTTGTGAAGGCTACTGTGTCGGGCGTCTACTGCAATCGACATATGGCCCTTTGCGGCCCCTGTGACTGTGGTTTGCCGTACCATGCGCCAGCGGAAGCCCGTACTACGCCCTCTACTGCCAGTCGCTTGCCTTGACGAAGCTTCTTCCCCGCCGACACATGCACCCGCAGACGTCTGGTCCCTGGGCTGCACGCTGGCGGAGCTGGCGACAGGGGAGCCTCTCATGCCGGGCAGCTCCTCCCTGGACCAGCTGTGGCACGTGTGCAGGCTGATGGGCCCCCTGCCGCCCCACATGATGGACCGCCTGGCAGACGAGACGCAGCGCTCCTCCATCAGCTCCAACGCAGAGTCCGCGTCCGCTGGCACCGGCAGCAGCCTGCGGGAGCGGTTGGCGGTTGTGTACGACAAGTACGGCGCCGAGCTGGTGGAGCTGCTGGAGGCGTGCCTGCGCATCGACCCGCGGGCCCGTCCGACGGCGGCTGACCTGCTGGACCTGCCGTACTTTGACGAAGCTCCGGAGTTGCTCGACGGTACGGCAGTGCAGCTGCTGTACGAGGGGGAGCTGGCGGAAGCTAAGCGCAGGCGCCTGGAGGCGCAGTACCACAGGTGGCAGCAGCAGCAGCAGCAGCAGGCTGCGGCCCGTGGGCATGGGGGCGTTCAGGGGCCCGCGTCAAGGTCTTCTGTACATAGATATGGCTTAGCGCAGGTGGGGCGGCTCAGTGGCCACGGCGGCGGCCTCGCTGGGTGCGGAGCAGATGCTGCAGCTGCTCTTGGCGCCTGCTCTCTGGCGCCCCAGGCCCCCACCCGCACCTGCACTGCTGCTGGTGACCCCGAGCTCAACCTGGACAGCGACACCTCCTACTCAACCTCTTCATCTTCCGTGGCCCTGCTGGAGTCCGCGCCTTCCATGGACATCAACTCAAGCGCCGCCAGGCCGCGCTCGGCCATCCCAGCCGCCGCCGGGCTGCCCCGCCAGTGCCCTCCCGCCACTGCGGCCGCTGCAGCAGCAGCTGCTGCTGCTACGCCTATGCGCCAGCCGGTGCCCACCGCCCGGCAATGGCGGCTGACCCAGCTCGCCGGCCTCCCACAGCCCCAGACTCAAGTCCTGCCTCAGCCTCAGCAGCGGAGTAACGCAGGCGCAACGCCGCCCCTGGCTTCGGGCACGGGAAGGTCCTCGGCAGCGGCCGCCCCGTACGGCCGCCTGTCGTACACCCACAGCGAGGCCAGTGACTGTTGCACGGCAAGTACGGCAGCGTGGCGCACGAGCCGCACGAGCAGGTGTACGGGGCGGTCCGTGGGGAGCCCCAGCTCGGGTGCGCACAGCAGCATGGGTTGGAGCGGCATGGACGGGATGTGGGGCAGCGGCACAGGTGTGTCGCAGCAGCAGCAACAACAGCAACAACAGCCGCGCAAGCTGGCAGCTCCAATCGGCCGGGGCGACGCGGCGACGGCGCTGGGTACGCCGGCGCCTGTGCTGGACGCGGCTTACGCGCAGCGGCCAGGGACGTGCGCGGACGCATGTTGCCACACTCCTCTCCCTCCTCTTCCTCCTCGTCCTGCCCCTCCTCCTCAGCAGCAGCAAGAGCAAGCGGAAGGTCGTCAGCCGGATTCATCCGGCGCTACAGGCTGCGCTGCTAGCGGGGCGTCCATGGAGGTGCCGGGCTCGCGGCCTGCCAGGCTGAGGCGGCTGCTTGCCCCCATTTCGGACAGCGCCGAGAGCGCAAGGGCTGCCCAAATGCACCAGCCCGGAGATCCATGCCACAACATGTACATAAGCTTCAGGGCGCGCGAGCAGCCGCCGGTGGAGTTCGAGACGGCTGGCGGTTGGCAGCTGTACAAGTCGGGCAGCGCTAGCACTGCGTCAGCCGCAGACGCTGCTGGCGCGGGCAGCCCGCCTGTGGAGCTGAGCGTGGCTGCGGCGGCAGCGCTTGCGAGCCTGGTGGATGCGAAGGCTACGCCGGCCTGCTTGTCGGTTGAGCTGCTGCCGGATGAGAGAGGCCTGCAGCAGGGCCAGCAGGAGCACGAGCGCAAGTCGCTCCCCGAGCTGCACCGAGAAGCGACCTTTGCGGACACGTTCACTCCGTCCGTGGAGCAGCAGGGGCCGCATGACAAGGGTGCGGCCGGCACGGTGAGCCATGCGGGACAGGTGGTGGCGGGGCGGTATGGGGCCGACGCGGACGGTAGCGGTCCCGTGGCTGGGGCACTTGTGAGCGCTGGGGTTGCACAGTCGGAGGGAAGCAACCTTGGGGCTGATGTGCGGGACAGGAGTAACGCACAGGCTGCTGAGGTGGGCTATGGAGGGGCAGGGGTCAAGGCGAAGCAGGCGGCGCCAAAGGGCTTTGGGCGCGGCGGGTGGCTCTGGTCATGCTTTGGTGGTGTAAGGGGTTAGGATCGTTAGTCGTATGCGGCGTAATGTTGGGGTGCATGCAGGGGCTAAGATGGGGGCGGTAGTGCCGAGGCTCTCTCGTAGGCGTTGCCGGTAGGAGGCACGTTCCTGAGTTGTCGCACGCGGCCGTGCATGCGTACTGTGCAAATGGCGGGTTATTCGCTTATATCCTTTAGTAATATTTATGCCGCATCGGCTGCAAGAGTTTGTTCATCACCAGGTTGTGGCCTGTGCCTAGTACGTCTCGCAGCTTATGTGACGGGTTTAGGGCAGGTTACACGCGGTGCGGGGGAGTCATGGGGACATGCTTTAAAGTGACTGCGTTTATTATCATTTTGTATATGTTGCAAACACGTTGGGTCTTGGTTGGTCTTACGACGTGACCAAGGGCATGAAAGAGGGGCACGCTATGTGCTTCCTGCGCATGTGAACACAGAAGGATGAAAGCACATTTCGCTATGCACGCATGCTCGTCCAATGCGCGCGAACATGCAGTAAGGCCTGCCCTCGATTGGAAAGGCACGCAAGGGCAGGACACCTAGCATTAAGATGCGGACCGTGTACGGAGGCAGCGGCCCGAAGGCCTGGTTTGGACAGTTGCTTTGCGCTGCGTTTGTAGCAAATCAAATTTGAGGTGCGCTGCTGGATGGCCGTCGATCAGTGTGAGCCATCAGTCGTTGTTCGTGTGTTATGGCCCATGCTGTGGGTACCGACGCGCGCGTGCGGACACGTGCTCTGTCGCGTTGTGATGGACTCCGTGTTGCGTTACGATGGTTTAACGACATGCTGGATATGATTTGTTTTGAGGTACGACTTTGAACAGTGGTTTGACTGGCTCTGGTGTGTGGTAACCTGTGCAATGTTGTCTACAACTTTCCCCAGTCGGAGTTTGCTGCTGCTGACTGACGTGTCGCCTGGTATGGCAACCCTCTGTCTCCGTTGCACGTGTAGCACGCGTGCACCCGCGCTATCAATTTATATACCAGTAATGTGGCAGGCCCTTCTCGACCTACCCCTTGCCTGCCTTCGGGGCAGGGTGGAGGAAAAGCGACTTTCTTATGCTTAAGTGTTAGTATGCAGTGGCAGCAGGTGTTCGAGCCGCTTGAACGGGCTGTCTAGTCTGCGCCGTGGCGGGCACAATAAACGACGCGCTGTTGCGTGTCGAGGTGTACCAAGCAGGTTTTGTTGTGACGGTTGAAGTAAGGGGGGTATTCTTTTGGCAAATGAACGCCTGTGCTATTTTGCCTGAACATGAACTTGTGGCTTGTGCAGTTGTAGCTTCTGCATATCCGGTGGCCATTGATAAGCACCACGCACAGTAACTTGCGGTAGTCTTTATGACCGCTTGTGATACCGCGTGCAGCAGCATGTTGAGCAGTGTACTTCAGTTGTGATACGGCGCCCGTATACTATGCCCTTGGAGGACTGCTTGGACATGTCGGTTCGGCACTTAGATGTGTAAGCATGTAAGCGTTTGTAAAATGGCAACTTACCGTACTTGGCACCTGCGGTACTGGTGGTCTGGTGCGCCAGCATTGCATGTCCTGCCTGCTGCCCGGCACCACTCGGCGTTCTTGCAGGTCCTTGCTTTCCTCCTTCCTGGCGGTGCAGCGTGCGTGCAGGGTTGCAGCTTGCAGGCACCCGGGACACACCCTCGTGTGTACGGGATGGTCAACCCCATGGCCAGGCATGGGCCAACCCCAGCAGTATCCCACTCCGCCAGCCTCCCGTCTCTAATATTTTTGTGGCACAGCCGGCTTCATCTACCCGTGCACACTTGAATCTGCTTGAATCCAAGGCCCTGTGCTTCAGTTGTTTCCAGAAACACGTGCTTCAGGGGGCAACCGGGAACGAACACACAGTAATGGTATTTAAGCCGTTGAGGCCAGCCTGGGCCAGCAGGCCAGCAACAGCAGGCGACACCTTTTGGCGACACCTTTGGCAGCTGTCCTTTGGCCAGGCCTGGGGTCAGAAGTAAAGTGTCGACGAGCAAAGCGACTGAGCTTCCAACTTGGGGTGCATCTTGTCATGTCATTATGCGTCTCCTTGCCTTTGCAAGCCACCTCTCCGACCTTTCCGGTGGCCCTCGCGCTGCATAAACCTTTCAGCGGGTTTCACGTCTGGGCGCACAATCCTGTGCACGCGACAGCGCCCTCGGTACCGTTCCTAGACGCATTTGGATTCTTTGACGTAGCAGAGAGGCGTGTGTGACCGGTCCGGCAGGTTCGGCAGGTTTCGGTGCCAGGTTTTTTACCCCTTCGACACAGAGCACACAAATAATATACATACACCAACGCTCGTTTCTGCGATACCTGCGATAGATGCAAGCGTCAACATAGGTAGTCAACCAGCAAGCTGAAGTTCCGTCCACCTGTCACAAGTATCTTCCTTCCGAGAGACCCTTACACGCAATACCTGCTGCAAATAGCGGTATACTTCGGAGAAAGCGCTTCTTGCTCAGGCGCCAGGTGCAAGGGGTTTGAGCAACACCCTCCGGTGCTCGGGACGACGCCTGTCCAGCGGCATGGGAGGCCAAGGCAGCAAACGACCTGAAATACCTGTATACGCCCATGATGGAGAGCCAGCTGGGGATTCTCCTGAGCTGCCTGCCCCCGCAGACCATGCCTCTGAGCATCAACTGCCCGACATGCCGGAGCCGGCAGTGGTCCCTGCGCCGGACACCTCAGCAGAACAGACGGTCACTACTGGCTCAACCGCAGCACGGGAGGCGATCAAGGTAGCGGTTGAGGTGAAACCGCTGGACGCAGAAGCTGCGGAACCGCTGGGCTCCAAGCCTGTGCGCAGCTCAGAATCCGTGTCCTCCATGCTGGCGGCCCTGCGAGGCTCTGAAAGCAAGGTGTCCTTCTCCTCCGCTACCGACCTGACCAACGTGGCCATCGTCACAGCAAAGCGCTCGCAGCTGAAGTTGGTGCACAGCCGTGTTGACTTGCTGCAGGTGGGCCTCCTCGGCACCCCCCAAGTATGACCCTGGCCCCCAACCTCTCAACGGAACGACCAGAGGCAGTGCAGTGCACAGTCCGCACGGCTTACTACTTTCACAACGCCACAAGTAGCATGGGCCTATTCAAAGCCTGACCTGGCAGACAGTCATTTCGTGTACTTCAGTCGACACCCTGCACTCGTGTGGCACGAACTGGCCTTTCCCCTGCGTATAGACCTCATCTGCACGTCACCCTGCCTACTCCGCTCTCCCTCCTTTCATCTACAGGAGTTCCACCTGCGTGAAATGGTTGCCGCAGCGCTGAAGCGCGAGAAGGCGGCCGACTGGCTGCCCGAGTACAGGCCCATCTCCATCGTGCCCCCTGCGCGCGGCGCCCTGACCCACATCGACAAGGTCACGCGGGTCAGCCCTGCGGCCATCCTACAGGTGCGACGCTTGCGTGGCATGCGTGCATTGTCATGGAGCGGCGACTGAAAACCACCAGGCCAGCAACGCCAGGGTCCTGCCAGTACCGCGTACCAGTGTGGAGCTACAGTACGTGCGTACCGACACGGGTGCACCGCATCCATGCTGCGCAGGAGGTGCCGGTGTGCCGCAAGACCAAGATCGTGTGCACGCTGGGCCCGTCGTGCTGGTCGGAGGAGGGCATGGTCAAGCTGCTGGACGCAGGGATGGACGTGGCGCGCTTCAACTTCAGCCACGGCACGCACGAGGCGCACCAGGAGGTGCTGGACCGCCTGCGGAAGGTGAGCGCTGACCCGCGATTGCCCCCTGCGCGAGCCCCTTTCAAACTGCATTAGCGCAGCGGCTGCACGAGCGTACCATAATGCACAGCGATGTTCACTGCGGGGCTGTGGTGTCGGTTGGCAGGTGGCCAAGGCCAAGCAGAGCCACGTGGCCTTCCTGCTGGACACCAAGGGGCCCGAGGTGCGCACCGCCATGCTGCGGGGCGGCAAGGACATCGAGCTGACCAAGGGGCAGGACGTGGTCGTGGTGGCGGTGGGCGACGACTACACCAGCTGGGAGGGCTACAAGGATGAGGCCACCGGCGAGACAAAGATCGGGCTCAGCTACGCCAAGCTGTGCCAGAGCATAAAGCCGGGCGGCGTGATCCTCATTGCGGATGGCGCGATCAGCATTGAGGTGGTCAAGATCCTGAACGACACGGAGCTGCTGGGCCGCGTGATCAACTCGTACAAGCTGGGCCAGCGCAAGAACTGCAACCTGCCGGGTGGGTACGTAGCGGGCTCAGTGCGCTCACTTACTGCCCCGTTACTTTGCAGCATGCTGTGCACTACATGCGGGCGCAAAAGGTCAAGGGTCGAGGGATGCGTACTATTCCGACCCAGATGGCCAAATGAGGTGGTACTGCTTACTGCCTGGCGACCCCTGGGTCCTTGCAGGCGTGCACGTGGACCTGCCCGTGCTCAGCCCTAAGGACATCGACGACGTGCAGAACTTTGCTGTCAAGAACGACATGGACTTCATCGCCGCGTCCTTCGTGCAGGTAAAGCACAGCCCGCCAGCTGAGCCTGGCAAGACCGTGGATGCCAAGTATCCTTGCCTGTAACAAGCACCACATTGAGCTAACCAGTCCCGTAAGGCGTGGGTGTGCCCCGGGTCACATTGCGTGGGGAGAAGTGGCAGGTGGTAGAGGAGCATTGAGCCCCTTACCTCCCTTACCGCCTACAACCGGTACTTACTGGCACCCACGTAACAGTATGCATTGATACAAGCACACCGCAAAACGTGTGCTCCCGTATCCCGTGCCCCGCCCCACAGACCGGCGACGACGTGCGCTTCATCCGCAAGGTGCTGGACGACGCGGGGGGCTACCACGTCAAGATCATCTCCAAGATCGAGAACGAGGCGGGGCTGCTCAACATGGACGGCATCCTGGAGGCGGGCGACGGCGTCATGGTGGCGCGCGGGGACCTGGCCATGGAGGTGCGCTGCTGCTGTATCCCGTCCGGCGCACACGCTGCTTGGCAGCCGCAGCAATGTGCCACTCCTGTTGCTTGCATACCGGTACCAGGTGCGGCGCTTCTTGCGTGCTCGCCTTGTGTGGTGACTGGGAAGGGCAGGGGGCATTCTGCATGCGCACCGACTGATTAGCAGCAGCTGTCAGGTGCGGTCCACTGGCCCTTTCGTGGCCATGGCACACGTGTACATGGGTGTGACCCTTGTGGCCGCGTCACCGCAGGTGCCCGCGGAGAAGATCGCGCTGGCGCAGAAGATGATCATTGCCAAGGCCAACGTGATGGGCAAGACGGTCATCACCGCCACTCAGATGCTGGAGAGCATGACGGCCGCGCCGCTGCCCACGCGCGCCGAGATGACGGACGTGGCCAACGCCGTGTTTGATGGAACGGACGCGGTCATGCTCAGCGGTAAGTGGCGGGGGTCGCTCGGATCCCCCTCAACCGCCGCTCCTTCAACCATCTACAGCTTTCCGTATGCAACAAAGCACAGCAACGCACGGCCTGCTTGCCCGGATCGCCGTATCGCGTGGACTGCCTTCCAAGAGGCTGAGCAGGCTTCTGTGTGTCTCCCTTGATCGGTGTCGCAGGCGAGACGGCCAACGGCTCCTACCCCGACATGGCGGTGCGCACCATGGCGCACATCGTGGAGTACGCTGAGCTGGGCGTGGACTTCGCCTTCCACACCGACTGGGTCAAGCGGCACAACTCCGGCAAGGTGCGCTGCCCCTGCAGCCATGCCAGGACGCCCTTGCCACCACGCGCCACGTTGCGAGTCACACCATGCCGCAGTACCGTACCCAGGTTGCCTGTGCTAGGTGCCTGCACGTGTGCGTGTGGCCTCGCAACCCATCCCTCTTCTTGGCTACAACATTCGCACATTCTACAAACAACAGTAGACCAACGTTCCCTAGCCGGTATCTTAGTCCAGCTCAGTCGTGTGCTTCCCGTGGTTGATACCGCTCCACAGGCTCCCGTCAGCCCGCTGGAGGCGACGCTGGCGGGCGTGGCCAAGTCCGCGGTCACCTTCTCGATGGACGCCAACGGAGACGGCGTGCTGGACGCATCCGAGGGTAAGCCAGGCCCTCGCCTGGGTACCGTATGTGCAGGACTCCTGCAGATCCAGGTGGCCGACGATCAGCAAGCGTCCATGTCTCTGCTCACTTTTGGTCAGCACATTCTGCTGCTTGCCATCATACCCTGCTGCTCCCTCCAGGCTGCATCGCCGTGGTGCTCACGCGCAGCGGCCGCGCCTCCCAGCTGATCGCCAAGTACCGGCCGCCCTGCCCCGTCATCACCGTGTCCGACCACGACTGGGTGCTGCGCCAGGCCAGCCTCACCTACGGCCTGTACCCCATGCGCGTGGAAAACGTGGACCCGGACAACGTGCGGGAGGTGCTGGAGGGGGCCATCACCCACAGCAGGTGCGATGCGATCGGTTCTGCGGTCTGCTTGGGCTTGGTGTTCCGCATGCATGTAGTGGCATGTAGCTTGCAAGCCCTTGGCTCTGGAGCTCCTGCTGCTATTCTCATGGCTAGCACTTCCCGCATTTTGCACGTCCTGTACAACTGTACACCGTCAGTACCTTACGGTACCGCTAGTACCTAGAGTCAGATTGCCTCCCTGTACACGCATTCCAAATTCCATTGTCGGAACCCTTAGGCACCGCCACCTGGCGTACGACGGCAAGAATATCCTGGTCGTCACAGGCAGTGGCGAGCCGTGGGCTGACAACACGGCGGAGATCAGCGTCGACCAGCTGGGAGCTACGGGCCAGGGTGCGTGCGACCACAGCCGTGACTTGCAGCGTGCGCCAGCTCACAATACTTCTGCTGCTTGCGGCATAAGTGTAGCGGGGCCCTCGTTTTTCAGCGGCATTGGCTTAGCCGCCTCTGAGCCGGCAAACATTGCGCGCAAACATCAGTGGTTGGTTGTCTGTTGGCAGCTGCTCTGGCCTAATCCAGTCGCCCGTTCCCCCGTACGTGCTGCTAGGCCTGCGCCTGAATCGCGCCGTCAGCGTGCGCGTCACCAAGCTGCCGTCGGCGCCCATCGAGTACAAGTCGCCCTTCGTAGGCAACTCCATCAGTTGCGTGCAGGTGGGCACCAAGGAAGCATCCCGTCCTTGATCTTGTCCTCACGGTTGTTTGAATGTGGGTACGGCCAGTTCGCCACCACTCAACACTTTCATCCGACCATATTGGGCTACCGCTAGGTGGATTCCTCATGTGGTGGGCACGGGCCCACCGGTACGCCCGGTGCCGTGATTGGTTGGTGCACTGACGCTGTGCCTAACACTGCCCCTATGCCTGCAGTCGCTGCACATCACGCCGCAGCTGATCTGCGACCGCCTCTTCAACTTCCGCTCCACCAAGATCATCGCCAGCCTGGGCCCATCCAGCTGGGACGACCAGACCCTCACAGCCATGCTGGACCGCGGGGTGTCCATCCTGCGCATCCTAGTGGGCCAAGCCACCAAGGTCTGTTGCTGTCAATGTGTTTGTTGTTGTTGCCACTCAGCAGCACTTGCCTACCCCTGCCATGTTATTCCGCCGGATGCCTTGACTTGCAGCCTGAACCCCTGCTGAACGGAACGCTCCTGGCCTCTTTGCAGAGCGTCTACGAGAAGCTGCTGGACCACGTGCAGAAGCTGCTCGAGAAGCGCACCAACGGCTCCTCGAAGCCGTCCTACACTACTATGCCAGCGCTCATGGCCACCATCCAGGTAACACTCGCCACCAGTCCTCTGTACCAGCAGCAAGGATGCGGTGCCCGTCGCCGCTAGCGGTGCAACAAGCCTGCCTAGCCCATTCCACCGCTTACCAGGCAGGCCTGCCCGCTGCGTTTCATGCCACCGCCGATCCACTAGGGCCCTGAGGTGCACACCACGCTGCTGCGCGGGCACACGCCCCTGGCGCTCAAGACGGGCCAGGTGGTGACGCTGGTGCCCACCGCCGACCCCGCGTTCGAGGGCTACACCGACAAGGTGTCGGGGGAGACGTACATCGGCATCAGCTTCCCCAACCTGACTACCAAGGTCAAGCGCGGTAGGTGACTCGTACAGCCCGTGCGATTAAGCCCTGTGACCCACGTTGTCCTATGCTATGACCATCCTGTGCTGTCTGGCGGCTTGCCTAGCTTGCAATCATGTAGAATGTGCATTGGGCATGCGCTGAATGCTTGTTCATACCTTCATTTGTTTACCCACAGGCGACGTCATCCTGCTGTCGGAGGGCACCGTGACCATTAAGGTGACGGACGTGGTGCCCCGCCTGGCAGCCTCCTCGGGGCAGGCGGGGGTGGCGGCGGGCGCGGAGGCGGACGGCGCAGAGCCGGGCCCGCGGCCCGAGGTGCCCGCCTTCCCTCACGGCAAGGTGGTGGCCAAGGTGGTCAACGACGGCAAGATCGGGGAGATCAAGGCGGTGGACCTCGCAGGGTACAGCCTGTTGCACGTAAGGCACGCAGCTACCACGCTGGTGGTCCTTCGGTAACCCTTTGCTCCCTTGACCGTAGTGGGCATCCAGCCATGCGTGGACCACGGAAAGGCGTGCCGTCAGGGACAGGGCGTATGTACCTGATACATCTTGCGTAACCAGGCTGTTGTCTTACCGGCACGCCCTCCTGGATGCTTCCCTCCCAGGACAAGTTCTTGACGGACATGGACCGTGAGGCGCTCATCTTCTGCTGCAGGTGGGCCTCTGCCCTGTCGTACTCCTTGCCGCGGTTGTGCGCAACAGTGCTTGAGAGAGGTGATGACTCTCTTGTTGCTGCGATAAGGCCACACTGCCTGCACGCTGGCACACCTTCAGGGCTTCAGCACAACAAGCATGGGCCCCCCGCAGGCACGGCATCGACTACGTGTCTCTGCCCAACGTGACCAACGCCTCCGACGTGCTGTCGGTGCGCAACCTGCTGGACGCCAACGACGGGGCGCGCATCAAGGTGCGGGCTCCTGGGTTGGCAGCCTTGCGCGTACCATCAAGGACACCGCCGGCAGCTATGTAACGCCGAGCTGTAGGCATCTGAGCATTGCCGTAAGCTATCAGGGCTGGTATGTGCGTGCTGGCGTGCTTACTGTGTGCTTGAAGTGTTTCCTTCCGCTGCAGATCGTGTCACACATCGACACGGCCGAGGCCATCCACTGCTACGACGAGATCCTGGAGGTGTCGGACGCCGTGCTCATCTCCCGGCCGTACCTGGGCATGCGCATCCCAGCCGCAAAGGTACGAGGCATAGCTGTTTGTACGTGACTTCGTCTCTGGAGACTTCGTGTTTGGAGAAGAACACGAAATGTTACTTACTGGGAAAGGGTGTTGGTGCTGACTACCTTGTGTGCTCCTGTCTTGGTGCAGGTGCCGCTGGCGCAGAAGTGGATGATCGCCAAGGCCAACCTCAAGGGCCGCCCGGTCATCGTGTCGGGCCACATGCTGGCCAGCATGGTGGACAGGTGTGGTGGAGCGGGGATATGGTCGTGTTGCAATCATTCAGGAGCTTCCTGACAAGCCCAGCGCGAGCATCTTGTGACGGAGAGAAGGATTGCCAGTTGCACCAGCCCCCAAAGGGCGTGTGGGATAATTGAACGCAGCACATGGCCTAAAGACTGGACCAAGGCCGGCATTGCGGTGTTATTCAGGTGTTCCCTGACAATCCTAGTCCTTGGCTTGCCAGGTAACTCCTGTAGAACCGCGATCCTGGCCTTGGTCCAGTCCTTGAAGGCTCGCAGGTCATGTGCTGCGTTTAATTGTCCTGCCAGCCTTTTGGGGTTTGGTGCAACTGGCAGTGCGTTTTCATTCAGAACAAAAGTCTTTGCGGCACTGAGCTTCGGCGCCCTGTGGCTGTGCAACATTTGCTGCTTCCTTTGAAGCAGACCGTGACAGTGTACCTAGGCTTGTGGGACTGATCCTGTGTCCCGTCCCTGGCTACCCAGCCCCCGGCCCACGCGCGCCGAGATGACGGACGTGGCCAATGCGCTGTACGACGGTGCAGACGCCATCGTGCTGCGCGAGGAGACGGCCAACGGCTCCTTCGTGGAGAAGACGGTAAGCAGCGGCACGCTGTGTAACGGGTCGTCAAGGGACAGCATGTGCTGTTGCCAGTCGCTGCCGTCGACTCAGGGAACCACCTGACCACGGCCCGCACTTAACCCTGGCCCCTGGTGCGGTTACGGACGTGCCGTACCTTCCGCTTCCGCCCGGTCCACGCAGGTTGGGATCGCCGCCGACATCCTCAAGGACGCCGAGGTCGGCGTGGACCACTACGCGCAGATGAACTACCTGCGCAACTTCACGCCCTACCCCATGGCCACGCTGGAGGTGGGTGCACTGTTACCAGTCAGCCGCCCGGGACGCATAGGGTCCGCTGCAAGAGGTGGTCGAGCTGCCCTACTCCCTGCTAAACACCTCGCGAGCACCGTAGCCATGCAAGCCTCTAGCGCCTAGCGCGTACCGCAATCAGAAGCGCTGGCTGTCTCTACGTTGCCTCCCCACACAGTGTCTCTGCTCGTCCGCGGTCAAGGCCGCTATTGACATGGAGGCGGCGCTCATCGCCGTCATCACCAACACGGGCGCACCCATCCGCGCCATCGCCAAGTACCGGCCGCACCAGGTGGGTGCTGGTGCAGTACTGACTAACCTGACGGTTGCATGCGCGACACAGGCACATGGGTTGGGATTACCTGTAGACTCTTACCCGGACCCGTTGGCTCCGTACCTCGGACTGACTGCAACTCTTGGTTGACTTGCCGGAACACGCTCATCCTTTCCTCTCCTCGTGCTGCGGTACGCTACGCCGCCCTCAGGCCATCGTGGTCGTGACCACCAAGCCGCACGTGGCCAAGCAGTGCAACCTCAACTACGGCTGCGTGCCGCTGTGCCTGCCGGGCGCGGAGAACATGTCTGAGGACAAGGTCACGGAGCAGGTGGGAGGCAGCATGTTGTGCCACGCTTCAGTCCCGTTTGGACGTTGTGCAAAGCACCCCGTGTGGCGTTCGTTCGTCACTCACAAAACACAGTTGCTAAACCCATAACCCCAAACCCAGACTCCACTCACATGCTTCAATGTAACTTGCTCAACAGATTGTGCGCTTTGCGCGTGAGCAGCAGCTGGCCTCCTTCACTGACGGCGACGACAAGGGCGACCAGGTGCGGCATTGCTGCTAGCAGGTGTGCTGCTCCAAGCCGCCGCTTTGCACCTGTGCGTCGGGCAGTGTGAGCCAAGGGCAGCCCCACCAATTACTGTACAGTCGACAGCCACACTGGTAAAATTGCTTACCTGCCACAACACGCGCCGACCCTCACCTGTTTCGTGCCTCGCAGCTCATCGTGCTGCACGGCCCCTCCAACCGGCTGTTCGCCACGGAGGAGGACCTGGCGGAGATGCAGTTCGTGACGCACGTGGTCGGGCAGGAGGCAGCGCAGGTGGGGTAGCAAGCACCAGCAGGCAGCTGTCTGTCTGCAGGTCAAGGGCCTGTGCTCCACGCCGCCCTTCGGGGACGATGGTAAAAGTTGATGCAAAGCCAAAGGAGTGCCTATGGTGTGCACCATACCGCATGCGCGGTGTACAGGCAGCAGCTCCTACGGCAACAGGGTCCCTGGCTGAGGGCCGCAAGGTGTGCCTCCTGCACTTGCACTGACCAGCTGCGTGTGTTGCCAGGTGGTGCCGCGCGTGGGCTACGTGGGCGACGACACCATCGCCTACCGCTCCACCAGGGTGGGGCTGGACCTCATCTGCGGCCCCACCGACACGCGCTGCCGCAAGACCAAGGTCATCTGCACGCTGGGCCCCAAGTGCTGGACCAAGGAGGGCCTGGAGATGCTGGTGGACACGGGCATGAACGTGGCCAGGTGAGGACCGTGTCCATCCGAAACGCCCAGCCCAGCACCCATGTCATCTAAAACTCGCGGCATGCAACGGTCGTAGGCTCCACCCAATCATGACGCGGCGGGTTTCCTAGCAAGTGCCTCGCTCCCATGCGGTGCGCTCCGTGCAGGTTCAACTTCAGCCACGGCTCGCACGCCGACCACCAGGCGGTGCTGGACCGCCTGCGCGGCGTGCTAGAGGAGAAGAATGCCAGGCACGTGGCGCTGCTGCTGGACACCAAGGGGCCCGAGGTAAGCACAGTGGCCCCGGACTGACCAAGCACCCCATGACCTGGGTTCGCACTCCTTCCTGCCCGCCTTGCCCACGTCAATGTTCCAGGTTCCTGCCAGGACACGCTTAAAAGCTGTTCACGTCGACTGCCGTACTATGGTGTGCAGATCCGCACGGCCTTGCTGCGCGGCGGTGCCGACATCATGCTGGAGGCGGGCCAGGAGCTGACGGTGGTGGCAGTGGGCGACGCGTACACCAGCTGGGAGGGCTACAAGGACGAGGCCACCGGCGAGACCAAGATCGGGCTCAGCTACGCCAAGCTGTGCCGAGACGTCAAGCCGGGCAGCATGATCAAGATCGGCGACGGCCAGATTACCCTCGAGGTGCGCTCCGGTTGTCACGGCGTCCCGTTTCATTATCTTTTCAGAAGCCAAGCAAGTGCTTCCACCGTTTCGGCAGTGCTTTCCCCTTGGCGCTCGCGCTAGCTGTTGACAACCAACCATGTCCACTCCGGCTCGTTGACTGCAGGTGCTCGAGATCCTGTCCGCCACAGAGCTGCGTGCCCGCGCCATGAACAGCAAGAAGCTGGGCCAGCGCAAGAACTGCAACCTGCCAGGTGAGCTGCCCTTGCCCCTTACACCCCATGTTGACCAGGTTGCAGCATCCATGCGGCACGGTGGTTGCTGAGCAACGCTGCCCACCCCCATAACCCTCTTTACAGGCTGCCTATGCATTCCCACCGCCTGACCCTCGCGGTCCCCGTAACGCACCTTACACTTGCCTCGCCGTTTGCCAGGCGTGCACGTGGAGCTGCCGGTGCTGGGCCCCAACGACGTCAACGACGTGCAGAACTTCGCCGCCAAGAACGGCATGGACTTCGTGGCCGCGTCCTTCGTGCAGAGCGCAGATGACGTGAAGTAGGTCCGCCGTGTGTCGATCCTGCGCAGCAGACCTTCTGCGCAGGCCTTCACCATGGGCGGCGCGTTGTGGCTAGCTTTGCTGTCCTAAGGCAATCGGCTGCGAGGCGGGTTTGACGCCTGTCGTTTGCCTTGCTTGGGCAGGTTCATCCGCAAGGTGCTGGACGAGGCGGGCGGGCACAACGTCAAGATCATCTCCAAGATCGAGAGCACCTCCGGCCTCGTCAACTACGACTCCATCCTGGCTGAGTCGGACGGCATCATGGTGGCCCGCGGGGACCTGGCCATGGAGATACCCTCGGAGAAGGTACGCGAGGGTGATGGTCCTAGGAGGTCTGCCAGCTGCTGACGCTTGACAGGCTCATGACCAGCTGTGCCATGATCACGTGTCGGAGGACCTAACCCTTTGTTTCGAAGTTCTCTCCCTCCACACCCGCTCTTCCTCCTAGGTGGCGCTGGCCCAGAAGATGATGATCACCAAGGCCAACATCGCCGGCAAGTTCATCATCACCGCCACGCAGATGCTGGAGAGCATGACGGCCGCGCCGCTGCCCACGCGCGCCGAGATGACGGACGTGGCCAACGCCGTGTTCGACGGCACGGACGCCGTCATGCTCAGCGGTGGGGCCATGGAGGCTTGAGTTTCAGCACACGGGGGATCTCCCTGGGGGCGGGCGGGGAAAAGCAAATACTGTTTGAGGTGATATCGCAGCTCAGCCGCGGGTTAAACGTCACTCCCAGCGGTAACGGCTGAACCTGCTCCCTGTGCCTGGACAGCAATGGTGTTCACTTGTTTTTGCGCAGGCGAGACGGCCAACGGCGCCTTCCCTGACAAGGCTCTCGCCACCATGGTGGCCATCGTGGCCAACGCCGAGGTCGGCACCAACTACTACCAGGCAAGAGGCAGGCACCAGCCACCGGCTGCTGGAAGGCAACCGCTAACCTGGGTCTAGACGGGCCTGTAGCTCAGCTCTATATTGGCCCTCTGCTGGAGATGGGAGAGTCAAACCGTACCATGTAGCGACCTTGGCACGGTCCGCGCTCCTTCTGCACTTGCCACGTGCAGGTGTACAACTTCATCCGCGACTTCTCCGCGCGCCCCATGAGCACCTCCGAGGCCGTGCTGGGCTGCGCCGCCAAGAACGTGCTGGACGTGGACGCAGCGCTCATCCTGGTCATCAGCTCAACGGGTGGGGCGTCCCTGGGTGCTTTGGACCAACCGGCTGCAAGGCTTGAATGTGTAGCCTGTGGTTTCTGCAAAGCAGTTTGCATGATGAGTGAAGGCTCACGTGCGTGTTGCGGGTCTTGAGGTGGATTTCGATTTGTCTCCCTGTTGCGGTGGATTTGCTACAGGCGAGAGCGCCCGGCTGGTGTCCAAGTACCGCCCCCGCGTGCCGGTGCTGCTGGTGACGGACAGCGCGGCGGCGGCGCGCAGCTGCGCGCCCTGCTTCGGCGTGCACGTCAACCTGGTGCAGAAGCTGCCCGAGTCGCGCTTTGACGTGAGTGTAGCGCGCTTGTCATGCTGCGAGCAACCAGGAACGCCTGCGCTAACCTTTGCCCGTTGCTTGTCCTTGTACGGCAACCACACGCGGGACTGCGCAGCCTAGCTATAGGGCGCGACGCAATAAAAATACTGTGGTGATGGCAAGTTGATACAAGGTATGCTGAGCGAGTACCCCTGGCTTGCCCCCGCAGGTGGAGTTTGAGGTGCTGCTGGAGGAGGTGACGCTTGACGCCATCAGCGCCGGCCTGCTGCCCCCCGGCAAGGAGGTGGTGGTGGTGCACGGCTGCAAGAAGGCCGATGCGGAGGAGGGGCTGCCCATGGTGGCCATCCAGGTTCGATGTTCACATATTTCGTAGTCCTGCTTGATAAACGTTACGTCGGCGCGAGATATGCTGCTTTGTGCGGGGTGTAGCAGTGGCCTATGCAGGGGTGCCATATGTTGTGTTGCCGGCGCGGTGCTGCTCTCTACGTGCAGGTGGGACCCGGTATCGCCGAGGCGTCCCCGCGCGCCATGCTGGACGCCGCCTACTACGGCATCACGCGGCACTCCTTCTCGGGCCTCACTAAGGACGAGGAGCTGGTGGCGCAGGTGGGGTGGGGGTGCCACCCATGTAGGTCAAAAACGCGTTGCCTGCGAGGACCACCTTCAAGGACCACTACCTGTACTGCGTGCCATAGGCTGTGCAGGGATAGGCCGCCCAGTTGCCCGGGCACATGATGAGTATTCGTGTACGCTGCCGCTCAGGTCATTGCGGCTCGGGACGCCAGCACGCCCGACCTGTCCAACCAGCACTCCAGCCAGCCCAGCACCTCCGGCGGCGCCGCGGCGCGCCCCCCCACCACCTCGGATGCCTACGTGCCTCCAGGCCCCACCTCCTGGCAGCCCGGCATGCCCCACACCACCCTCACCGCGTCCGCCAGCAAGCACACCGGCACCGACAGCGCCACCGGCGAGCCGCTGCCGCCCGGCGTCGGCCCCGCTGCCCGCGCGGTGCCCCCCACCGCCGCTGCCGCCACCGCCACTGCCGATGTAACCGTCGCTGGCACGGTTGCGCCTGGGACCAAGCTGGGCCCGCCACCATCGGCGCTGCTGCTCTCGCCCCAGCCGAGTGGCTTACTGCAGCCCACACCCTCCGTGGCGCCCATGTCTTCAGCGTATGTAGCCAAGACGCTCAGCCTGCGTACCACGGCCATCTCGCTGTCGGACGTGCTGGACCACAGCGCCAGCTCGGTGCGCAAGACCAAGGTCGTGTGCACGCTGGGCCCCTCGTGCTGGTCGGAGGAGGGCATGGCCAAGCTCCTGGACGCAGGGATGGACGTGGCGCGCTTCAACTTCAGCCACGGCACGCACGAGGCGCACCAGGAGGTGCTGGACCGCCTGCGGAAGGTGAGGAGGGTTCTGGTGCGGTGGTGGTCCGCGTCACGTTTTCCGGCGTTTGACCGTGACCTTCTAGGCATGCCTGTCGCTGGGTGCTGTCACGTAGTGTCACTTAGGCATTGAGGATGAAAACGTGTGGTGCTATTGCAGGTGGAGGCGAGCAGGTCCTCCAAGCGCCGCCTCGCGTACCTTCTCGACACAAAGGGCCCAGAGGTAAGACGGCCGCCTTGCTCTTACCAGTGCCCACGACGTGCCTCAGTGGGATTTGCGGTTTCGGTACCCGTACGGTACTATGTTTTGGGCACAACCCTGAGCGCTCTCCCGGATTACCAAAGGTGTGCTGTCCGTTGCCACAGATCCGCACCGCCATGCTGCGTGGGGGTAAGGACATCAACCTTGAGGCGGGCCAGATGGTGACGGTGGTGGCGGTGGGCGATGACTACGACAAGTGGGAGGGCTACAAGGATGAGGCCACCGGCGAGACCAAGATCGGCATCAGCTACGCCAAGCTCTGCCAGTAAGCAATCTATGAATCACAATGCAATACTCCCTTTGGAGTACAGCACCTGCCGTGCTAACAAACTCCCCCGTCTGGACTCCCCACGTACAGCACGGATAACACACGTGCAATGAAGCACCTCAGGGCCTGTGTTGTTTCAAGGTACTGCACACGGAAATAGTACCGTAGTCGTGCAAGTAAGCGAATATGCGGTGCGTACACCTTACCACACGTTTGGAGCTGTCTCACCCGACACCGCCCTGGTCATGCCCCGCCCTACACCTCTGCCTCCTACCCCAGGAGCGTGCAGGCGGGCGGCAAGATCCTGGTGGCGGACGGCTCCCTGACGCTGGAGGTGCTCCTGGTGCAGTCCGACACGGAGGTGCACTGCAAGTGCCTCAACTCCAAGACGCTGGGCCAGCGCAAGAACGTCAACCTGCCGGGTAGGGGCCGGCATCCCTCACTAACAGGAACGCACGCTTGTGGTCGGCTGATCCTTTGGCACCTCCAACCGTCCCGCACGCCACACAAGAACGTGACTAGCTGTGACAAGACGCCTGTAATGACTGGGAGTTTTGATCCTGCTGGCCCCCCGACCTCGCCAATAGGCGTGCACGTGGACATCCCCGTGCTGACGGCCAAGGACACGGAAGACTTGCAGCAGTTCTGCGTCAAGAACAACATGGACTTTGTGGCGGCCTCTTTTGTGCAGGCAAACATCGCTTACGGCAGCTCATTTCGGTGCTGACTGACCTGCTTTGGCAGCCTGAGGCATGCATTACCGGTTTTGTTGGCAGGGCTCCAGAGCGTTGGACACGGTGGCCGATTTGTGCACATGTGGGCTGTGTGGTATGGGCCCTGGACGCATGCCAGCTGCTTAACGCTGGTACCCCACGTCGCGCGCCACCTGCAGAGCGCCGCGGACGTGCGGCATATCCGCAAGGTGCTGAACGACGCGGGGGGCTACCATGTCAAGATCATCTCCAAGATCGAGAACGAGGCGGGGCTGGTGCACTACGACTCCATCCTGGCCGAGTCGGACGGCATCATGGTGGCCCGCGGGGACCTGGCCATGGAGATTCCCTCAGAGAAGGTGCGCCAGCGGCATTTCAAACTCTTGAGGCCAAGCCTTCCTCCGTAGCTCATTCAGACGCTTGAGAAGCGGGCTTGCATAACAGCAGTTTCACGAGTCTTTTTTGCATTACCAAAATGTCCTGCAGGTGGCGCTGGCCCAGAAGCTGATGATCACCAAGGCGAACATCGCCGGCAAGTTCGTCATCACCGCCACGCAGATGCTGGAGAGTATGACGGCCGCCCCGCTGCCCACGCGCGCCGAGATGACGGACGTGGCCAACGCCGTGTTCGACGGAACGGACGCAGTCATGCTCAGCGGTGGGTTAGGGGGCAGACACGTTGGGCGTTCATGTGCTTGTTCACCTGTCCTTGGAGACGCCTTTTACGTTCTACCTGGTTGCCATGCTGTGGCTCGCCTTTTCCTGCTAGCAGCGTCCTTGCCACTCCCTACCCTGCGCCTGTGCCCTTGCCTCCCACGCCCCTGTAGGTGAGACGGCCAATGGCAAGTTCCCAGACACCGCCGTGCAGACCATGGCGGCCATCGTGGCCAACGCGGAGGCTGGCAACGCCTACATGTCCACGCAGGCTTTCCTGCGGTGGGTCCACGCTACACAGTTGGGCTTCAAGTCCCCCTCCCAGCTAGTCGCACTGCCGTTGTAGCCGTTCGAGCCTGGTAGTTGTCAAGCCTGGTAGTTGACGCAGCGTACCGACATTTAACATTCATGCAGTACAGCCGGCCCTATGGAGGACACACTGTGTTAGTATTAACATTGTTATTCACTCTGGCCTCCTGCGCATTGTGAACCCCTTCTGCAGCGACCACACGCCCAAGCCGTTCGGCATCACGGAGGCCACGGGCGTGTCGTGCGTGGGCGCCAGCGTGGACTGCAACGCGCAGCTGCTGGTCACCATCACCAGCACCGGCTACAGCAGCCGCATGGTGTCCAAGTACCGCCCGGCAGTGCCGCAGGTGCGACAGCGCTGAACCACCTGCGTACCATCCGACCTACCGTACTCCTTGCCTCACGGCGGTGCACGCACCCTGGTCGCGCCCTTCAGGCAAGAATTAACGCCTCATACCGCACGGCCTAAGGTGTGCCTACTGCCAATGTGATGCGCAGATCGTGGTCACGGACTCGGAGTCTGTGGCCAACCAGGCGTGCATTGCGTTCGGGCAGTACGCGGTGCTGGTGGATGAGCCGCTGGACACGGCGGGGCGCCACGAGCAGGGCACGCAGCGGGCGGGGCAGCTGGCGGCGGCGGTGGACCGCCTTATTGAGCGCGCCGCCGTCTTCGCGCGGGAGCACGGCCTGTGGAACGGCCTGGGCACGGGTGAGAGCAGGGCTGAACTTACCTGGACGGCGCCAGATGTGGTCGCATCGTAGAGCTTGGGGTCTTCCCGGCTGAAGCAGTCCTGCAGTTGCTGAATGTAAGCTGCGGCTGCTGCACGCGGCGCGCCTGAACTGGCAGCCTCCGGGTCTGCACCTGCGCTGCCAGTCCATACAACTCAGTGCAAGCCCTGTCTCAACACCTCACTTACTGGTTACTGCAACTGGTTTGGACCACGCTCCCTTTGCCTCTTAGCCATCGTGCTGCACGGCCGCGACGGGCTGTCGGCGGACAGCCAGCCCGTCATGCGGGCGGTGGACCTGGCGGACATCCTGGGCCCGCCGCCCGGGGAGCTGCCCGCGCTGCTGCCCGCGCTGTCCACCCGCTCCTCCGTGGGCAGCCGCAAGGCATCGCTCATGCGCTCGTTCAGCCTGGCGGCGTGAGCGGAAGGCGCGAAGTGGTGCGGGAGAATGGAGCGCGAGGGCCTCTAAGCGTTGTACGGCCTCAGCGCAGGCGAACGGTAACGCGCATGGGGGTGCTGTGAGTGTGGACAGTGCAATAAGGTGCAGGGGCAGCCGGGGCTTGGGCTGCGTTTATGGTGCCGGTTTCAGTCCTGGCATTGCGACCCGGCCTGGACTGCTTGTGAGCGACTGGAGTCATATTCATGGTGGTGCGTGATACCAGTAGGTGCTGTACGTGCGGTATGTCTGTGATCTCAACCGCTGTGCACGTTTGCAGCACGGCAGATATGTGGGGTCGCTATTCGGCACGCAGCAGCACCCATCGGTCATGATGGGCACATGGAACATAATTGTGCATAGTGTCATATTCTCTAGACTTCTTCCTGGCATACGACGTGCGAGGTCGCAGGCGCCTGTCGCACTTGGTCCTTTCCGTTTTCTTGATGAGGTATGAGCACCGCGCGTGACCAACCAACTAATTGACACACAATGGGGACTTCTTGTGACCACCAGGCACTCATTTTTGTAAAGGCACGTGTCCAGGGGCATGATATCTGAGCAATCTGAGCAGGGAGGCCACAGTAAGCGCCCATGCGCCGCCACCTCACAGCCCAGTCTTCGGACACACACCAACGTTAGTCCCTTCCGCAGCATTTTCGTACGCCTTTACACGTGGTTCTCCCTGCGGCTCGATTTGTATCAAGGTACCGCACCCCACACGTACGGTAGTACAGTCACAGCACGTGCCAATAAGATTGCAAGTGAGTCATCGGGATAACATGTCAACAACCTGCACCGCAACTCCCTGTACGGACCCTGTTGTCCAGTGTTGTCAGTTACTACGCATTGCCGTCAATGTACAACCTCAGCCTCAGCACGACTGAGTCCAACGATTGCCGGTACACGCCAGCTTGCTACCATGCTCCTGGGCAGTAGCCTGGTCTGGTCTCAAAAGAATACGAAAGCCCCCTCCCCAGTGCTTGCAATGATGTTGTCATACGCCTTGTGTGTCCTGCAAGGCCCCTACCCTCAATGAGCAAGTGGCAGTGTAAGCCTTGCAACATTCAGCATTCATTAATTACTCGTGCGTTATGCTGCCCGTGTCGCAACACCCTAGTTCGGTCAGATGTCGAAGCTACGTGGCCACGATGACAAGGACCCGAGAGCGGGTGCTGCAGGGTGCTGCGTGAACCATCAGTGTATACCAGGCCAAAGTGAACGTCAACCGCCAACCTGCCTAACCATATGCAACCATATAAAATTGTTAAACCCGGGACGGTGCGCCGTCCACTGATGCACAACGTGCACAGCACCGCGTGGCGGAGCTACAGTGAGCTGTGTGCTGCCTCCACACACAAGTTGGGGGCCCCCAAGCACCCGTGGCAAGGCGCCACCTGGGCCTTCCCCACGGAAACCCCGTCGATCTCCATGCAAGTCCCTTCCGGGACAGGAGGATAGCCCTTCATGTCCGGCGTTCCGCTGTGACCCACGGAGCCGAGTCCAGAGACCATGCTTCGTAGACTCCTCGCACGGTGCCAACGTCACCGTGGTCAAGAGGCCTTTTGAGCAATCTGTGCTCGCCGCTCCTTGATATAGTTGTAGATGTATTTTCCAGTGAAGGCATCCCGGACGAAGGCCAATCCACCGCGCCAGTTAAGAGGCTGCCGGGAGTTGGAGGCCGATTACGGCGTTAGCTAGCTGTTGGAAGAACTATATTGACGGTAACATTGCAAGCTATTACTTGGGCCCGCGGACGCTCATACGCCAACGACAGGGTGCCTTGAAACGTCTCACCTTGCGCGCTCGCGGACCTTCCTCCTGTTGGCACCAAGCAAACGCCGCGAGTGCAAGAAAAGCACTCACGGCCACCAGGATGAAGCGCATAGGGCAAACCATGGTGGCAACACTCGATTGGGAAGTTGCCAGGTATGCGCTCCTCCGAGGCGAGGTGCCAGCTAAACCCTCGAGTACAGACTGAAACTCAGGGCTTAGTGCTGAAGACCTGTTGACATAGAGCCGTTGGGCCTCTCGGTGTTCAGTCGTTGCAGCAAAAGTGCGGTCGCGACGTGTGCGGGGAGTGTGCCACGAGCGCGTGTTACAGCCCAACGAACAATCACACTTGGTCTCAGTATGGAGGGGACTTATGTCCGAGGCTGGTGGGCCTGCGTCTTGGCGTAGCTGTCTTGGCATGGCCGTAGACAGGCCCCTGGCCGTAGAGCTGTACAGTTTACCGGCACTCCCCCTAAGCTCCCACGCCGCAAGCGGCTGCTTTCCGTATGCTTCGATTCGTTATGTTCTCCCTGTTGCATACAGGAGACACACTCGGTGGGCGCCCGTCGGGGACTCCAAGGATTCGCGTCCCCGACGCAGGGGAGCCCCAGCGACGGAACAGGCGGATGGGCCAACGGTGGCCCACAGTGATGCACGAAGTACCAAGTAGCATATAGACGCCCAGCACACTTACAGATGCGGTGTTCCCCCATGCCTCCCCACGTGCCAAGAAGCTACCCGCCGAGGCAAGGAACCACGAAGGAACATCCCAGTCCTGGCGGTCAGTTTGTATAGCGTATGCAGTTGCGGGAATCGGGATACATAACCCGAACACAGACGAGATCATTAGTTTCAGAGGAAGCAGGAGAGCTCTTACCGAGGTTATGGGACGTGTTACCTTAGAGGAGGCCGCATCATGCGACCCAGGGACGCGCCGTAAGG
>VFQN01002616.1_pt1 | contig 27339 bp, 24 predicted proteins | sample 3512371 | NCBI WGS metagenome assembly VFQN01 (sample SAMN10412370, study PRJNA504923) | tailings metagenome | isolation source: Replicate 2 from Balatoc abandoned mine | place: Philippines: Itogon, Benguet | collected 2017-08-28
AATTGACGATCCTTTAACAACTGCCAACCAACCTCACCAGATGTAATCACATCTTCAAAATATTTATCATAATCAATTCCAACTTTCTTCATCCCTTTAATTGCATTGTCTTTTCTTCTTGATGAATTAGATAGGAGTATCATCTCCTTCTTCCTCTTCCAAAGGTTTTCGAGACAACGCAGCACTGTTGTGTAAGGAGTTTTCCCATTGTGCAAGACTCCCCATTGATCAATTATCAAATAATCATACTGATCGATTATATCAGTTAGACTGTTGATCAAGATTGGGGATTGTGTTGAGACCGCCGATGTTCGATCACTGTGTGACGTTATCATTCTCCTAAACCGTAATGATGCAAAAGTTCGCAAAGCTACTGAGTAAGATGACAAAAATGATGAAGAAATCAAAGAATAATACATAAAAAGGCAGATATAACTGGCTATGAATCTCAAAATGTAATGAATCATCATTCCACAGAGAAGCCTATAGCGTAAAGTAAAGAAAGAGTCGATTGACAGTTGTGAATGAAGAATGGCTCCGAGTAAACCCAAGCTCTCCACGACAGAGTTTAACTCGTTACATGATTTCTACAATGCTACAAATGGACCTTGTTGGAGATGGCACAATGTTACAGCTCACTCTGTGCCGTGGAACTTCTCCATCCCTCATGTAAATCCTTGCTTCGCCTCATGGCAAGGTTTGCATTGCTCTTGTGGTTTAACCACTTGCTCTGTTTCGATGTTAGTTCTCGATCATCACAATTTATCTGGCTACTTGCCAGATTCGATGAGGAACTTCGGGAAAGTTACAGTATTAAACCTTCGAGGAAATAACATCTCGAGTACTATTACCGCATCCATTGGAAATATGACTTCATTAGAATTGCTCGACATTAGCAACAACTTTCTAACTGGACCTATCCCTTCAATGATAGGAGCTTTATCAAGTCTGAAGATTTTAAATTTAAATGTAAATCTTTTAACTTATATACCAGATAGTTTATATGAATTAACGAACTTACTTGATCTTAGTATTGGTTTTAATAATATTAGGAACGCTATTTCTTCTAAAATTGGTAATTTAAGAAATGTCGAGAATCTTTTCTTACTAGAGAATTATTTCCACTCTCCTCTTCCTGACACTGTTGGCAATTTAACGCACTTACGAGTAATTAACCTGCGAAGAGCGAATCTCTTTGGAACTATCCCGAAGCAATTGTACCAATGCCGTAATTTAACCGGAATTAACCTCAAGTTTAATCATTTAACTGGTTCCATTCATACAGATCTCGGAAAACTTGTGAATCTTGTTTCCTATGATATAAGTTCTAACAACATTTTCGGTCCCATCCCTGACAGTATCGGAGAGTTAAAAAGCCTCACAGCTCTTGTCATCGATTCTAATGCCTTGTCGCAAACAATCCCAGGTACTATTACTCAATTGCCATTGTTGCGTGATTTAATTCTTCAGAAAAATAGTTTTAGTGGTGATGCAAGCGTGTTTACGAATATGACATCAATCCGAAGTTTCTACATAAGTTATAACTTCTTTAGTACCAATTTTCGCTTTTATTCTTCAGAAGTCTTTCGAGAATTGATTTATTTCTCAATTTCTGCAAATTTAATGACAGGAAAATTGCCGTGGGATGGTGAGAATTGGGGTCGAGCTCTTTTCGTTTATCTCACCGATAAAAATTATTTCACAGGTGAGTTACCAACAAATTATAACAGTATTAACAAACTTCTGTATTTTGTTGTTGAAAGTAATGCTCTATGGGGAACAGTTCCATCCAACTTCTTACAAAAAGACAACATTACTTATTTTATTGATTTAGCATCAAATTATTTTAGTGGGAAGCTACCAGAATTCTTTGGAAACAAAACAACATTAACTCAAATTCTTCTTTATGAAAATTATTTCGTTGGATCAATTCCACAATCCTTTTGTCAGTTAAGAAAATTAGTTGTATTAGATGTGAGTTATAATCAACTCACTGGTACTATTCCTCCACTCCTGCAAGAACTACATCTGATGGAAGAGCTCTTGATTGAATCCAATCAATTCACGGGGCGATTAGATAATTTTTTAAATGCCTCAAAAGCCTTGCGATTGGTTAATGTGGATGTTAGTGATAACCAATTTACTGGTTCAATCCCTGTTGCAATTTTTCAAAAGGCGAAGAGATTACAATCATTCGCAGCTTCAAGAAACTGCCTTGATGGTTTCATTCCTACAGAAATCTGCGAAGTCGAAAATCTGCAGTCACTTTCTTTAGACGGTGTGACAACTTCCACAAGTTGTAAGGATATGATCTTCGGCGATATTCCTTACTTTAACGGATTTATTGCCTCGCATTACCTGCAAGGTACTATTCCTTCTTGTTTATACGAAATTCCATCGTTACAATTACTTCATATTTCAGGGAATAGTTTAACAGGAACTATTCCAACTGGTTTAAATTTATCAAGCTTTCTTACTGATTTATCTTTGTCGCATAATACCCTTATTGGGAGTATTCCTAATGAAATACAACAAAGAGAATGGATTAATTTAGATCTCTCTTATAATAAATTATCGGGAGTATTAATTTCAAATTTCTCTGCGATTCCTTTGAACGGGCAATTAAATTTACAAGTAAATCGTCTCTCAGGAAATATTCCGTCAAATCTTTTATTACCTTTAAATATATCACAATCAATTGATATATTAAACGGGAATATTTTTGCTTGTGATACATTTAAAAATAATTTACCAAGTAATGATCCGAACTATGAAAAGTATTCTTGTGGTTCTGATAATGTGAACAATGTGCTCTATGCTTGGATTATTGCAATTGTTTGTATTCCATTAATTCTTCTCATGTTATGTAAACTGACTTTAAAGATATTTCAGTTCTCCAAACAAAGCTTTGAAAGATTCTCAGGAAAACTGAAAAGATGGCGAACTTCATTAACGAGCAATACAGAGAGGATCCATATCCAACGATTATCTGTCTACTTCCAAGAAATGAGACTTACCTCCGTTTATCTTGCCTTTTATTCTGTGTTTATATTGATCCCCATTTATTCAGTTTTAAAGTTATATAGCGCCTCTTATAGTGTTGAATATGCATGGTCAATATCGGGAATATTAAATTTTGGTAAATCAGCGGCTGTCATTACTTTTCTTACTTTATTTATTTTTGCTTTACTTTATTTCTATCTTTTGAAGCGAGTTTTGGTTAACATTGATAAGAAGGTACCTTTCCAAAAAGAGAAATTTCAAGAGAAGAGAAACTCTAAAATTCCTCTTTTCGATCGTGCTCTCGTCTACTTGCTTGTTTGTTTGATAAATTTGATCATCATGAGCTTTGTTGACTTTTCTTATGTCTACACTGTTTTAAATTACTCTGCTTCCGTCGTTACCTTTTCTGCTTTGGCATTAGCCTTGTTTCGCCTCCTTACTAATAATATTATCCTTTGGTTTGCATTACCACTCGTTTATGAATTAATTTTGATGGTTAAAACATGGTGCACTTCCTCGACTTCATTCGCTCGAAGAAATGCCGCTCGTCTAGATCCTGATTATTATTCGTCTTCTGATATATCATTCATCGAGAATATCATCTTATTTAATAATATTATCATTCCTGGATTAGCAATCATCTTCATTCTCCCTGATTGTTTTTATAATGCATTATTCGCTGCAGATAATGTTCAATCGTCATACACTTATGAAAGTTGTTATCAATATGTCGGAGTTCTCTCTTATGGTCATGAGTGTTCCCAGTTTACTGAAACCACTGAATATTCTCCACCTTTCATCTATAGCTATCAATGCAGTTCAAAGATTGTCGCGAATTATGTTCCTGTGTATGTATTAATGTTCATATTAGCAGGAATTGTGATTCCATTTCTGAAGATAAGCCTGAAACTGGTTTATGATTCTTTACAAGAGAAGAATAATCCTCGAATGAAGCGGACTCGTCGTTTTATTGAATTTTTCCTTCCAGAATACTTTCGTGCTTTTGAAAATGCTATTATTCCTGCGCTCTCCGAAACTGGCGATTCATTCTATCCTCAAGAGAGTATGATTGCTGGAAGAACTCTATTTACTGGAAAGGATAAGAAAAGGCAATTATTCTCAAAGCTTACAATGACAGTACAGGTTAACTCCTACCTTACGATATTGATGTGCTTTGGTGCTTTATTTCCTCCTTTAGCTCTAATAGCAGCTTTATCGATTTTCAGCATCACGTATTTCGAGGAGTTATGGATCGGATGGGTTCTTACTCACACTCGAGAGTTAGGTCTGGGGTTTGGATGGTATGAGGAGCAGATTGAGAGAGAATGCGAGGGTGTCGAAGAGAGTAGTAATTTGACCATTTGGTCGACATTGTTTGTGTCTTGTGGTTTGTATGCGTACATGATCTTTGATACAATGGGAGATACTGCGGGGTGGCGTGGAGCGCTACCAATGACATTATTAATGGCATTTTTACCGTTATTGTTTTGGGTAGGACTAAATTTATGGAATAAATTCGGAAAATTGCGAGAGATTGGTAATGGAACACCCAAAACACCGCATAATACAGAAATCGAGACTGGTGTAGCCGATAAAGTAAATGTTGACGCTGATGATGATGAAGCAAGAGTTTCAAAAATAGAATTAATGGACCGTGGCGTATCAAGTCATCAAGAATTTGTGAATAATCCGATTAAACCAAATCATATTAAGGTCAAAGATCTGTCGTGAAAATAAATTATTTCAAAGATCATTCCAAATTTAACTTTGAAAATCTGTCAATCAATGTTAACAACTTTCAATGATACTCAAAGTAAAGTTCTAAGAGATACCAACCTTTCAATTGAATTAAGCCGTAATTGATGGCACAAAATTTGGAATGGTAATTAGTATTTTAGATAGTAGTTTTAGTGATACCCTCGTCTCTCACTTTATTTTCAATGTTTATTTTCTTTTGTTTCCTTCTTTGTTGTTTGATTCATATCATTGTTGAAGGATAGATATATTATATGAATCAAAACACATTTTTCTTCTTAATTGTGCTGATTCATTGACCAACATGCTTTTTCTTTTGTTTTTATTCTTTCCTACCTTTCGACATCTTTCATTGTTTTCTCCGACATTCATCTCACTAACTAACGAAGCGGTCGATTACGGACACCATTTATTATTGAGTCTTAAGCTCTTTCTCTCCATCCCGCCCCTTTATTTTACAACAAGAATCTTTGCACTAAAGCAATAACTTCTGCTCTGTGACGAGGGCAGAAGGATCTATACTCGAATCCTTTGTATTCCAAATCCAATCCTTCTTTGTCGAAGAAGCATCTTCTTTGGCATCGTTACTACTTTCTCCTGTTTCAGCTACCGCCGCAATCTTTTCCTGAAGAACACAACCAAGGCGCTTCAAGAACTCCATACCAATCACCTCCTCATCAAATGCTAATTCCTCCAACACAAAACTTACAGACACGGTCATAGGACGGTACGCTTTAAGCATTCTTTGTAGAAACTTTACTCGCATGGATTCAAGCATGAGATCTAAGATGCAAACTCCCATGTTCGGTGTCTTTTTATAAAGAAGAAAGAATCTATGATAATTCTCTGTGTGAATAGCTTTACGTATCTTTAAAGCATGGTCAACCGCTTCATCTCTACAATGAACGAAAAATATGGTTAGCAAATAAGTAAAAAGAAATTCAGAATCTTACGTCATTTCTTCATCTTTTAATTGTGTCAGAATATAGGCAAGATCGGAGCTTCCTGCAGTATATTTCTTATTTCCAAGTAAATAAATATAATACAAAATACGATAAGCAATAAACTCTCTTTCATTGCCTTTAATTCCAGCTGCATATAACTGTTTTAATTGAGTTTGACATTGATTATATTCGTTCAAATCACTTGATTCCAATGCAACACGAGCATGTGTCTCATAGACATGTACCGTAAAATCTACAAATAGATAAGGTTAGTTGATAAAGGAAGAATAGATAGTAATTTCTCTTACCATTTTGAATATGTTGAACCGTTAAATCTTGTCGAATTGATTTTAATTGTGAACACATATAAATATAATCAACTTCATCATTATCCCATTTCTTTTTAATTAATTGAATAGATTTTCTTAATACTTCTTCTGGTCTGACAACATTGGGTAATGGTGCTGATGTTAATCGAAGATAATCTTTCTCTAATCGCTGGCATGTCCCAACAATGCGTAGACTTTCCATATCAAATTCACCGTCAGTATTTATGATTGGCGCTGATACTGATTTATGAAGCGGTTTCTGTTTCTTGTGAGAATTTGTTTCCTCATGATTAGATTGTTGTTGCTGTTGGAAACGATGAGCTCGCTTTTCTCGCATCTTTAATTCTTCTGCCGTCAGTAGAGAGTTGACACCGGCTAAGGAAGTCTTCTTTCCTGTCATGGGATTAAATAGCGTATCAGGCGCAAGGTTAAATAGGGGTTGTTCAGTTAAAGCTTTACTTCTCTCAGAAAGCTCTGGCGAAGCCATGGAGGTTTCTCCCCATCTACTTTTCCTTTTCTTTCCAACTAAATAACTGTCTTGTGCGGTTTCAGTGTCAATAGAAAGGCTGCTGCTATGATGGTAATTTTGATTGGGTAAATCAGAGGTAGAAGAAGAGGGATGAAAGGAGGAAGGAGGATTTTGATGAGCAGGAGGCTCATAGATAGGAATTGGCTCCAAATCCCAACGATGAACCTGTAGGCGCCCCTCTTGCGTTACTTTATTAATCAGCTTCTGAATTTCAGTTGTTCGGAAGACTCTTTCCTCTTCGCTCGTGCAGCTCATAATCGCTCTACTTAAATACTCTGTCAAACTTGCTGGCTGCTTCGCCTTCTGCTTGGGTTTGGGAGCGGTTGCCGATGCTGGAGTAGATTGTGGTATATTCATAGCTTGTTGTTGGGTGGTCGTTGGAGCAGGGGCAAATCTGCTTGGATTTGGCTTCTTTCCAACCAAATCAACAGTAGGAGCAACGAACGTTGTTGTAATGGTGGCTTTTGCTGGTAAACTATAAGAGGATGAGGAGAGAGTGGTATTATTGGCAGAGCTTTGGTTTGGAACAACTGTGGCACTATAATAACCACCGTTCCACGCTTGTGCTGCAGGATTGGAAATCGGCAGATTCTGGGTTAAAGCAGCTTTGTAATTAAGTAAAGCAGCATTTGCGCTATTTTGAAGAAAGATTAATCAGAGGATAGAGAGGGAGATTTACACTTACTTAGCGGCTATAGAAGCGGCAGTAATAGCTGGGGTGATCGTGGCTGAGGGCGTCGCTGCTGTTACTGTGACAGCAGGTATCGTAGATGCACCATAATATTGTTGATAGTACTGCAAGTAGGCTGGGTTTACTCCGGCAACAGAGGAGCCAGTTGCCGAGACTGAAGAAGCGCTGGTAGACCCTAATAGAGAGGAAAAGGTGCTTGAATACGAAGATGTGGGAGCTTGGGGTGCCAAGATAGTGGAGGCATTTGTCTTCAAAGTTGGAACGGCGTCTTCAATAACTGTTTTACACCAATGCGCAGCAGAGTTCGAGTTACCGTCACTCATTGTCCTCAATCAGCGAGCTGTGAAAGTTTTCCAAGAAAAATTCAGAAATTTTGAGATCCAAGTGTATGAGAATGAGGAACAAACTCAAACACACTCAACAGATAGACAAAAACAGACGATAAAAACAAGACAATTCGAGTTATTATAGCAATTTCAAAATTCTTAACCTATTTCCACTAAAATTCCTTGCTTTTTCTGGATAAAAACCTTGGAGTTTTTGTCAATTTTTTTGCAAACCTCCATTTTCGAAAATCTCAACTATTTCACAGAGAAAGCTTCCATCTTTCGACTTTTACAATAACCGTAATTTCTATTACTCTTTCTAGAAGAACCTTCAAATTGCCCCACTCTTCATATCATAACTCCAATTCTTTCTTGTTCCTCCATTATTTGAATTTATCCTTTACCATGAGTTCTATTGAAAGAGCTGCTCAGTTTAAAGATCAAGGAAATAAGTTTTTACAGGCTAAACAATTCGATGAAGCTATTCGCGCATATACTGAAGCCATTAACCTGAATCCTCATGATCATGTGTTCTTCTCCAACCGCTCAGCAGCTTATCTTTCAAAGGGCGATGCAGACCATGCTCTCATTGATGCAGAGCGTTGCGTTAAGTTGAACCCTTCCTGGCCTAAAGGCTACTCAAGACGAGGAGCTGCTCTTCATGCTCAACGTAAATACGACGAAGCCATTAAAGCATATCAGGAGGGTTTACAACTTGCTCCAACTGACCAAGGATTAAAGGACGGTTTGGCCGAAGTTCAGCGTGCAAAGGAAGGCGGAAATGCTAACCCTATGGGAGGTTTATTTGGTCCTCAGATGTTGACAAAACTTGTGGGACATCCTAAATTTGGCCCAAAGCTTGCTGATCCTACTTTCATGGCTAAGTTAAAGATGGCTCAATCGAACCCTCAATTTTTAATGTCTGATCCTGAGTTGATGGAGGTTTTACAGGTATTGTTGGGTATTGGAGGAGAGGGAGAGCCTTCCCCCTTTTCTCGTGCTGATCAGGAGCCACCAGCGAGAGAAGCCCCAAGAAAGGAACCAGAAGCAGCCCCTCAACCTCCACCTGAACCAGAGGTCGAATTATCAGAAGAGGAGCGAGCGGTTAAGAAAACACGTGATGAATCAAACCAAATTAAAGAGAAAGGAAATAATCTTTACAAAGCTAAGCAATTTGCTGAAGCATTAACTGCTTATGATGAAGCTTACGCTCGTGATAATACAAATTTAATGATCCTAAATAATAAAGCTGCTGTCTATATTGAGATGGGTGAAGTTGATAATGCAATCGAAGTTTGTAATCAGGTGTTAGAGAAAGCTCCATCGGTTAAATTATCTTTTGAGGATCGTGCTAAAGTTTACCAAAGAATTGCTGCTGCTCATTTAAAGCGTAATGATTATCCAAATGCATTAGCAGCATTCGGTAAAGCACAAATGGAGAAATATGATAAAGCGATTGAAAGAAAAGTGAAGAATTTAGAATTAGAACAAAAGAAATTAGCACAGCAACAATATATTAATCCTGAATTAGGTGCAGAGGCGAAGGAGCGTGGTAATGCTGCATTCCGTGATGGAAATTTCCCACAAGCAATCCAAGAGTACGAAGAAGCATGCAAACGTGATCCTAAAAATGCTGCTTATCATAATAATCTTGCTGCAGCATATTTAAAGATGGGTGTATTCAATGATGCTAAGCGTGAAGTTGAGTTATCATTGGAGTTAGACCGTAATTATGTGAAAGCATGGGCTAAGAAAGGAGATATTGAATTCTTTATGAAGGAGTATCATCGTGCTTTAGACAGTTATAAAGCAGGTTTACAGCTTGAACCAGAGAATGCTTTATGTAAACAAGGTCTTAATAAAACATTAGCCAAGATCCAAGAGGCAAATATGACTGGTGAGATGGATAAGGAAAGAGCTGCACACGCTATGGCTGATCCTGAAATTCAAGCAATTTTAATGGATCCTACAATTCGTCAAGTCTTACAAGATTTCCAGGAGAACCCAAAATTCGCTCAACAAGCTATGGGTGATGCTGATATTCGTCGAAAAATTGAAAAGTTGATCAATGCGGGTGTTTTACAAGTGAAATAAACGCTTAATGCTTTAACATGATTTCTATTTTTTCTCCTTACTGCTTGTATTTTGCCAAGGTACTTGTTGATGTTAAGATGGGATTCCATAGGGTAGGAAGTAAGATTATGATGATGTATGAATATTAGGGAGGTGGAGGCGAGTTAAATACTTACAATAAAATAACAACAATCTATCAACAAAAGATCTCTCACTCTATTGAAGAACTTTTATTATTTTTGATTTAGTTTGACAATCTTCATAATATCACCAATAGAATGCTTTCTAATACTTGCCTCTGATTCGAGTTTCTTGATGACTGCTTTGCGACGGTTCTCAGCGACTTTGAGCTCTCTTTCAGCTTTTTCTATCATCATAAATCAGGGGAAAATATCATTTATTGTGGGAAGTTCATTACCTAATTGACTAAATTTCTTTTTTTGTGACTTTTTGGCAGTATTGGAAGACTTGTAAACAGTCGTCTTATTCGTAGCATTTGATGAACCGTTTTTCTTCGAGTTTTGATTCTTCTTCCCGATTTTAGGATTGCTTAACGTAGTTAGAGTACTTTGTAGATGAGATTGCAATAATTCATAACTCATATCGAATGTATTTTGTTGTTGAATAATAAGCTGAGATTGAATGGAAATTTCGATGATGAAATGCCTCGCGTTACAATAGAACACCTTTGAAGGTTTTGGCTTTGGTTTTGACAGGCTCCTCTACAAGGAGGTGAGTGCAATTTCTTCCGATCAGTTTTCATCATCATTGTGTTGTTGTTGGTGAGAGTTCTTCACTACAGACGAACGCTCTCGCGTCAATTTAGGAGTATCAAACTATGCTGATTCTTTATTAGATTTGGATTTTGTTTTGGAAAATATTTTTTTTTGGGCGATTATTTGTTTTGAGAAACTGTGAGTTGATTTAGTTGTAACGGTAATTGACCGATCGTTAGTTCATCATGGCTTTACTAACAGATAATTTTCATTCACCATTAATTCGAGCATATTATCAAGATCAACGACGTCTCTCTTTTACCTTTCTTCAAACAATTGGTGCGAAGGCATTAGTGCTTGAAGAACAAAAACTACACGAATTACCAAATTATGATGGTATTCATGAAGAAGCAGAATTACGTTATAAAATGGTGAATTCTGAAAGAATAAGATCCATTAAAAGAAAATTATTAGAAAAAGAAATGATACGTGTTATTAAATGTGGTCGTAATGGTAAATATCGAATTATTGAAATAATTATTGAACATAGTAAAAAAAATGAAACATCCATTAATTGGTTATCAAAATATAACTATTTGAAAAAATTTTTAGTTGATAAGAATACACAAATTAATATTTTACAAAAACCTATTAATCAATCGATTGCACAAGTATTAGATATTAGTAATTTCCCCTGTAATGTTACAACAGGAAGTAATTATAATTGGACTTCTTCTTCAGTTCAACCTAGTCAAAAATATGCTTTACCTGAAAATCGAAGTCGAAACAGTACATCTATTGCATCTTCTATTCCTCCGAATTCTTCCTCTACCTCTTTAATACTGGAAGATCCAGAACATCAATATTCTCCAAACAGTAAACTTCCTCCGCGACATCCACGGACGACGCATCGCCTTGATGAAAAAGCAAGTGAGGAACAACTTCTTGCGTCTTCAGTGCGTCATGAAGGTGAAATTGTACCAATCAGACTAAAGAATTCAGTCCGAGTACTGGATCTGTTCTTCTTTAATCGAATTGAGATGGAAGCATTTCTAATGGTACTAAAACGATATTCATGCGTTAATATCTCGATGCTTTCTCATCTTTTTTATCATAGTGCTTTGCCTAATTAGATCGTTCAAAGGACTTTTTCGGTCACCTGATATTACACTCTGGGACATTTTTTTGTGGTTCCTTTCTTCGTTTACAGTTGATTTCTCCTTTGCGTTTTTTCGAATCATCTGCTTTACTTATTGATGCTATGAAAGTTGTTGTACATTGTAATAAAGAGCAAGATGAATGAAAAGTTTTAAGGTGATGTAAGATGCAACGAATATTGTAAGTAGCACGTGCTTGGTTTTTATTATTTCGCTTTATTTCTTTATTCTTAACATTGCAGCCTTCTTTTTTTTCTCTCTCATTCTTTGTTTGCTCCTATATTTACTCTTCATTCTCTTTGCCTTGTGGTGTTTTGTCGCGTGTTTTCTTGTAAAACCTTTTAAGTCTTTTTTAATTTAGAAATTTCCTATCAAACACGACATTACACCAACGAGCCGATCAATCCGTTTCTAGAACCACAACCGTTTTCAGGAACCAGTCGCTTTTAACTCTTTATTACTCATAAATCATTTTTGATCAATAAAAATTGCCGTTTTGCGCCAGGTAGACCCCTGGGAGTAACAGAATATATCATACAGTAGGGTTCGCCACTTACTGACTTCACAAAATTATTTCGTCTTTTAAGGTTCTTAGTTTACAGAGAATTGATTGCACAAAGGGTGAAAACGGTTCCCAAAAACGGATCGAACACCTTTTGCAAAACGAGACGTTATAGGGAATTTGACTGCTGTTTTCAAGTGGATTTAAATGGAAATATTGAACAAAATTCATGATAATATTGTATGGGAAAGTTCAGAATCACGCCTTACATTGGTATGTTTGGATGAGACGTGGACAGAGATTCTGCAGTGGTATGAATTAGAAGCTGAAAGAAGTGTAGTTCAAGTTGATATTGCTTTTCCATTCTTATTTCATTGCTCAGTGATGAACTTGGAAGATGTTCTGGAATCTTTATCACAAAAGAATAATGAGTTTCAGTTCGAGAGAGTCATATTTCTAACCTCTGTCGTCTTTCAATCACGAATTCAAGAGCTAAAGCGAATCTTGAGCCAGTCGGGTGCACCAGAATGCGCGATCATTACCACAGTAACACCCACGGCTGCGTGTGTTCATTATGACCCTAGTTTTAATGCTACTGGAAGTCATATTTATGACGGCTATGATCAAATTTGTTCTTTCCTTGAACCAGCCAAAGCTTCCCTCTATTACTTCCCCTCTCATTCCATCGACCTGCTATCAAAGAACTTGCATCTTTCCAAGAAAATTGAATTAAAGATTTTAGCATCTAGTTATTTTCGAGGTTTGAAGCCACTAACTCTTTCAGGAATAGGAATAACCATTAATAGTAGTTCGGAATATCAAAGGTAAAACTAACCATCTTTCCTTTGATATTCTCTTATTTTTTGACATCTATTGTGGATAGTATTTATGATTTTCCTGCGGCAGAATTGCCTGATAATGTGAAATTAGATTTAAAATGGTTTGCTCATGAGATCGCACAGTCTCTTGTCTTTGATCTTGGTAAATTCTTTCTTCATTCAAAACACGGAAATCCTTTCTTATTATTTAAAATTTATAGGAGTTGATCCAACAAATTCAATCTTTACGCTTGGGCGGACATCTTCTTTGATTGGGCATAATTTATTGGTAAGGAAATCTTCTTTGTTATATTACCCGACTCATCTCACTCTTAACTAGGGAATCATTGATTCTATAAGCAAGATTTTACCATCTGCTGACTTCAGAAAATATTTGCTTTCTATTGATCCCAATCCAGTGTTCAAGCAGCCATTAAAACCAGCTTCACTCATTCTTGTGGATCGTTGGGAGGATCTCTTTACACCAGTAAGCTTAAATGGAAATTATCCAATGGCTCACCGCATTCTCAATACCTTGAAACTTGCTCAACGGAAATCAGCTCAAAAGGTTGAAGCTGGGATCGATATAAATTTAACTAATCCATGGCAGAGAGCTGTGCAGGACATCTTCGATCAATCATCAGCTGACACTCCCCCTACACGCTTCGAAACACCAATGAGTGCAGTTGCAGGTAGTGGGTTTAAGACACTTCCGTCACTACGTTATACTTCCAATCCCAATGATGCGGAGTCAGATAATGCCAGTATTTTGCGATACAAGATAATGGCTTGCAATGAGGAAGAAGGAAGGCAAGCCTTGGTCGAGGAACTTAAGCATCGAATTTTTATTGAAAATGGTAATTTACCCCCTGCAAAGAAGAGAGGTATCGGAGCAGAAATTTCGGCTTTAGTTCAAAGTCTACTTGAATCTCCTGGAAGGAATGACACCAGCGATCTCATAAAATGCTCGAAGGTTAACTTTAATCCCTTCGTCTGTGCGAAAGCAGAGCGACTGATCGCTCTTTCATACGCAGTAATAGATGCAATGCAGAGAAGTTCAGCGAAGCAATATTCTTCAATTTGTCAATGGAAAGCTTCTTTCGACGATCGTATCCAAAGAGAATTCGAAGTCTTGGCAAATCTGTTCCAATATGATGACTTTGATGTAACGATGGCAGTCATTGTCAAGTACTTCTTAAAAGCGAAAAAAACAGCAGGAGGGCCATCGCCAACACCGACAGAGTCTTCCCATCGTTCTTCATCGTCAACAACCTCTACTACCACGAAATCTCCGTCGCGAGCTGGAGCTAAAAGTAAACTAAAGACTGCATCGAAAGATGGAGCAGATGAAGAGAAAAATGATCCAGTTGATGTGATTCAAACGTTATTTATGACTTTGGGGTAAGTTCGACCATTCTATTGAAATCATCTGATTTAAAGGAATCTTCTTTTGTTTTAGATTATTATCTTTATGCAGATTTAAGAAGATTTCATCAAACTTTATGACTTTCTTGTTATCTAATCTTGCAGAGTATTCTCTGGAGGCGAGGTAATTTGATTAATATATTTTTATTCTCTTCTTTTCTTGACCTCTAATGTGATCTGTCTAGCGAGGAAGAGTTAGAGTATTGGAGAACTATTGGAATTCTGTCAGATTCAAGTTTGAAAGAAATTCTTGAATGGAAGACTGTTCTTCCAACTACTGATTTAGAGCGAGCAGAAGTGATTCACATTATTACATTGATTATTGAACCAAGCTTTCGAAAACTATTAGAAATACAGCATATGTATTCCATTACAAAACAAAAATTATTAGATAAAAGGGTTTTCACCTCTCAAACAATCTCGTCCAATCCGTTTGATCTGACCAATGATTTCCATTCGAGAGAAAAACTCATATTCTCCAGCAATGCTTCACAGACTCCACAGGGACTTGTTAGTCGAATTGTACAAGAGTGTATGAGTTATAAGATTCATCATCAACTCAATACACAGTCTCCATCTTCTTCTTCCTCATCATCGACGGTTTTGATGAAGATGCTTGAGCATATTGAGAACCCTCTCCAACAGTTAGCCAAGAAAGGCTTTGGACTCTTATCAAGAGGTTTAGGAAGGTGAGAAGAACAAGAATTTTCTTTTTTTGTTTTGAAGTTATTGTGCCATTCGAAATAGGTTGGGTTTTGGTTCAGAGAATGATGATGCCGCAGGAGAACATCCAGGAAACAATGATATTATAGTTTTGTTTGTGATTGGGGGAATTTCTTACAAAGAAGTGGGTCAAGTCCAAGCAATATTACAAGAATATCAATTACTATCATCCAATCGGATAGTATTAATGTCTAATAATACAATTTGTGGCGAGGAACTCTTACAATCAGTCTTTGAAGTTAATAATCTCCAAGAGTAAAGAAAGTGAGATGATTTGCAGAGGATTTTTTTAAAGTTAAGATTGATTCTCTCAGAAAAGATGATTTTAAGCCTTATCAGTTGGTTGTTTTCCCTTTTCTTGTTCAGCTAATCTGGCTCTTTTCGCTTCATAATTTCTTTGATTCTCTGCCTTTCTCGCTTCCTTCTTTCTCAACGCCTTTGCTTCGTCAGCAAGTGCTTTCTTTTCTGCTAACAATTCCTTGAGTAAATCATCATCAATAGTATATTGTTTTGGATCACGACGTTCAAGATAATAAATCCTGCTACGACGGACCTTCTTCCTGCCAAGATGAATCCAAGCCTTAAACACGACTTTCACTGATTTCACCAATGGACTGTAGAGAGGGAAGGTACGGACGAGTTCAGTACCATGCTCGACCTATTAAGAAGGAATACATCAGATTTATGGAAAAAGAGGCGATGTTATGACTTGACTTACACTAAGAATACGAAGACGAGTTTCAGCGAGGTTATTACTCTTAGCAATAAGGATACCACGAAATTTAACAGGTTCTTTGGCAGTAATATATGGAAATTGCAGCACTTCAACTAAGTCTCCTGCACGCATTTCAGGAAATTTACGACCAGCTCGTAGTTCTCTAAACGCTTCATGATTTAATTCATTTAATAGTTTTGATGCCCTAAAACATAGTTTGAAAAAAAAAAAAAAATTATATAAAATTGAATAAAAGATGAAAATAGACCTTTGAAATAACTGACCTTCGAAATGGAGTTTTATGCTTCGGTCTTGTCAATGGTACTGGAACCTTTTTCTTGCCTGCCTTTTTATTCGCGTTTACCTTTGGTTTCTGAACAGGAATTGCAGAGACAGCATTGCTTGCAGCAGCTGAAGCAAAGAATCGCCCAGGACTATAAGCGATTCTTGAAAGAATACTTTGATTTGAGAACACTTTGCTTAACATCTGTTTCAATAACGTCCTCTTGACCCAGAATAAAATTAATTGATGGCGCGAATCTCTTCTAACGAGATAGTCTCTTATATGGAGATTTACGCATTTTCTCATTGAATTATAACTGACAGTTTGAAGACCTTCTTCCTCCGTGAATATATCGGTTATAGGTGACACACAATGTTGCCAAGAATTTCTTCCACAATTGCTCCATTCGGCGTCAGATTCATGACCACTTCAACCAAGAAGAAGATCGCTTTGGTTGGATTTTCACATTTATCAAACATTACTGATTTAACGGCAGAGAAGATTCATGCTGCATTAATCGCGAATGTTGAAGCTATCAATAAAAAGGGTCATGATTGTCAGTTGATCTATGTCGATCCCAATGACTTCAATTCTACTGCTGCATTGGTCAAGGAACTCCCAACACTCGACATTGTTCTTATTGGCGCTGGTGTTCGTACTCTGCCTCCTTTCTTCTTGTATTTTGAAAAATTGATCAACTTGATCCATGAAAACTGTCGCCCATCTACCAGAATCTGCTTCAATACGAGTCCTTTCGACACTGCGGATGCCGTTGCTAGATGGACATAATCCACACATTCAATCTCGTCCGTCCTTTCTTGTCGTTTTAAAATCTTAGCCTTCTGTTATTGTGTTCAAATGCTATTTCTTAGTATTATCTTTTGGAAATTGGTTAAGTTAATGCATCCAAGTAGAAGTCTCGCATCAAATCAGGAAGAATGACTCCTCCCGACTTTCATAATATAGGTATCATGCACTGTAGGAGTAAAGTACGTTAAATACACCCACGAGACAAGAATAAAATTATATTTTACAGCATCATAGAACCTCGAAAGAAAGAAGAGAACGAGGAAAAAAAAACAGATAAAATAAGAAAAATCGTTTATGATGTTTTCTGCTTCTTTGCATTCTTTCCCATACCACCTGTCTTACTACCACCTAACTTCTGATTTTCTGATTCTAGCTTCTTTGCCTTTAACTGTTGAACTTTCTTTAATATCGGAGAACTCTTTAACAGCTCTGGTAATACAATGAATTTAATATTTCCACCACGTAAAAATACATTTTCTAGTCGAACCGTTCTTCCATCTTTTCCAGTCATTGTAACTATGCAAAGAATTAGTCCTCGATCAAAAGGAAGCGGACAACGGGCTTACCTTCTCTTAGTTGACAATTCATTGTATCTTCTGCTTGTACTAATAATCCTCGATATATTTCACCATTCTTTAGTTCTACTGTAACAATATTTCCTTCACCTTGATATAATAACTTGATTGGAACGCCAGTAGCTACAATAGCAAAGGTCAAGTAAAGAACAATCTCCAAAAATTTCAAGATACTTACTATCTGTTGCCATTGTCTATAAGTAGAATATACAAGAATAAATTTTGGAAGGTAAGAAGAGATAATGCTCGAAGACGTTAAAATAATATCGAAGATGAAAGGGAAAAATTTGATTGATGGCACTGAATGCTTTGTGTAATTGCTTAATTTTGTTAATATTTATAAGGAATTGTTTTAATTGTTTATTTTTTTTCCGTTTCGAAATTGCGCATTGTTATTATTACTATTCCTTCACTAGATTGACAACTTTAGAGACTGATTAGATGTTTGTATTCGTTTAAATTGTGATGAACTGATGATTTAAAAGATGGCAAGTAAAGATTTATATAAGTTGGATAGTTTAGATGAGGATGATCAGTTATTTCTTGGCATCAAACCAAATAACAATAATAATGGACCAACTACTACACCGAATAGAGCTATCCCAGGATTATCATTTAGAACAACGACAACAGATGCAACAAAGGTAACAGCAAGAATTCAACCTCGACGAGTCAGGAAAATCCATCGAATCGCTACAATCGAAGAAAACCTATACGAAGACTTTCTATCAACACCATGGAGAATACCATCCATAGACAAAGCAAAAGAATATAAACAAGAAGAAGTCTATCGAGGAGGAGAAGGAAATATGTCAAAGATTAAGATTATTCATGCAGCTGAACTAGGAGTAGGTGTTCGTATGTATTTCCAGTTCCTGAAGTCAATGGGTTGTGGATTATTCTTCATGACATTATTAACCCTTCCTATGATATTTTTCGCTCTTAAAGGAAAAGGAATTGCTTTAGAAGATCAAGATGTACTACAGTTATATCGATTTTCTTTAGGTAATATTGGTTTATCACCTTCTACTACCTTCTCCTCCAATGATTATTCACTAAATACAACGATTGCTACTGCGTATGGAATCGATTTTAATTATGGTGAAGCAAGTTTTATAATCACAATATGTGAAGTTTTGCAAATTTTCATCTTTTTAATCATTATAATACATTTGAAAAGACGATTAAAAGAATATAATAATCAAGAAATCACGAAAAATACTGTAACAATTACACATTATTCCATCTATGTTGAAAATTTACCAGAAGATGTTACAGAAGAGGAACTGGTAAAACATTTCTCATCATTATATCCATTAGATAAAATTGATTGGAAGAAACGACCAGCAGTAGAAGATGCTCGATCCGTACAAAATTGTGATAATACAGGTGATCCACTCTATATTAATACGTGGATTGCTGAATGTATTATCCATCGTAAAATTGGTCAGTTAATTACCACATATAAGAAAAACGAAAAGCTACTAACTGATTTGTATCGTTCACGTGCAAAGATGAAGATGTATGCAGTTGGCACAGCACATGGGAAAGGACCTGATGAAAAACGTTTTATCAAAGCTGAAGAATCAATGTTAACCATTGCACAGAAGGTTGATGTTACTACTGATCAAAGTAGATTTGAAATTATTGAAAGATTAAAGAAAATGAAAATAAAATCTGATAAAAGAAAGAAAAAAGCTGCTGAAGCAGAAAAACGAAAGAAAAAGAAACAAGGCGGTGTTGGGAAAGGGAAAAAACCTGCTCCTTCTCCAGTGATTGCTCCTTTATCACCTGAAGGGAAGAAAGGAAATGATTTTGAAGCAGATCTTGAACAAGGATTAATAGAAGCGAATAACAATAAAGAGAACAATTCGCATGATCTTGGTAATGACACCAATTTACACCTTGATCATCCTGATGATGCATCCGCCCTGACCCGATCAGAGCCATCAACATCGAGCAATCTTATCCCCGTTGATGAGAATGGTATCCCACATTCGCCACGTCTAACATATACAAAGAAAGCTCCAGTGGTCGGGGCGTTCATTGTCTTCGAATACAACGAATCCTTTGCACGTTGTATAGAAGATTTTAATAAATATTCTAACTTCCCATATAATTCTATCTTATCTTGTTATTATCCAAAACAATTAAAATTACGTGGTTTATATAAATTAAAAGTAACTCGCGCATTAGAACCTGATCAAATTATATGGGAAAATTTAGAAGTTTCTCCATTTATTAAACGATTTAATCGTTATCGTACTTATCTATTAACTTTATTTATTATTGTTGTATGTTTTATATTAATATTATTTGCTGCGAATCTTCGTTTCCGATATTCAAATCAAATACCAACAGATAATATGTGTGAAGAAGTTATACCTGATATCTATACATTACCCTCACAAGATTATGAATCATTATCAGGTACATTACAATTTGTTCGTCCACCGCCATTAGAACAATCACAATATGATAGTAATTGTTCAAGATATATTAGTAATTCGATTTATACAGTTTATTCGAATAATAATGATTTCTTACATCCTATTGTCAATTATAGTTATGATGCATGTATTTTCATACCTTATAATTATTCCAATTATTTCTTTAAAAATTATTTTGCACCGAGTTATGCTCCATCTCCTTTACCTTCTTATTATCCGACAAGCTCTCCGAGTATCTCAAAGTCTCCTACTGCGACTCCCACCTTTAGACCGAGCTATAACCCGACCTTCCTTCCCTCTGAAATCCCTACCGAGATTCCAACCACCGCAACTCCTTCTGAAAGCCCCACAGTCTCTCCCTCTGTTCAACCGACTTCAACTGCTACTATTAGAAGACGATTGACACCACTTATATCAGAGCAAGATATCATCCCAGTATATGGCAGTCAATTCGATACAAACCAATTTAACTATAGCTTCTGTCCAGCTTATAATCAGCCTGTATTCTGCCCTTGCTTGGGTAAGACTACACCAATCGATGTCAAGGAAACACAAGGTCCAACAGTACAGTCTGTCGAAGCAGCGAATCAGAAGTGTTCGTCACTTCAATGTCAACTAAAAGCTGCATCAGAGTCCATCTCCTTATCCTCGAAGGAAACATCCTATCTTCATAGTCATGATGGATCAACGTGTCAAACATTTACCTCTAAGACAGTATCTTATTGTTATTGTAAACAAATCATCTCTGATACAAAAACATTTACCAAAGCATTACAACATTTTTTCAATAAATTACAATTTTGGTCAAAACAATCATCTGAAACAAAATTATTAGATCAATCACAAGCAGAACGTGATGAATCCTTTTGTTCTAATTTTACTCGATTATTAATATTAAATTATACTTTCACTTTTATTTCGATTATTATTATTGTTTGTATTAATTATTTATTAAATTTTCTATTAATTAAATTAACATCATTGGAGAAACATTCCTCATTGGATGAAGAACAATCATCAATCTTTCATAAATTATTTATATCAACCTATATTAACACATCTATGATTCTCCTCCTAGCCTATGGGATAGATATTAATATTATGTCATTAACGATAGATCGTGGGAAATATACCGACTTTATTCGATCATGGTATGGTAATAATGGATTTTCCTTATTAGTCTCTGTTACTTTAACTGTCATTGCACCTATTATTGATAAATATATTCGATGTTTATTAATACCAATCATACAAAGATATTTTGCATATAATAATATTAAAAAGAAATTAGGACATTCTATTGTCATGCAATATGATTTAAATCGATTAGAAGTTGGTCCAATCTTCTTACCAACATTACAATTTGCGAATGTATTAGCATTATTATTTATTACTATGACGTTTACGACAGGTTTACCATTATTAACGCCGATTGCAATGATTGGTTTTATATTATATTTTAGAATTGATAAATATCTTGTTGGTAGATATTATCGTAAACCATCGGTATTAGATGATCGTATGATACGTGCTGTGATTCATTATCTACCATATGCTGCGATTATTCGTTGTGTCTTCTCGATATGGATGTTATCATCTAGTGGGATATTGCCTCAGAACTTCCCAGTAAAACCATTCCTCTTTGGGATGCCAAATCAAACAGAGAAACTCAAATCATTGACTTCAGGGTATTTAGATGTATCCTCTATCTCAATGATTGATTATCGAGACTTTCTCAAGTCATTAATGAGGGACTATAAGAGTTATATACCATCGACTGCCATGCCTGTCTATCAAAGAATACTTCAAATGAATACATTCCCAATCTTTGTATTATTGATCATTGTTCTCATTTATTTATTTATAACTTATTTTTATTATATCTTCCCTGTGCAAGCAGTCTCTGAATGGTATTATCGTAGAACATTATTAACAAAAAAGAAAACTGCAATCTTTGCTAATGCACGAGCTAAGGGACATGTTCATCCATTTGATTTAATTATTACATCATTAGATCCTTTACGACAAGAGGCAGCACCTTTTACTGGTATTTATTATCAATTTTTAACAAAAAATAAAACACAAGCAGAAGAAGAATTAAAACCTAAAACATGTTGTAATAAATATTGTTGTTGTTTTACTTTCTTATTTTCCTTTTGTGGTTGTTGTAAAAAGAAAACACGTGATGAAGAAATGTTAAAAGATGATGAAATTGATTTAAATGAACCTGATAGTGAAGATGAAGGAGATATTGAAGGTGGAGTTAGAGGGAAACCATTTGATCCTAACCAAACAACGAATGGTGAACCAATGTCTTGGATGAAATGGTTTCAACAATGTTTTCAGAAAGCATCACCGAAAGAAGTAATGAATACTGTTATTGCTGCAACAACTGTCTCAAAATCAGAAAAGAAACGTCGGATCTATATTAAACATCATGAAAAGTTAGATGGTTGGGAGATTACTGATATGGGTTTTGAATTTGAAGTAAAAGTAAAGAAATGGCCTAAAACAAGTAAATCCAAAGATTCTAATGCAATACGATTAAAAGGACAACATAAGAAAACCTTTGAAGTGGTCAATGATTTTCGTTGTAATACCTATCATATGTCAGGGATACCAAACTATGCGTTGGTCTATTCTTATATCTATAATCAAGAGATTGATAATGATGGTGTCCTAGTAGCGGTAGAAGGTGTAAGCAGAAGAAATCATGAAAGTGTATTAAATAAAAGGATGAAGGTATATTCTTATGTTGATTACTATTTATCGAATTGGAAAAAAGAAAATTATCATAAAATATTTAATCCTGATCGTATTGAACAAGAGTTAGTGAAATTTGATGAAAAACAGAAAGAGAAACAACAGAATCAAGATAAAAAGAAGAATGCTAAACAAGCTAGTCGTGTGTTGCCGTTTAATGATGATGATACGAATTCTTATGCTAGTGGTGATGCTTTATCGAATACTTCAGGATCTCCTAGAAGGAAGCCGATGCTAGGAAGGGGTAGTAGCTATAATAGTCAACCTAGTAATGAAGAGGAAGAAACAAAGAGTTCTGCTTCAGCAGAATTGAAAAATATTCATAATAATAATAATAATAATCTGATTCCTTCGAATGAAGAAAAGAAAGAAGGAAAGGAAGGGAAGAAGAATGAACCTGATAAGAAGAAAAGAACCTTCGTCATCGATGAAAAAGAAGAGGAAAGTGAAGAGAGCGAAGAAGAAGAATCTGATGACGATGATGATGACGATGAGGAGGACGACGATGAAAGTGAAGAAGAAACGGATGATGAGTCTGAAGAAGAGGAGGAAGAAAGCGAGGAAGAATCAGGAGAAGAAGATGATGATGACGAAGAGGAAGAGGAGGAAGAAGGATAGTAATATAAATAATAATAGAAAAGTAAAGTGTAACTATTTGATCCTAGTGTTTATTAAGTGTCAAAATGAAGTGTTGTTGAATCAGTTCATATTATTATTAGTATTCTTAGTCTTTGAATCAAACAAATAAAATAGATTTGTAAATAAAGAATTACTTGGAGTTTATTAATATTCTTCTTCTTTTTTCTGATCTCATAACAATGCATAAAAATCCTTTATTTGTTGGGAAGAGCGCTCGAGGTCGAGGAAGAGGGTTTGGAAGAGGTGAGAGATGTGCTATCTCTTTTGAGCTTCTTAAGAACAGTTTACAGAGAATGAAGGTCCTGAGACTGCTCGAAATCCATCAAATCACGAGGATGAAAAACATAGTGATGGAGGTAAGGATCCCTCTACCCATTCGTGAAGAAATTAGTCTCATTGAGCTTTAGAAAGAAAGGAACTCGTTGATTTCTATAACTATTCTCCGGCATTTGAAGATTCGAAACACGGTGAAGAAGAACCTCAACCTTCTCCTCACCATACCCATCATCCTCCTCCTTCTCCTCCGCATGAACACCACCCCGCTCCATTAAGTCTTCACCGCCCTGGTCCCGACCAAATGATCACAAAGCATTCAGCTGAAAGACATAGTTTAGGATGTTTCTTCTTCCCATTCTTCGCGATGTGTTTTACCTCGTAAGAAGAAAACAAGAAAGGAAACTCATATATTGGGTGTGTTCTCTTTTCAATGCTTAAAAAGATATTCATTAGAGATGTTTCCATGTTAATTTAAATAATTATATTTCAAATTAAAGACTATGTCCCCTGCGAACAATCAATCAATCAACAAAGGGTGAATGAAATCATCAACCTAACATATCATTATCATCATATTTTATATATATATATATAATAGTTAATAGTACTCATTAATTCTCAACAATTTTATGAAAATCTTTTAATTCTTCAATTCTTTGTTGTAATATTCTTTTCATTTCATTATGTTGTAATCGTTCAGCTACTTGTAATGCTAATTCATATCTTTCTAAATCTGTTAAATCTTTCTCCTTCTTATGCTTCAAACTCTTATTACTATTACCTCCATTCTTAGTATTCTCATCATTATCATCGGATGACGATCGAAGAGAGATCATCTTAGTCAATCGAAAAGAAGCAGCAGAATAAGAGTTCGAGGAAGTAGATGTGGCAGTCTTATCTTGATATCTACCTGTATTACGAAGAAATTCAATCCATTTATTACTATCATGATCAACAACGATTGGTTCTACCTTCCCTTTCATTGCTACGAGGGTATCAATCAGAGCAGGGAATCCTCCTTCAAGAATAGAGATACGAGGGAAACCATTCCTTTGTAAGACCATTGCTAACATCGAGCAACGTTCAAACTCGGATCAAAAGGGGACCACAACCTGTAGATTCGGATCAAAGATGGGAGAAATGGCCATTATCCCAAATGCCAAGCCCGAAAACGCCCAAGCCAAAACAAGGCTAAGAAAATTAGGAACAACACAACACAAGACAACAAAAAAAAAGGTAAGCCACCTCCCTTCACCCTCGCAATGCATCTAATTGATGCATTTGCATCTATTAGACGCATTGCGAGGCGAGGAGGCGGGAGTCGATGGAGGAGGGAGGGAAACGAGGGCAAAGCGCGACAGACCATCCAGGCCCCAGCACAAGACAACAAAAAAAAAGGTAAGCCACCTCCCTTCACCCTCGCAATGCATCTAATTGATGCATTTGCATCTATTAGACGCATTGCGAGGCGAGGAGGCGGGAGTCGATGGAGGAGGGAGGGAAACGAGGGCAAAGCGCGACAGACCATCCAGGCCCCAGCACAAGACAACGCAACCGTTATTACTTTTATGAATTACCTTAATTAACTTAATTATTAATTATTATTGTCATCGTCATCTTCGCCAATTTTATCGTCCCATTCCACTTCCAACTCATCATCAACTCCGTTGAGCACTTCGTCGTCTACCTCATCGAACTTTCGTTTACTCCTTTTCTTAAATCCTTGGGGTAATTGAGAGCTTGGCGTGCTCTTCTCTTGATAACCTCTCATCCGTTTTGAAGAAATTACTTCATCCGCTTGCACATCAACTATTTTCAGTTTTAATTCACGGAATCTCGGTTCATTATATTCTTCGATATCTATCTCAGTTATTGGCGAGAAGCATAAATTCTTCATCTCCTCAATCGTGAAGTCCTTTAGACACCAATACTGCACCAAATTATTGAAATCTGTCTCCACTTTGCAAGCCGTTAAAGCTTGTCGCAATTTAAGTGCGTGAATGCACAGAACTCCATACTGATCATAAAGGGAGCACTGGCAAGTCTTCTCTTTAAGATTGACTGCGTATGCCTTCGAGAATTTATACAATTCATGCGTCTGAGTAACAATACCAATCATTTCAGAAAGACTGATGATATTTACACGAAATAGATATGAACTACACCTGTCAATCTCTCTCTTTTGACAATAAATTGCATAAGGATTTAATTTTGTTTCTGATTTATTATCGAGCTTTTGGATTTCTGTAATTAGTTGGTGATACCGGGTCTGAAGCTTACTAAATATTTGTGATAAACATTTCGTTGGAGGATAAAAGCGTTCGTTTTTAATAAAGGAAAAGAACTGCTCAACCATATTATCTGATAAAATATGAGGGATTACAATTTTATTCTCTTTCATTTCATTTGATCTCTCATTCCATTTGTATCTTCTCCATTCCAATTCAACCTGACTTAAATAATCAATAATTTGGGTTGCATTTTCTTTTCTTTGCAATGACTTCAAAATTTCTTCATACTCAAGTTTTGTAGGAGCAGTTTGAAGCAAAAAGAACTATATAGAAAAAGTAAAAATAAAAATAAAGAAATAATGAAATTAATAAGACTTATCAAACCTACCTTGTCAATAAATGGATTGTTCTTTCCAAACTTAGATTCCAAATTTCTTTTTAAATGCAAGGGACAACAAATATGATAGCTCAAGGGAGCAGCAATTTTTACAGCTAATCGTATTGATTCTGCGCGGTCTGAAATGATTGCTTGCTCCTTCTTATCAATATTTAATCCATTTTCTTTACAAAAATTCAGTAGTTGAATAAACTCTTCATGCTTTTCATTTAAGCAAAGTGAAAAAGCGAGTAATATATTGTTATTGTTGCTTCCTTTTGTAGTTAATGCAATAAATTTCATTGACTCAATTTTCTTTCTGCCTAAAGAGTGTTTTGAAGTTATTAACACATCTTTTACGTGACAACCGTCAATTGCTACTATTCTTGGAACCAGCGGAAGCTTGTGTGCCCATGAAAAGTAAAAAACAAGGCGTTTAAAAAAGCAGTCAGTATCTTTATCCAGTCGGTACTTGCATCCCGGATTTTTCTTTGTAATCGCTAAAAGAAAAGGTTCTAATCGCTCAATATCTTCTATGACTTCATTCGACTTTTGATCTGAAACCCCACGAAATAGAATATTTTGAATGACTGTCTTGTCTACGATCCAATTCTTCTCTATACATTGATTTACTACTGCCTCAGTCTTATTTAGGCAATTTTCAAATAGGTTCTTGTCTATTACTTGCGATAAATGCCTCGATTTGGGATGAAATAAAGTTGCACAAACATCTTCATGCTGCGAATGACTAAAATAACTATAAGTCTTTCCGTCCCCACGCTTCGTAAATTGAATAAAAGCTTGACAACCAGCGCATCTAACTAGCAAGGATCGACCTCCTGAGCATTTATTGTCAATAGTATAGGTCTTTCCTTGTTGCTGCCCAAGTGTAAATTGTAAATACATTGTTGCATCTTTTCTACTTGCAAATGAATTTCTCTTTACCTCTTCCCATATTTCCTCCTCGCTCAACTTCTTGACTAATTGCCTTTTGAGTGCGTTCTGTTCGATGGGATTGTACAAGCTATTCATTGCGATAAATCAATAACAAATGTTTGAATTTAAATTTAAACAAAGGCGGGGGGCTTCAGCGGGGCTTGGGGTTTGTGGTCTTTTTACGGTGATCCGATATTACAGGTTCGGGCCCCTTTTTGATCCGATTTTCCAGGTCGCTCGCTAACATCATTGCAGGACTATTCACATCTGCTAAGATTGCATTCTCTTCTTCTT
>VFQN01002617.1_pt1 | contig 27332 bp, 47 predicted proteins | sample 3512371 | NCBI WGS metagenome assembly VFQN01 (sample SAMN10412370, study PRJNA504923) | tailings metagenome | isolation source: Replicate 2 from Balatoc abandoned mine | place: Philippines: Itogon, Benguet | collected 2017-08-28
CGTTGCAGCTGGAATGCAAGATGTGACTTGCAACCAGCAGCTGAGATGCCGGGCGCGACCCCGCCACCTGCAGCCAGATGCGGGCGGGACCCCACACGTGGCAGCCAAGATGCCGGAGCTGGCCCCCCGCCCACAGCCCAGATGCCCCCCCAACCGGTACTAACATACCGGTCCTGACCCCGTGTTCGGCAGCCTAGATACCGGACGCGACCCCGTAGCCGGTATTCAAAAACCAGATTCCCGCCCGACCCCCATTTGCCAGATGCGTAGATGCAGGGCAACTTGGCACCTCTGGGATTCCCCTGCCGCCGGCATGGCACTCGTAGCGTGCAGCGTGCTGCTGCGCGAAACGTTCTAGCAGATAGTCCATAGCTTTAGCGCTAAGCGGTGAACTGCGCGTCCGCCATTGGGAAGGCAGCAGGAGGAACCAGAGGTTGGCCCGATGCTCGACGGGTACGGGACCTGATGTGTAAGGACTCACATTTGCGAATGTCTCCCATATGTCCATATGTTATCTCATTTGCAGCAATTAGCACAAGGAGTTATCGCGGAAGCCCCCGGTCACCCAGCTGGGCGCACGTCATAGTATTGCTAGATCACCACGATGAAACGTACATAGTAAGCAATTAGTAGCATCACAGTGTAGGGCTGGCGCCGATGGCTGCCTTGCAGCCAGGGTGCAGCTTGCGGGAGCGGCTCGCCCTGCGTCAGCGGACCGTAGGGCTAAGTCCTAGTTCCTCACGAATTGGGGCATTGCAGCGGCAACCTATTTGCTTATCTAGATATGGCTCCAGCAATAGATACGGTCTCCCAGGCGTGCGTTGCTCGCCGCCGCGAAACTCGCCGAGCTTGGCAGCAAGGGCGTCCATCGCAAACGCCAGCGCTAATGGCGTAACAGGCGAGCATGCTGCAGGCGGCTCTCGGCTGTAACATGTTGGGCACGAGCCGTATCAGTCGGTGACTGTGCATCGCCACCTGGCAGGCGATGTCGTCCCCTCTGGTGTTGCCGTGGAGCGCCTTATCACCGACCCCGAGGAGCTGAGGCTCATAGGGTCGGGCCTGCCAGTCATATATGGGGTAAGCGGGGGTGCTGCCTGGCCCACGGGGGCATAAGGGCGGGTGGGATGCGCCGGGGGGGCCCAAACCCACCGCCCGTCAGGCAGCGGTCCTGGGAGCGAGGGTTGGTTCACCCCAAGTCCCTTGTTGCCATGCAAGACTATAGATTATGGATTGGATGCCAAGGGGTCACGGCCAAGGGGTGACGGTCAGCCGGAAAGGCCCATGCCCGGATGAGTTATGGTGCTGGGAAAGGGGTGGCATGGCGCGCGGCTGTGGGGCGCGGGAGACCCTCACGTGGAAAGGGTCCCTCCACACCGTTGAAGTTCCCTCGCGAGCAATTCGTTCAGCTGCCTTCGTGGTGCATGCGCTACTGACCCACATCCGCTTTCATGCTCAAACGCTCCCGCTGCCACTACGCTCTGCCCCCGCAGCCCAACTGGCCGGACCAGTACTTCGATGCGCTCAAGGTAGGGCGCGTCACACCTGCTCATGCACTGATGGGGTAGAGATGCACACCGTTGATAGGACCCTGGGGGCGTATGACACATGTGTTCAGGCGCAAGCTGGCACATGGCAGTGCGCCAGCGCGGGCCTGGACCTCGGTGGCATCTGCGCACACTGACACCGCAGCACCAACGGTTACACATGCTTCAACAAGCACTCCGTCCGCCACCGCAGGCCATGTCAGCAGGAAGGGAGGTGCAGCTGCCGCGGCCGCACCCCAAGTTCAATCGGGAGGTGCGTATGACGTCCTTGCGTACTACGTTCGTGCAGCTCCTGCAGCTGTGTACGCACACTGGTCGTGCCATGTTAAGACTGCATTGGCATGCGCCGCTAAGCCGGTCCTGCGGGAGGAAGGCCAGCCAGGTGTTGTTCATGGTATCATCCCCACTGCGGGCACAGGCATTGTCCCCTGGGTCCCAGTGCACCTAACCCTCGGGCGACTCCCCTCCGCCCTGTGATCGTATCACACCCTCTCGTGACACACCGACCACGCAACGCGTTGCCAACACCCCTCCCTCCCCACCCTAGGACCTGGAGCGGATCGCCTCCCAGGGCGCCACCCTGGACGACCTGGTCCTGGAGCACGCGGAGCGCCTGGCGGCACAGCCGGTGGCGGCGGGGGCAGCAGCGGAGGGGACAGGGGCAGAGGCGGGGCAGCAGGGGGCGGTGGGCGGGGAGGAGGGCGCGGCGTACGCGTTCCGATACATCCCGCGCTCGGTGCTGGGGGACTACACCACGGAGGTGAGTCGCACGTGGCATGGGTGAGGGGCGGGAATAGGGCAAGGGGTAAGGGCCCGGGGGGGGGGGGGGGGGTGGGGGGGGGGGCGGTACGGGGCCGGATTGCTGGGTACGGTCGGCCGGGGTTCTTTGTGAGGGAGGGCGAGGGCAGGGGCACAGATGGGGATATTGGCATCATGCCGGCGACGGAGGGCGTAGCGGGCCCGCGCGGTCACGCCAACGCAGCCCCAGAGTGCAACGGAGTGAGCCATTGGTACGTTTGGAATGTAGCACGGGTGGTGAGGGCTGCGCTCCGGGGCGGGGCGGCGGGTCCGTGCTCGCAGTGCAGCCTGCGTCCAGTGTCAGCGACAGGCAAGGGGCGCGACCAGGAGGCCATCTCCAGAGGCGAGCGGCAAGCAGCAAGCAGCCAAGGACCAGGGCGGCTTTGGGCGGGGTAAAGCGATGCAACCTGGAGTCCAGTTGGGTAAAGCGATGCAACCTGGAGTCCAGTTAGGTAAAGCGATGCAACCTGGAGTCCAGTTAGGTAAAGTGATGCAACCTGGAGTCCAGTTAGGTAAAGCGATGCAACCTGGAGTCCAGTTAGGTAAAGCGATGCAATCTGGAGTCCATGGGGCACAGTCGGGCGGCCGGTGCCTTTGGGCAGCGCGCAGCATGCATGGCAGTCTTCCTTTGGACGGTTTTGCCAACACAGTAGTACCTATGTGCCCTCATGTCAGGGATTCTATACAACCCTTTCCGGCATCGCATATTGCTACACAGCAGTACCTGACCTGGCATTGGCGTTGTGGACGCAGCTACTGGGGGTTGTAGCGCCAACCGACAGTCCCCACCTCCAAAAGCGCTCCCACACACGACCGCTCCCTCACCCCCTCCCTCCCTACTGCTATCTTTGCGCATGCAGGTGGAGCCCGACTGGCGCGCGCTGCCTCAGAAGTCCATCTTTGAGTTGTACGAGGGGCTGCGGCAACGCAACTGGACCAACCCGCACTACAGGCCCTCGTCGGAGCACTGGCGGGTGCAGCTGTTCACGTGCGGATACCTGTGAGTGGCAGGGAAAGAAGCAGCTGCATGGCGCATGCAGCTGCCTGCAGCTGTGTAACAGTACTGCTTAGGAGCAGGGCGGGCAAGGCGGGCAAGGCTGGGCAGGGTTCCTGTCGCGAAAGGTGGGATGCGTCTTGGATCAGGTGCAGGGGAAGATGGCACTCGGGATACGTAGGGCACTTTGGTACCATATCTCCATGGTAAACGTCCACGCGCGAACTATGATACGGGGCTTGTGCAGTTCCGCCACCAGTCGCACCCGAATCGTGGCCCATGCCGCCCCTGCGTCACCGACCGTGCTCCCGCCTGTCCCACCTTGCCTGCTCCCTCGCCCCGCAGCAACGACGGCGTGACCGGCTGGACCGGGTGGCGTGCGGTGGTGTCCTCTGTCAGCGGCGGGCGCTTCTGGGTGGACCTGCCGGAGGAGGGCGAGCTGGTGGCGCCCACGGAGACGGTGGGGGCACTGGGGGCTGTGTGTGTACTGTAGGTTATAACAATGTGAACTTCCTGCGCGCGGTCTGTGGGTGGACCTGCCCGAGGAGGGCGAGCTGGTGGCGCCCACGGAGACGGTAGGGACGTCGGGCGGGTGGAGAGGAGGCCATGAGGACTTCATTGCAAAGGGGGGTTGGAGGGCATACTGAGGGCGTACTGAGTGGTCAGTAACTCCCGGTCCGCCGGCTTGTGTGGTGCGGCCAAGGGAGTCATCGCGCCTCCCAGGCCCCAAGTGCACATCTTTAGGGTTAACCTCGCACGCGGGCCCAACAGCGGTGCCGGCCATGCTGGACCAATCTTTCTTGCGCGGGCGGGTAGCACGGCGCACCGTATACAAACTCAACAGTCTGGCCGGCTCAAGGGCCCGGGCTTGAGCAGCTGTACAACATTGCTACGGGAACAGCGGTGTACTTGCATATGATAAAGACACACGAGAGTGACAAGGCGTTGTATCTGACCGCAGGCCCCTCCCGCCGAGCTGGCCGAGCTGGGCTCCAGCCACGTGTTCGCGCAGCTGTTCCAGGCGTGGGAGCCGCGGTACGCGCCGGAGCTGCTGGCAGCTGCCTACTCGGGCGGCCCGGGCGCGCGGGCGGCGCTGGCGGAGGCGGCGCAGCGGGAGGGCGGCGTGCCGGTGAGGGGAGGGGGACCGCGTGGGTGTGTGTCATATGGGTTCGTGACACAATAAGGGGCACGGGCTAGGTGCAGAGGGCGGCGTGTGTGGGTGCCGTGCTGGTGTTGATATAGCAAGGGGGAGGGCGGCGTGCCGGTGAGGGGCAGGGGAACCGGGTGGAGGTGGGTGTCTTGTGCGTTCCTGAGGGCACGGCCAGGTGCGACGCGGGTTCTGCTGTGTGTCGTAGAATCAACAACAGGGAGGGCGGCGTGCTGGCGAGGGGGAAAGTAAGTGGTAGAAGCCGGTGTAGTGACGGGTGTGCTGTCGTTGGGAAGCGGGAGGGTGAGATGGCGTGCGTGGGGCACAGGCGCTGGGTGTTAAGGGCTGTCGGGGGCTGATGCATATACTATGTGCGGTAAGGGTGCCGTCTGAGTGCCTTACTTTGGTTGGTCTATGGCCGCAACTCAAGACCTTACCCAACACCAAAAGCATGCTATTGCCGGACCAAGGGACGCAGCACCCCTCTGCATGTTGTTGCTGGTGTCTCGCCGCTGCGCCTGACCCTTCCGCTGACTCGCGCCCCCGCGCCCGCCGTGCCTGTCTGCCACGTGTCCGCGCAGCACGACACGCCCGCCCTGCGCCATCTGGACGTGTCGTACCACGTGGCGGCCTCCCCCGTGCGGGACAGCCTCTCCGCCTTCCTCATCCGGCCGTCGCTGGGGGCGGCCAGGGAGGCCATCGGGTGAGACAGCGTACGGCGCAATAGTGGTGGTAGATGCACACATGCACTTTGGCGGCGGCCAGGGAGGCCATTGGGTGGGTGGACCAACGGCAGCGTGGGGAATCGCAGGGGGCCAAAAATGCAGGGGCGGGCGGGTGGTGATTGCACTTTTGAGGGAGAGGCAGGAGCGTGTACTGTACGAGTGCATGGATGCGTGGGTGGGTCTGGGTCTGGGCATTGAAGTGTCGCCCCCTACCGCCCGGGGCTCCTCGCTGGGGGCGGCCAGGGAGGCCGTATTTGGTGGGTGGGCCAACGGCTGCGTTTGTGTGCGAGGGGCCCTGGAATTCTGGCTGGGCAGGGAGCACAGCCAACTGGCAGATCAGGTTGAGCGAACAGGGGGCATCGGCTGCTCTTCCACTCACCTGTTACGCGTCCTCCACCCTTGTTAAGCCGCCTCCCGGCAATGCATCTTATGTCCCTGCGTCTTAACGCCACCTGTGCCCGACTTGCGTGCTTGTGTGTGTCTGTTCAGGTGGGCCGTGGACCACAGCGGGCTGCACCAGCTGCGCCTGCTGCGCGACCGGATTCTTCCCAAATGGGAGCCGCCCGCCATCCAGCTGACGCGCAAGAACAACAACCTGGGAGTGGTGTACTTTGCGGTGTGCCTCACCCTGGGCATCGTCATCCCCGCGCTGCGCCGGTCACGCATCCTGTGGGTTAGCTAGCACCCGGCGTGGGGTGGGGACGGGCTCTGGTGCTGATGATGGAGGTGGCGTCGGTGTTGTTGCTGGTGGCGGGGTGTTTGTAAGTAGACTGGGGCGGCGGTGTGCGGGATGTAGGTCCTGGTAGAAAGCGTCCCGCATTGCGTTGTCTGCTCCATTGTCTGCTCCATTACTGTCGTACGCGGATTGCCAACCAGCGCTCACGCCTGGTGTGTTGACAATCGTATCTGCTGACGTTAGAATGCAACCCGTCCCTGCGTGCAGCGACATCCCCACCCTGGGGCGGGACCCTGTGTTGTGGCACCCCAATGCCTCATTACAAATGGCTGGTATTACAAACTTGATTGGTTTCGAACCCCTGCACCAACGCCCACAGCGACATCCGCACGCTGGAGGAGGACCCGGGCGCCGCCATGGAGTTTGCGCGCTCCAAGAGCGAGGCGCGCAAGGAGGGCCTCACGGGCATCGAGTTCAGCGACGTGGCGGGGCTGGGGCCCATCCTCAACGAGGTAGTGGAGGTGGTGGAGGTGAGCTGCTTGTGGGTTAAGGGTGTGGGTTACTTAGGTGATGGGGACGTGGCGGGGCTGGGGCCCATCCTCGATGAGGTGGTCGAGGTAGTGGATAAGAGTGTGGACCAAGGTGCCTTGGGGACATCGCGGGGATGGGGCCCATCCTAAAGGAGGTTGTTAACTTGGAGACCTGCATGTGGTATAGTACACCTATGGTGTCACGTGCTGCATCCTCACTCCATCCGATGCCGCGGAACCATGAAGGCCCTTTTGCAAGGAAGCCACACAAACAGCGATGCCATGAAGGTGGCTGGCGCGCTGCTCGCTGTGGTGTGCTCCGCCGGCGGGCCGTGCAGCAGCTCGTGGGGTGGTTCAGGCCCCGCCGCGGGAAGGGCACCCTTACGGACAGCAGCAGCAGCAAGCGTGCTGACGTGGTGGAGGACCTTGCGCCTGCAGGCGCGCCACTGTGAATCGGTTGGTGTCGTTGGAGGGAGGGAGCCAGGGGTGCGGGGGATGCCAATATGGACAAATTTGCATCCCTCGATCCCCTGGCTCCCTCCCCTCCACGACACAAACCAATTCACAGGGGACCGCCTGCAGGCGCGAGGTCCTTCACCACGTCAGCATGCTTGCTGCTGCTGCTGCTTCTGCTGCTGCTGCTGTCCGTATGGGTGCCCTTCGCGCAGCAGGGCCTGAATTGGCCCACACGCTGCTGCACGGCCACGCCCGCAGTGCCCACCACAGCGAGCAGCGCGCCGGCCACCTTCATGGCATCGCTGTTTGTGTGGCTTCTTTGCAGAAAGGCTTTCATGGTGGGGGCAGTCCCGCCAGACTCTTGGCCACGGCGCCTCTGTGTGAGCTTCCCGCCAACGCCAATGGACCGCTTCTGCTCCCCTCATCCTCCTATCGCAGTTCCTCAAGGACCCCGCGACGTTTTCCAAGCTGGGCGCGCGGCCGCCCAAGGGCATCCTCATGGAGGGAGACCCAGGTGGGGGCGGGTTGCAGGCTCTGGGGCGTGGTGGGTGGTGGGTGCAGCGGGCGGCGTGGGTGCGGGCGGGTGCGGGTCCGAGTGCGCGTGCTATGAGCCTACTGTTGGAACCGCATGGTGTTGCTGGAGCTTCCAGAGGCCGAGGGAAAGCGACATGCACGGGAGAAGGGTAGCCCGAAACGCAGTATGGTAGGGCCAGTTGGTTTCACGGCCCATGGAGGTTAGGCCCTTAGCACGAGGACAAGGACGCCAGCTTCGCGCCTGTACCCATCCTTGCACTCAACAGCTACTCCACGTGCTCCCACCGCCTCCGTTAAACCACACAGGCACGGGCAAGACGCTGCTGGCCAAGGCGCTGGCGGCCGAGGCCATGGTGCCCTTCTGCCAGATGTCGGGCAGGCACACCAGCACACGCTAATACACATGCACCCACTGCCCCCGTTAACCCACGCAGGCACGGGCAAGACGCTGCTGGCCAAGGCGCTGGCGGGCGAGGCCATGGTGCCCTTCTACCAGATGTCGGGCACGGAGTTCACGGAGGGCATCGTGGGTCTGGGCGCGGCACGTGTGCGTGACCTGTTCAAGAGGGCACGTGCCACGGCCCCCTGCGTCATCTTCGTGGATGAGATTGACGCGCTGGGGCTGAGGCGCGCGGAGAACGGTGGGTGTGCGGGAGAGGGGCACTGCTAGTGGTGATGGGTTGTGGGTTTTGGGGATGTGGAGCTGGGTGGGTGCTTAGGGCTGCGGAGCGCAGAGCATGATGAGTGGAACGTGGCTGAACTTTCTAGTCTCAGTTTTCTCCACCTCGTGTTATGTTGATGGACGAGACCGGTATGGGTTGCTTTGCTTTCCTTACCCTAAAACTCACCCACATGACCTTGCCCCTGTGTCCCACATCCCAGACTCCGCCAAGACCAACGAGGAGCGCGAGCAGACGCTCAACCAGCTGCTGACGGAGATGGACGGCTTCACCCCTGACACGGGGGTGGTGTTCCTGGGGGCCACCAACAGGTGGGTTAGGGCTGTGGGTTAAGGGATGGTTTTCCTGATGTAGTTGCTGGGGCGCTACCAACAGGTGGATCGGGCTGTGTGCTACAGGGAGCAAGCGCCCATGCCCGCCCGCCGCGCTGAGGAGGGGCTTGTGCGGCAAGCGTTGCCCAGGCTTTCGGCATGCCGTGGCCCTGCCGCGGGCCTCGTGCCATGCACTCCCACCATTCCAGGCAATCACACCCCTACCGCTTCCCCTGCTTCAAACACCCACACCCCCAGGGCCGACCTGCTGGACCCCGCGCTGATGCGTCCCGGCCGCTTCGACCGCAAGATCCGCATGCCCAAGCCCGACACGGAGGGCCGCTACGAGATCCTCAAGCTGCACCTGCGCGGCAAGGAGGTGTGTATTAGCCGGGCGGCTCTGTGCATTAGCATGCCTGCACCTGCACCCGCCAAACCCCGACACCGTATTTATAAAGTATAAGACAAGAGTTCCTGCAGATATATGAAAACTTACTATGTTTCACAAATTGCGTACTTTCTGTCTGCTCCACTCCCACAGGTGGCTCCCGACGTGGACCTGCTGCAGCTGGCGCGCGACCTGCCCGGCCTGGTGGGTGCGGACCTGGCCAACATCGTCAACGAGGCGGCCATGACGGCGGCACGGCAGGGGCGCAAGGCGCTGAGCGCGCGGGACATCTACGCGGGCGTGGACCGCTTCACGCAGGGCGAGGTGCGGCCGCCGCTGCCCACCAGCACCAAGCTGCCGGTGCTGTGCTTCGCGGCCAAGGAGGTGAGGGGGCGGATGGTGGGGGACAGGAAGGGGTGGGGCGTGGGCAGGGTTGTGCAGGAGGCACCGCTTGACTGCTGGTGGCCGCTTGGCTGCTAATGGCGCCCTCGGGTAGGATGCCGCGCTGCTGCGATGCTATCACTCCCTACGGACGAATGCTGCTGACATACACATTAACACACACGCATTAACTAACACACGCGCGCCCTCACCACACAGGTGGGCATCGCGCTGGTGGCCACGGTGCTCCGTGAGCGGCACGGGCGCGTGGAGCTGGTGGAGCGCGTGAGCATCCAGCCCAAGGGCAGGGCGTACAGCAGGACAATGTTCCAGAGGGGTGAGCGGGGGGGCATTGCAGGGCCATGTTCTGGGCAGGTCGGGTGGAGGTGGGGGGCCATAAGGGGCATCGCAGGACCGTGTTCAGGCGGGGTGAGCGGAGGGTTAGGGATTCATGAGAGGTGGGGTTGAGGGAAGAAGCGATGGAGGACATCCAGCCCAAGGGCAGGGCCTGCAGCAGGACCATGTTCCAAAGCGGTAGATGGGGAGGGGGGCATGATGGGTGAGGGTGTGGCGCGATGCGAGAGAGGGCATCCGGGATGGGTAGGGCCTACAGCCAAACCGTGATCCATAGAGGTGAGATCGGTCTGCTAAAAAGTAATGGCAGCAGGTTGCGTGGAGTCGGTAGTACTGCAGTAAAAGTTGCGTGGATGCGCCATGGCGTCGCACTGTGTGGTTGTGCTGGAGGCGTGGAGGTGATCTGCATGTGGGTCGGTGTTGCAGCGCCTGACCACCCCCTGCCACGTGCCGCGTGCCGCATGCCGACGCGTGCAGGCACGGACGAGGACTACCACGTCATGACACGTGGCAAGCTGCTGGACCGCATCCGCGTGGCGCTGGCGGGCGGGTACGCCGTGCGCATGGCGCTGGGGGAGGAGACCAACTTCACGGCCGCGGGTGAGGAGGGCAGCTGTGCGATACCAAGTCAAAGCAGCCACACCGGGGAACAGTAAACAAAGGTGTATCCAACTAGCTTGGGGCTGGGACAGGAAACCAACTTTACGGCAACGGATGAGAAGGGCAGATGCTAGCTATGTGAAGCGTTGTACAAGTTGCGGTACGCGTGTTCTAGTCTGGCTCCTGTCTCTACGCACGAGGCTTTGCTCCGGTTGGCAACGCGATGTGCCGGGCCTGGAACGTGACACATGTGAACGGATGGGGTACACCCAACATTCTCACGCCTTCTTACGGTCCCCTTTCCCTTACCCCTTGTACAACGCACATCCCAGACATCCAGCGCGCCACGCGCATGGCCAAGAAGTTTGTGTTCTACTACGGCTTCAGCGACGTGGGCGGCGCGGGCATCACCACGTGGGCCAACCAGCCCTACTCCTCGGACTTCCTCATCGGGCAGCAGCGAGCCAGGAAGGTGAGGAGGCATAGGGGCGGAAAAGTAGGGAAGAGGGCAGGGAGGGTAGAGAGGGTAGGGAGGCAGGTGGTCGTGAGGGGGGGACGGCCTCTACGGCATGGCTCACCGGGTGCCGTCCATAGCTGAGATGCTTGTGTGCTAGCATCCTCATCGGGCAGCAGCGCGCCAGGAAGTTGAGGGGGCAAGGGGCGGGGGGCGGATGTGAGAGGGGGACACGAGGGGGAAACGTAGGGTGGAAGATGGTGGGGCGCGATGCGTGGGGAGTGTGGCAGCTGTTGCCCCGTGTGTGTCGTCAGGGGAGGGGACATCGCCAACCCCATGGCCGGAACCGTCTCTGCGCAATGATTACTTTAACGCACACCCCTCCCCCACTTGTAACCAGGTGGTGTCCACGGACGCCATGGACGGCTTCGCGGACTGGCCCACCGTGCACGAGGACTTCCGCTTCGACTCGCCCACGCCCTCGGACGTCACGTGGCACAGGTGGGCGCAATTGGGGGAGGGGCGGCCAAGGGTGGGCCCGGACCCACGAGTTGCTGTGTGCCGTTAGCCGTCCATGCCCTCGGACGTCACGTGGCACATGTGGGCGTGGCACGTGGCAGGTGGGCGGCATGGAAGACCGTAGTTAGGGACAGGGGCCGGGTGGCAAGGGGCGCGTGCATAGCGAGTGGCTGGGTGCTTCCAGCCGCCTACACCCTGGGACTTCACGTGGCACAGGTGGGCACAGGCAACACGCGGTTGATGCACCGTTGACGCACACACTGCTAACCCGCGCCCTGCTAACCCACAGGTACACGGACGAGGTGCGCAAGGTGATCAAGCAGTGCAGCGAGGACGTGCTGGCCATCCTGCAGGAGCGGCAGGAGGCCATGTGGGCGGGGGTCAAGGTGAGGGCCGTGTGGCGGTGTGGGGGCGCGATGCACGATCAAGGGCTTTAGATCACACCCTTGAGAACAGCAACCACCCGCGCACCACTCCTCTCCCACGCCCGACAATGCTGTCCACCTTGAAGAGCTGCTGGGCGGAAGCGCTGCCTCTCTTCTTGTTGTCAATGCCCACTCCTCTCAAACCACGCACCCTAACCCACGCACCCTAACTCATGCACCCAAATGGGCTGTCCACCTCCGTAAGGGAGCTGTTGGACAAAGGAGCTGGTTCCATTCCAGTCGCTGGAACCCACACCTCTTAATCCGACATCTGTTAAACCCACGCGCCCTAACCCACGTGCCCCCAGGCGCTATTTAGTCTCAAGGAGCTGCTGGGCGACGAGCCGCCTTCCTCCCTGCCCTGTAACCCACACTTGTAACCCTCACACGTTAACCCACGCACCCCGTAACCCACGTGCCCCCAGGCGCTGTCCGTGTCCAAGGAGCTGCTGGGCGATGAGCTGCGCGACATCTTCGCCGCGCACCCGCCGCGGGCCCTGGCGCCAGGGGAGTCCCCCAAGCTGGACATGACCATCTACACGGCAGGGGAGGGGGCAAGGTGGGCGGCCGGGCGGGGAGAGGGAGTGTGCGAAAGCATAGGGGTCGGGTGGAGGTTCCCTTGCTTTGTGCGACTGGCCACCTGGGCTCTGGCACGCCGTTGCGGCATCGGCGAGCGGCGTGTGGACACTACCTAGCAACAAGCATAAAAGGCGAAGGAGCCGAGTGCCGCATGTGCGTGCGCCTTATGTTCGTGTGCCTCATGTGCGTGTAAGGTTGGGCCGCTTGCGAGGTTCGGCTACCACTGCTGCCGCTTGCTGACGCACCCCTGACCGTTCGCCTGTTTACTCGCCCGCTCGCCCCCAGGTGGCCGTACGGCATCGAGTGGCTCAACGACGCCTACCCCATCCCGTACTGGGTGCGCAAGGAGCAGCAGGCGCGGGCGGCGAAGGAGCAGGAGGCGGTGGCGGCGGGGTCGGGGGCGGGGGCGGGCAGCACGTGAACGGCATCGGCACGTGGCACGTGGCAAGCGGGCGGCGAAGGAGCAGGAGGCGGTGGCGGCAAGGTCGGGGTCAGGGCGGGGGGCAGCGCGTGAGGAGAGTGGGCATGAGTGAGCACGTGGCTACAGGCCACGTTCTTGGAAGCGTGCGGCCTGTCAGCCATGTAAGCTGAGTCTCGGCCACGATGGGCGAGCAAGGGATGGGCGAGCAAGGGGCGTAACGCAGGACTGTACGGCCGGGCGGGCGCAGCGATGGCGCTGAATGGATGGGGCCCTGCCGTACTGCTGTACATGCAACGCATCGCAATGCACCCGGGGCGTTGGAACGCGTAGGATTACCGCGATTCCGAGGTGGTGGCTGTGGGTTGGGTACGGAACGCCTGGGCGGCGCGTGGCGGGCTGTTAGCAGGGGAGCCTCCCCTGATGCCTGGGATTGGCCGGGGTTATCTGGAGGTGTTTGGGCTCTGCCCGTGCACGGCGTGTGTGGCCACGGCCAGTTCGGCCACAGGTCATCATTCAGCGCCGACATGTGTGCGGGTCTGTCATGCATTGCGTCTTGAGGCGTGTCAGTTCGCAGGGGGCCGCAAGGCGCAAGGGTATGGGTGGAGCTGAGGCTGCGGCGACTGAGGCCTGGGGTTGTCGGTACGGCGGTACACGGTATTGGCAGGTGGTGCTGGTGGTGCGGTGGTGCTGGCACAGCGCTGCTGGTCGTTAGGGGCCTCGTGCGTTGACGAGGAAAGATGGTGCAAGTCTAGACGCGTGGGCTGAACCAGGCCGAACCGGTTGCAAGCTCGGACTGTACGCGGCCTTGAATGGTCCGTGTCGTAGGGGCAGGGTGGCATGGGTCCGATGGGTGGTACGGAGATGCGGTAGTACGGTGGTACGGCACCTGCTCACATGGACCCCAGCTGTCGGGCGGGTGGGACGCGGAAAGAGGGTTGCCATACATGTGGACATGTATGTTGAGGTTCGGCAGTGAGCCACAGGCATTGCTTGCTTGCGAGTTGTGGAATGAAGGGAAACGTGAATCAGGCTTGGAGGCGGGCATCGTGCTAGGCGCTGCTGTAGCTGGACCCAGTTGACGTACAGCTGGCTACAAAGTATAGCTCAGGTAAACTCGCCTGGTATCTGCTGCTGCGGCTCTCGGGTGCTGCTTTCCGGGGCTAGCCATGGCACCCCGTGTCCTGTCTATTAGTTCTCTGCGGCACGAGTGTAAGCCGTGTGGGGCGTGGGTTACAAACTTACAATGCATCTGGCAGTCCCTACCCCTCTGTAGCTACCGGTACGTATACCTAGCTGTTACATCATTATAAAGGACATTCTATCCTCCTGTGCCCTAAAAGGTCTGGCTCATGGGTCTATGCACGGGGTGGGAACCGTACAGGCACACAGCGCCGCCTGGATGCGAGTTGAAAGGGCAGGGCTCCACCCCCCGGGGATGCCTGCTTCGGCCCACGCAGGCCCACGCCACGTGCACGTGAAGCCGCCAGCCAACACTTGCAGTCAGCAGTAGACACAGTGCTACAGCACGAACCAGGGTACCAACCCACAGCGACCATCGAAGACGGCAATCAGCAGTTCGCTTAGCTCGGGAACTACCCCTGCCTCCATGCCATCTAGGATCTAGCTGCACCAGCCTGTACGGACTTCCCACCGTGTGGAAAGTTCACCGGACGCACGCAGTGCTACGATACTGTCGACGAGTGTCCGTCCCTGAACCTATCCATGCCACAGAAGGCTCGCTCACTAGCCTGCAACAAAGCTCGCCGTACCGGTATTACCCTGTTTCGCCCGACACAGGACGGTATACCCAACCCAGACACGAAGACAAACAACCGGTGCACGAGTACTGACATCTTACAGGCCGCGGTCCATCCCTGCCAGTCGCAATCCGCATCCCTGCCCTGCCGGTCCCCGACCCTAACCCACCCTGACCCACACAAATTCCCGCTCCCTGCCCTCCCGGCTCTGTCTCATCACTCGCTCCCGCCCCTCGACCCTGCAGCCCTTTCCGATCCCCTGTTGCTCCGCACACGCCCCTGTCCCACACACTCATCCATACACGCCTTCTGGCTCTGCTGCTTCTGCTCGTACGTGAACGATGCTATGTTGCTGCTGCTGCTGCTGCTGTTCCCCGTGCTCCTGTTGCTGCCCTTGCTGCCGCCGCCTGGCCCTGCCCCTGACGTATATCGCTGCCAGCAGCCAGCAGCTGGTGAGCGCCAGCAGTGCCATGTTCCAGAAGAAGCCCACGATGTCAATGACGGCGCCCACGTCAGGCACGCCGGGCTGCACGGCACGCACGGCGGGCAGCGCGAACAGCAGCGTGGCTGCGGCGGAGGGCGGGGTAGGAGAAACAATTTTAGATGGGGCTGATGACAGCGTCTTGCCTGTGTTACCGTGTTCACGGAGCGCTGCCAGAGTTAGCGGATAGCAGCATGGATGCCGGGGAGGGCCGAGGGACGGTGGCCAGGGCATGGCGGCAGGGGACAGGGGCGGGGGCATGGGGGTGGGCAGGGCGTCAAGTTGTTCCGGGGGGCGGGGACGGGGCCGGGGGCGGTTGCATGGGGACGGGCAGGGGGCGGGGGCGGGGCGAGGGTGGAGCAGTGGGTGGATATCGGTGCGTGGTCTAGCTGCACGGCACGCACGGTGGGCAGCGCGGACAGCAGAGTGGCGGGGCAGGACTGGGGTGGGCGAGGGTGTTCAGGGAATCCGAATGATGTGATAGGCAGGGTGCGTGGGTTGCGCACACAGCGATGGGGTGTACTGTTGGCCAGGGCGCTCGTTGGTTTCGTTGGTTGGCTTGGGTCAGGTTGGGTACCGGCACCGGTACTGGTATTGGCGAGGTGAGCTAGCTCACTGATTTTCACCCCCATGCGTGCAGCCACCGGTACCATGACCCCTGCCCCTTCCTGCCCCTCCCCGGCCCGGCCCCCTTACTGTCTTTGCCGCTCTGCGGTTACGCCACTACCGGTACCTTCCCTCCCGGCCCCTCACCTGAGTATGCGGGCATGTCGTAGGGTATGTCGGGGTTGGGCCGGAAGGCTATGACCCACAACGCGTGCACCACAAAGAAAACGGTGAGCGCCCACATGACGATGAAAACGAAGATGGAAAAGACCTTGGTGCTCAGGTTGCGCTGAACCTGTGGGGATCAGGAAGAATAATCATAATAATAGATAATCACGCGTACCACCACTTGGTGCTCAGGTTGCGCTCAACCTGTGGGTGGCCGGGAGCAGGAAGAGTGGGGTGCGGGTGGCAGGTGCTTGGATCAGATGGACGTGTGAAAGGAGAGGTCAACAGCCCCCTTCATTCCCAGCCAGCTTAATACGCTGGAAACACGACAGCCTGCGTCCTGGGCACGACGGGGAGCTCTCCTGGCCAAGCAAGGGCGTGTGCCGCTAGTCCCTGTCCCACCACAACCCGCCCGCGGAGGTGTCCCGTGGAAGAGGTGTCTTGATGCCGTACCATGCCGTACCACAACCGCGTCAACCGTACGAACGAGTGATATTTATCCGAGCCTCAGCAAATACCATTCACCGCCGGAACCTGTCCAGTGCCCACCCTCCCGTCCCCTGCATCCACTCACTTACCTGCCTACCCCCCCTGGCCCCCACCCGATGCGTGCACAACGATCGTGCGTTGACTGTATCAGCCGCGCGCAGCTCAACAGACGCATCACTCCGACCAGCTCACGTTAATCTTGTACACGAAACTTGACTCCTGCGGCGTTACCACGGCTCCGGAGACTCTGTCGCCAACTGGCACGGAGAAGGAGAAGGCGGGTGAACGGGTGCGCATGCCGGCAATAAAGGGCGCGTACACCATGGTGTTGTTCTTTGTGTCATTGTAGAACGTCCTAACGGTAATCTTGAAGTTGTACCTGTTCGGGTGCAGCAAGGAGCAGCAGCAGCGGGGACAGCGGCGACTGAGGACATATAGCATGCATGCAGCATGTACGCGTCTATTCGGGTGTGTCAAAGGCATGGGCTGCTGTCACAGCAAAGGAGCGAACGCCAAGCCCCAGCGCCTGAGCGTGTGCTGTTGCACGAGTGCAAACGCATCCGCTGTCATACATGCATCCTGCTCATCCATACAGCTGTACCAGGCTGTACAGGACAGTACTGTACCTGGTCACCCCGATCGTTGACCCAGCCAAATGCCAAGACCACCTTACATGTTGCTAATGCAGCCCACCTGTCAAACGGATAGTAGGTAAGGTCGTTTACCGGTATCACCGGAATGTCATCAAGCACCTCGATGGTGTTGGCGCCAAACACGTCTCCCAGCGAGTACTGGTCGGGCGGAGCGCTGTTATGCGAAGTGCCACATACAGGGGCGGCGGGGGAAGGGGCGGTACGTACAACAGGGCGCGCGCGGGGGCACGCGTAAAACGCAAGGAAACAGTGTCAGGCGTCAGGGCGCGGGGGCACATGCATACGTATTGTTATAGTACGGTACGTAGCCCGCAACCCTATCAACACCCTCGTGGCGATTGGGTGCGTGGATGAGGGCCACGTGGCCCAGGTGCACCTGGGTGGCGTCCAGGGTGCGCGCAGACTAGCAACCCACCCCACCTCCGTCCTTAACCCACGCTGAGGTGCATGGTCACCCCCTGTGTTGACTGCTGCTTCTATTGCATCACTATAGCCTTGACGGTGCGTCATTTGCCATATGGTACATGTGGATGGGCTGCGTGCACCTCACAGCCAACAACCAACCTGTCACAGGCCGGCCCTTGAAGGCACCCACTTGTTAAAGGCGATGTTCAGGACATAGCCTGCTGGTATCAGCAACTTGGTGTATGAAGTACGCAGCAGACCGCTGGTAGTCATGGTGACGCGGGCGGTGGCCACCAGACTCTCGGGGTCCACGTCCTGCGTATAAGTTGTACATGGGGCGGGCGGTGTACGGGTGTACGGCATGCATGGTTGGATGTACGGCATGCATGGCTGGGTGTACGGCATGCATGGTCGGGTGTACGGCATGCATGCACCGTTGCCCAGGGAGGCAGAGGACAACGACTGTTCTGTGGTGTTTGATTTCAGGTCCTCTTCGTCCCTAGGTGTGCCCTTTTGCGGTTGGGGTTCACTGGGTTTGGGCTTTGGTGGTGCTGGTGCTTGCCTGTGCTGGTTGGGCCTTGGACTCCCGCTGGCCTGTCCCTTCGCGTCTCCTTACCTGTAAACCTTTCCACAGATTAAAAAAAAACGAACAGCGGCACTCTGGGGCCCCCATGCCGCCGGTTGGGTGCATAGGGCAGGCGGCAGGGGGATGGGCGCGGCAGTCCCAGGAACCCAACAGCCACGCCGTCACATGCACAGGCCAACACGCATGCACCTACCTGGATGGTGATCGTGAACTTGATGTAAGCCGCCCTGCCCCATGGCGCGCTGGGGTTTTGATAGCTGGAGTAGTCCGATGATCCCTCGTAGTCGACTGTGACAAGCAGGGGAGACGATGCAAAGGCACCTTTACAGTTAAGTGTTCACTTTTGGTGGGTTTTGAGGCAAAAGATTGTGGGACCACCCAAGGGCTGCAGTCAAATGGCTCTAGTTGTGCTTTTGGTCATTGGCAAAACCCCACTGAGCAAGTACGGCATGTGCCCAGCCGTCCACCAGCAGCGAGCAACGCTCTCATGATCACACGTGGTGTACTACCGTACTCTGTCTTTGCACGCACACCAACGTACATGCAACGCATGTCGTAGCAGCAGCAGTGACCAGTGCTGCCGTACGCACGCTGCACGGTACTCACAGTAGGACTGGAACTGCCGGTAGCACTCCCCATGGTCCGCCACTGGCTGTGCGCCAGGGGGCGCAGGGGGCGCGGGCACATCCACCAAAACGTAGTCCCCGGAAACCTCTATTGGCTCAACCGGCGGGCGTTGTGCAGGGGGTGATGAAGGCGTAGGGGAGTGTAGATGTGGTGGTGGTGCTGCTGGTGCTGGTGGTTGTGGTGGTGGGGACAGAATGCGGTATTTGGGCAGCTGCGGCGTCGAGGAGTTGCTGGCTTTTATCCAATCCTGGTCGGGGTACAGCCCGCACAGCACCTTAAGGTCGTTGGCCTGCTCCTGTGTGCGGCGGACTGTGGAGAAGTACAGCGGAAGCACGCCGGACAGCAGCAGCAGGGTGAGCAACACGGCGTGCAGGGGGGCCCACACGCCACGGGGCACCCGCCGTGCGCCCTGCTGAAGGCGCTGCAAGACCAACCCTCGCGCCCGACCGCCGCTGCCGCAGCCGGACCTCCAACACTGCATTCCAACGATGTTCTATCGGTTTTTTGAGGTGAGCCGCCGTCGCTGTGCGCTGTCACGTCGGACTGAGGAACGCTCTTTGCTTGTCCGCCTCGGATTTTTGCGAAGTCGGATTTGCCCAATCGCGCAATCACCGCGTGCGCGGCCTGGCATCGGAGGTTTGGTAACATACAAGGTGCGTGATAAGAATACAAATATTGCTGGTTTGGCGCCAGTAAGAGGGCAATCTTGCCTCCCCAGCAAGCCGGTACGGCACCAGCGTGGAGCGACCCATGGGCCAGGCCCCACCTGCAGTGCGCTGTGGCTCAGGCTTCCCGTCGCCCCAACGTGCTCCTGCGACCGCGGCGAATGTCCACTATGGATAGGCAGACACGAACCGGCAGACAGCGTACCTGGCCTACCAGCAGCAGCAACGCAGCAGGCGGAGGTTGACCAAGTGCCGTGCCGGCCTGTACTCCATCGGATGCGTGTGCACCGGTACTGCAGCGGGGTTGACCCTCCGCCTGTACCCAGCTCTACCCCAGCGGACGCTGTACTGCAGCCCACGCGGCGCCTGCATGCATGCATGCATGCAACCGCCGACCAACGACCCATGGGTCAGACCCCACCAGCAGTGCAGTGCAGGTTAGCTCACGCGGCTTAGCCCACGCGGCGCCTGCATGCGTGCGTGCTACCGCCGATCAACACGATCACACGGCAGTCAGCAGAACCGGTATACACAGCAGCGCAACCGCAACCAAGACATACAGCAACCAGCAGCAGGTTCGCCCCAAATAAACCATCGCTGCACGCTGCCTCAGTGCCAAAAAAGCTGTGGGAGTAACGGTTGTACCACTACGTGGTGTCGAAGTTGACGAGTACGGCAACCCTGGCCATTTCCAAACCACAAGGGTCCCACCTCTCCGTATAAGCCACCTGACACAGCCGCACATCCGGCTAAGCCAACACGTTTACAAACGACCACTGCACGATTAATGACATTGTATATACAGGCACATGTCCGTCCCTGCCCTGCCAGCCGCATTGCATCGCTGCCCCTGCCTGCCCCGACCTCGGCCCTATACAACCCACGCACCCTAACCTGTCGGTCCCACCCGTCCCCCTCTCGCCCTACCCTCAACGCGGCCGCCCTTCGAAATCCCCTTTGTCCCCGCACAACCATATGTCCCCCTCCCTCCCCCTCCCGCCCGCCCCTCAACCTGCGTCAACACCGCCAACCGTTCCTTACCCTTGCCATGCCAGCCACCCCCCACACCCTTCTCCCTAGCTACACACTCCATGCATGTGCACCTTCTGGCTCTGCTGTCGCTGCTGCCATGCTGATACTGTAGTGCCCCTGCCCGTGCTCCTGCCCCTGCTGCTGCCGCCTCCGCGCCCTTCCCCTGACGTATATCGCTGCCAGCAGCCAGCAGCTCGTGAGCGCCAGCAGCGCCATGTTCCAGAAGAATCCCACCACGTCGATCACGGCACCCACGTCAGGCACGCCCGGCTGTACGGCACGCACGGCGGGGAGCGCGAACAGCAGCGTGGCTGCGGGAAGCGGCGGGGGCAGGGGGAGGGGCGGGGAACGGGGGCGGGGCTCTTCCGTACGACACCGTGCGCAGGGGATGTAGGGATTGACGGACGTGCTTACGGGCTCTCTTGGTGCCATGGCCCGTCCCCTTTCCCGCACGTGTACGCTCCCTCCTGCCGCCTCACCCGAGTACGCTGGCACGTCGTAGGGTATGTCGGGGTCGGGCCGGAACACGATGACCCACACCGCGTGTACGACAAAGAAGACGCTGAGCGCCCACATGACGATGAAAACGAAGATGGCGAACACCTTGGTGCTCTGGTTGCGTTGAACCTGGGGGGATGGAGCAGGGGCGGGGTGTGGGCAGCAAGGTGTGGGTAGGAGGTAGGGGAGGTAGGAGAGGAGGGGGATAGATAGATAGGCAGGAGCACTGGCCCACGACCCCACGCACGGTTTGGCAGGACCCAGGACGCAGGGACAGTGGTGCATCAGGATCAGAGAGTCCGTGCCGCAGAACCGCTGGGTTTCCGTTACCTTCCGTCCCGGCACGTAGCTTGTACAAGGTGCGGCGGTCTGTGCGTGGAGCCCGCGCGCTGATTGGTGCACAGGAGACAGGCGCCGGGTCGCAGGCTAGTAGGCGCTTGGGAAAGGAGACGATCGCAGCCCCTTCTTCACCTTTTTACAATGATGGGAGCCACGAAAGCCTGCTTCCTGGGTTCTATTGGGTTGTGCCGATGGCAGGGGAGGTCCCCTGGCCAAAGGGTGTGTGCGCATTGCCTCTGTCCCCAATCCATGACGCTGGAGGTGACCCCTGTCTACCTAGTGCCTTACCACATGCGTCCACCAGCAGGCGATGCATAGTTGCCCCTTGGAGATTCCACCAAATTGTATCTACCGGTTTCGATTTACATCTCAGCTTCCCTGTTAGCCGGACCCTAGACGTACCGGTATACCGCCCACTGCCCACCCGTCTTCATTTGGCACCCATCCTGCGTGCCATCCACGATTCACGTACCTGCCTATCCACTCCCCCTGCCCCCAACCGCCCACACCCGAACCACAACGTGAGCGTGATAGCCGCAGCACAATTTGTCCATGACGCTTCAATCTCACTTAACACACCCTGCCTGAATCGCCCACCCGAAAGCTGTAGCTCAGCATGTCCATAACAATAACAATAATGCAATGATGCAATAATTGATAACATGTTAAGCTCACTTGGATCTTGTAATAGAACGTTGACCCGCCAGGCGCCACGGAGGCACCGCTGTTGCCCACGGGTACGGAGAAGGAGAAGGCGGGCGAGCGGGTGCGCATGCCGGCAATGAAGGGGGCGTATAGGTATTTGGTGTTGTCCTCGGTGTTGTTGTTGGTGCTGTTGTGCTTGGTGTCGATGAAGTACACGTCCACGTGGATGTCAAAGTTGTACCTGTTAGGCGGCACGCAGCATCGATCAGCAGCAGCAGCACGGCACGGCAGCAGCAGCAACGGAGTTGGACTGCAGCATGTAGCACACCGTACGTGTGCCCAAAGTGTGTGTAGTGCACTGGCTGTCCGCACTCCGCAGTGTCCGCAGCAAAATAAAAAGTAAGCAAACGCGCACCTGAAATAAAGCGCGCACGCCGTCGGTTGCACGGGCGCAAACGAACCCACCACAACCCCTGTGTTGGCCCAACCAATCGGTACGACCGCCTTGTACCCCAGTGCAAGGTCCAGGTCCATTTGATCAATGCTGTTGCACTCCTGCCCCCCGCCTGTTATACAGGGCGCGGCACCTCCCTTGGTGATCCCCCATCACCTAACCCAAAGAAAAACACGGTTTCCTCGCGTCCTACGCGCACTTCCTTTGGCCACATGTCCACGACGCACCTGTCAAACGGATAGAAGGTAAGGTCGTTTTCTGTTGCCATGGGTATGTCATCAATAATCTTGATGGTGTTGGCGCCGAAATCGTCTCCCCGCTTGTACACATCGGGCGGGGCGCTGCAATGCAAGTGAGGTACCCCAGGGGCGGGGCGTGGACGGAGGCAGGAAAGGACCATCATGAGCAAGGGCAGGCATGCGTGTGGCAGGGGCTTGTATACATCGGGAGGGGCGCTGCATCACAGTGTATGGTACCGCCGGCGGGGGCAGGAACGATGAGTACTTCAGGGACAGGGGCAGGGGCAGGCATGTGGCAGCGCACACCAGCAGACACAAGCCATGACACAGTACCGTACATGTCAAGGCATCCCAGGGGCGGGGCGGGAGCAGGAACTGCACGTCAGGGGCAGGGGCGGCATGCACGTGGCATAGTGGCACGTGACACGTGGCACGGTGGCACACCGGCCGTGCGTGGCCAAGCGCTGTTGTGCAAGGTGCCCCAGGGCCGGGACGCGGGGGCAGGAACGGACCGTCAATGGCAGGGGCAGGCACGAAGCACGGTGCAGCACGGTGCAGCACGGTGGCACACCAGCCGTGATGACCAAACACGGGCATGGATGGTAGAAAGATAGACCAGGCGCAAAAGGACGGCTCATCGCAGCGTGTCTCAATGGTATGTTCCCAGCGACCAACGAGCCCCATGGAGGACCGGTGCGCTACGTCATCAATAACATAGGGCACACGGCACAGCTTGGCCCATGCGTGCAGCTCACTGCCAACAACCGATTGCGGCACAGGCCCGCACTTGCGGGTACCCACTTCTACCAGACGATGCTCAACGCTTACAGGCATGCACTTACTTGTTGAAGGCAATGTTTAGGACGTAGCCCTCCGGCACCATCAGCTCGTTGCCAACCCTATCAACATCCTCTTGATGGTGCTTGTAACCTTGTATTACTTTATTGAAGCAAGGCATCCACTTATACTTACTTGTTGAAGGCGATGTTCAGGACGTAGCCCTCCGGCACCATCAGCTCGTTGCCCGCGTGCCGCAGCGCACCGCTGGTTGTCATGGCGACCCGGGCGGTGGCCGTCAGCGCCTGGGGGTCCACGCCCTGCGTGCGTTGGGCGGGTGGTGTACGGGTGTACGGCATGCATGGTATGAGGTGCCGCTGTGTGCATGGGGCGGGTGGCGCATGGGGCAGGTGGTCCATGGGGCAGGTGGTGCATGGGTAGTGCACGGCATGCATGTGGCATCGACGCTGGGGGCAGAGGCCACCAGCAGCGCCTTGGGGTGCACCTCCTGCATATATGGTGCATAGGGTGGGTGGTGCATGGGGCCAGTGGTGCATGGGGCGTCACACAGGCATGCGGCATTACCTAGGGGGACCCGGGACCACATGAAACCACCGACCGTGCGTGTGCCTAGGCACGTGTCTCCATGCCACGAGGCGCTTGCATGTCCCACGGACCCAACATACAACCACGGCGTCACGCACATACACAGGCCGACACACCTGCACGCACCTACCGTACCTGTATGGTGATGGTAAACTTGATGTATGCCAACTTGCCCCAAGGCGCGCTGGTGTCCCAGTAGTTGTAGTACCCGGAGCCCTCGTAGTCGACTGGGCACGTGGCACGGTGACATGCATGGGCGGCAACGACACGTGTGCAACTCAGTGTCTTGTCTATGACTGTCGAGGCACTGCTGGTACGCCATACTTAGTCTGCAGTCAAGCGTGTCATGCTGTGTCATGCTCAGCGGTTTATTGCAATGTTTGTGAGCCGGACACCTGTGTTCGAGTGCCCGTTCGGCTTTACCAGACCGCCGTACGTACCGTACATACGGCAGTACTGCAGTAACGAAGCGAGGCACGTGGCGAACCAGCCCGCCACGTGCGTGTGCGTGCTACGCCAAGCACATCGTGGACAGCCAACCTACGACGCTAACAAAGCAACATGGGGTACGGTACTGACCGGACGATTTGCGTCTTTCGCACACAACCGTGCAGAGCCAGCCCACAAGCAAGCAACGTGCGTGGGGTAGCAAGGCCGCCGCACGTACGCTACACTCACAGTAGGACTCGAACTGCTGGAAGCACCCCTCAGCGTCGTCCACCGGCTCTGCGCCAGGGGGCGCAGGGGGCGGGGGCGCAACAGGCACCGCCTCGTAGATGGTGTCGGCCTTGAACAGGTCTGACGGCTTCCTCGGGTCCTCAGCAAGAGAGAGGTAGGAGTTGTTGACCACCGTCTGGTTCATGTTTGGGTACAGGCCGCACAGCACTTCTAGGTCGTCCGCCTGCTTGCGGATGCGGCGGACTGTGGAGAAGTACAGCGGAAGCACGCCGGCCAGGAGCAGGAGGGTGAGCAGCGCAACTTGCACCGTTGCCCACACGCCCCGCGGGACCCGCCGAGCGCCCTGCTGAAGGCGCTTGTAAGCAGCCCGACCGCCGCCGCTGAAGCCGGAGGCCCAACTTGACATAGTAGCGTCCACTTTACGATCTGTTGTTTGACCTGAGCCGCTACGCTGCCGCTAAGTGCTGTCACGTCGGACTGAGCATAGCTCCTTGTCCGTATCGGAAGTTCTGAGAGTTTGGAGAGTTGGCGAAGTGGAACCGCGACCGCTGTCTTCCATCGAAAATCTGGTAGCATACAGATATAAAAGTTAGAAAACATATAGGCTGATCCCAATAAGATGGGAAGCTCTTGCTCCCCCAGCGTGCCGGTATCGTATCCGATGATTGTTCCGTTTCAAGCGACCCATGGGTCACATCCCAGCGGCAAGGCACCTGAATGCACCTGCAGGTGCTCAAGATGCACGCAAGGCAACAGGAGCGGTCCAATACGGGGTGGCGGACACAGTGATCGTCTCAACACAGAGCACAGGTAGGCTAGCCACGGTGCAGCAGCCAACGGACGGCCTTACACGTCTCGCACACGCACATCGTGTTACAGTTCAGGAGGTTGCCAACCTTCTGGTCGGTCGCAACCAAGCTATTGAGACATCTGGACTGCGCACCCACGCAAGAGACCTGCCCGTGCGGGCGCCGTACTGCGGCGCATGCCCATCCCCCGCACAGCCCAGGGCGAACACAGAAGTCCACACAACGGACATGCAGCACCACGTCTGCGTAGCGGTAAAGCCGACCTTCTTTACTGTGCGCATCCCTTGTTGCACATCCTGCGTGCACGTGCACCTTTCCACAACATGCTACACGCTCGGTGGGCTGGCGCCCCCGCACGCCAACCTCCCAGCAACGTGTCACACTACATGGCACGTGGCATCGCTGCACACGGCAGGCCGCGACGACGTGGCTGCCTTGTCGCCCCTTGCTATGCACACACGCTCTGCGTGCCCTGCCACCTGCAACGCTATGCACTCTGCCGCACCAGCCTGACCACACCTTTACTGCCACCCACAGACCAAAACCCGGACCCAGAACCAGACTCCTGCTTTGCCACCTGCCTCTATCACCGACTGCCACACTGCGAAACCTGCGATGCTGTAGCGCGGCAGGCACACGTCTCCAGCAGGGCCACCGTGGTACAATCGGGGTCAAGCAGGGCCAAGCGCTTGCTGCATCCTGCCGCTAATGCGTACCCCGAGCCTTTATGACGAAGCTGTCGCATGACACGTCCCAACGTCGCACCGAAACACCAGCTATAAACCAAAGCCAGGGTAAGTCACAGGCGGCTCACTCCAGTAATGGTTCGTGAGCACCGATGGCAGCCGAGTAATATGCATGGTGCGCTGGATGACGTTCTAATGGCACGCGCCGCAAAGGGAAGACGGGGACGAAGAATAAGGAGAGAAGGAGAGGGAAGAGAGTATGTGTGGCATGCAGCGAAGACTGCAACCCACAAGATATGTAGACCAACTCTACCAACTGGGCAACTGCCCCCATGTCGGGCCGAAAAAGAAATGACGGTCACGCAAGCGCGTTTACTAATAGCCAAAAGAAAAGAACAAAACACAGAAAGCCAAGACCCGGTGCAGAGCCCGCTGCACGCTGCACGTCGGCCGGCCGGCCCCGCGCCCCGGGGGCTATTATTGCTGCTCCGATCCCCGCACTGCTTCCGCTCCTGCTGCTGCTGCTGCTGCTGCTGCTGCTCACGCGTCGCACTCCATGCGCTTGAAGGTGTGCAGGTACAGCACCAGCGGCGCCGCCAGCAGTACGGCAAGCAGGAAGGCGGCCGAGATGCCGTACATGCAGTACGTCAGCCAGGCGTGGCGCTGCCAGAAGGAGTACAGCTGGGCGCCGCCGGGGGTGCGGCGGGCGGGCAGCTGGTCAGACAGGCCCAGGCTCTGAAGCAGCCGCACCACCTGCGGCAGGGAGGGAGAAATACCCGGTAGTGTGTTGAAGAGTGGATATTCCAAGGTACAGGTGTGACAGGACAACTTCAGGTACCAACGTATGTGGGAAGGACGCAAGGGCGCAGCGGCGATGCGGTTGCTGTCCGTGCGCGTTTTTTGGGCCCGAACGTGAGTGTCACCGGAGAGCAAGGAAGGCCGCCCGTCAAGCTTCGGGCCTTGTAACACACGGCAGCAGCAGCCAGGGGCGATGCATGGCTCGGGTTCGGCTGCGCCGCTGTCTCACGGCAGCCACCCCAACCGGTCTTGCCCCATTCCCCTGGCCTCACCCGTGCCGCCCTGCGCGCCTAGGAGTCCAGCAGTGGCACCGCTATCCCACATCGATACCTAAAGAAACCCTTGTCATTCCTCCCCTCGCCCCCTCTTACCCGTGCTGCCCTGCGCGCCTTGAAGTCCGGCAGCGCCGCCAGCGCCAACAGCCCGCCCGCCAGGAAGCCTGCCACGTGGCTGGCGTGACTGACGCCGCCCAGCCCGTGCGACAGGTGGTCGCTGTCGGTCACCTGCGGAGCACGTGGGGGAAGGACGCGTGGGTCAGCAGACACGTGGCACGTGGCACGTGGCACACGCCGACGCCTTGGCTGGAAGCAAGATGTGGACGGGAGGTGACGGCAGCCGGTGGGCCGTGTCGACGCACACGCAACTGGTAAGCTGTGACAACAAAGTAACCATCAAGCTCTACCCCCGAGCACCCCTTCCCCCCGCCCCACCTGCAGGGCCACCGTGAAGGCCACCACGCCCGCCACTCCGCCCAGTACTGACACCCCCCCCCCCCCCCCCCCCCGCCCCTTCCCCCCCCCCCCCCCCCCCCCCCCCCC
>VFQN01002618.1_pt1 | contig 27321 bp, 43 predicted proteins | sample 3512371 | NCBI WGS metagenome assembly VFQN01 (sample SAMN10412370, study PRJNA504923) | tailings metagenome | isolation source: Replicate 2 from Balatoc abandoned mine | place: Philippines: Itogon, Benguet | collected 2017-08-28
CGCATGCGCAGTGCTGGTCAGACCTTACAATTCAGGGCCCGACTGCGCATGCGCAGTGCTGGTCCACCAGCCCATTTTATAACTCCTCAGACCCAATCCAGATATATCATCGCAGCCGATGGGGCGGCGCCGACGCAAGCCCGCCGTAAGCGACGCTGAGTGGGAACGAATGGAAGCCGCCAGCTTGGGCGCCCCTGCCCCTCCACCCGGCAGCGCGGCTCCACCCGCAGGAAACAGCCCCGCCCCTGCCCCAGCCCCTGCCCCAGCCCCTGCCCCAGCCCCTGCCTCAGCCCCTGCCCCAGCCCCTGCCCCAGCCCCTGCCACCTTCCCCAGCGCGCACGCAAAGCGTACCTCAAGCCTCTGCCCCGCCTCACGCTTCCTCCGCGCCCTGCCCTCCGAGTTGCTCCCCCGCATCCTCTCCCTGCTGCCCCCCAACGACCTGGCCGGCAGTGTGCGGCTGGTGTGCAAAGACGCGCTGGACGCGTGCCATGAGGCGCTCCTGCTGCAGCACGCCGCGCTGATGCCCTCCATGGGCGCGACCGTGCCAGCACCAGTATGCTGCTGCACCCCCGCCCGCCCCCGGCCCCTCTCCCCTCCCCACCACCTCGAGGTCCCAGTGCCCGCCGCGCAGCCGCCCTGGCCCCCGGCGACTGGCACTGCCTCAGCGGGTACTAGCAACAACAACCCATCTAACCCGCAGAACCCTGGGAGCAGCAGCACCAGCAACGCCTCCAAGGGCTGTCCCCTGTGCCCCCGCTTCACCATCCACCTGTCCCAGCCTGTGCCTCCCGCCCTCTTTGCGTGGCGCTGGGCGCCCCGGGACGCCACCGACAGCCTGACCGACAGCGAGCGCGAGCAGCTGTGGCGCCTAACCGTCGCCACCGGGGTGCTGCGGAACGTACGGGTGCTGCGCTGCCGTGCCGTGTGGTACGGCGACCCGGTGGTACGACAGACGTACGCTGAATCCATAGCCTCCGATGACGAGGTGGAGCTAGTACGGATGCTGCGCCGCCATCGTGAGGCCCGGGAGGCGGCGCTGCAGGCGGCGCCGGTGGAGCGGCAGACGCAGGCGGACTTCACGGCCGCCGCTCGCAGCGGCAATGTGGAGCTAGTACGGATGCTGCGCCGTACGGGCTATCGTGAAGACCGGGAGGCGGCGCTGCAGGCGGCGGCGGCGGCAGGCCGCACCGAGGTGTGCTACTGGCTGCTCAGCACGCGGCCCGCTAAGACACAGTGGCGACCTCGCTGGCGCAACAGCGTCAGCATGCGCAGGACCGGAGAGGCGTGGGAGGAGGACGAGGTCGCGGACGACAGCGGCTGGAGCCGCTACGGTTTGCGGTTCACGGGTTGGATGGCCGACCTGCCGGGCCTTGCGGCAGCAGGAGGGCATGTGGCGCTGATGCACTGGCTTCTGGACGTGCACAAAATGCTGTTCGGAAGCAATGATAGACTTTCTCCGGACGCTGCACGCTGCCTCCTAGTGGGCGCGGCCGGCGGATGCCCCGTAGGGGTCCTGACGTCCCTGTACGGCACGTTCACCGAGGCCGTACACGGGCTGTTCCGGTACGACACGGAGCGTGAGCGTACGGCACACGCCATGCTGCTGGCCTCTGCCACCAGCGCCACGCCCGACTGGCAGGCCAAGGCCGCCTGGGTGCTAAGCGAGTTCTTCTCCCCTCTCCCTGGACCCAGCAGGTCCGTTGTGGGGCCGGGGCATAGCAACGCCGTACGCGGCACCGCAGCAGCACCACAGCGGCAGGCCGCAAGCCTAAGCGGGGCTAGCGGCAGCAGCAACAGTCCAGAGGCTCGCGGCAGCAACAGCAGTAGCAGCAGCCGTCTGGCGCCCTCTCCAAGGGGAAGCCTGACGCCCCAGAGCAAGCTGTGCACGGCGGTGGCCGCCCGGCCGGGCGCACTGTCAAGGCTGCAGTGGCTGCAGGAGCAAGGCTGTCCCCTGGACCCGCCCGAGGTGCTGCAGCAGGTGGTGTGTGTTAGCGGAGACGCGGAGGTGCTAACACACCTGCTGCAGCACCACGGTGTGGAGCCCGGCCCGCAGGAGGTGCAGCACGCGGCTTGCCTCGGCCACGTGGAGGTGCTGCAGGTGCTGCTCCGGAGCCACCCGTACGGCAGGGTTACGACAGGACCTGCTCCGAAGCCAGGTGGAAAAGGCAGGAAGTGGCGCTGGCCCTGTGAGGAGACTGAGACGATCAGGGACTTGTTCCGGAGGGCGGTGCTGTCGGCCGCGTGGTGCGGCCAAGTGCACGTGCTGGCGTGGCTGGCACATGCCAGGCAGGAGCTGGTGCCGCCGCCGCCGCCGCCGCCGCTGCAACCGCAGCGGCAGCGGCAGGCCGCACCCGAGGCCGCTGCAAGCGGTACCGCTGGCGACGGCAGTCAGACTGGTGCGGCCGGCGCTGCCGCTGCCGTGTTCCCCACAGCCCGGGAGGTGCTCAGCGCCGCGATGTGGGATGAGGCCATAGGCTGCCACCCCCTGCATCAGTTGATGGAGATCAAGAGCAGGTGGAACCGCTGGGACCCGCGGCGGGTGGCGAGGCTGCGCAGGCAGCCGGTGGGTCTGGGCCTGCCGCACGTGTGGGAAGGGGACGAGTGGTGGAGCTTTTTCAGCAGCGGCGCCGGCGGGGACGGGGACGGGCTCATGGCGGGATCGCGTACCTCGCTGCTCGATATGAAGCCGCCGTTCTACGGTCACCCGTTATCCTCGACGCTGGAGCCGCGCCACTGGCAGCAGCTGCAGCAGCGGGCGGTGCTGTTGCGGCAGACGCCGGAGCAGCGCGTGCTGAGGACGCTGCTGTGGCTGCGGCACGAGGGCACGTGGTGGCCGGGGGCGCCAGGGGAGGTCCTCCTGCAGCGCACGTGGCGGGCGCCCTGGGCGGTGGGGGACTGGCTGCGGGCGCAGGGCGTGAGGGTGGAGGGGTGGGAGGCTGATGGGGGCGACAGCGAGCCAGAGGAGGAGGGAGAGGACAGCGAGGACGGCAACACATGGGTGAGTAAAGTGCAGTGCAGTGCAGTGCAATATATCAGCTTAAGTAGCACCTTGTTCGGGTGGATGGCGCTGCTTGCGGGCTTGCGTGTCGTGCGTGCTCCAGCGCCGAAGCATCGCGGTGAGGGAAGAGCTAGACAGGTGGATGCACGTTGCTGAGCCCGTGGCGCGCACGTGCATGCGCTGACCGCTGCACGCGCCACCCTCCCACCGGCGACACCGTGCCCTCAGGACGACCAGTCTACATTCTACAGTGATGCATCATACCGAGAGTTCCGACGGGACCAGCGGCAGGAGGAGCTGTTGCGGGAGCTCAAGCAGGAGTGGAAGGAGGAGCGGGCGCAGGAGGTGGAGCAGGCGCGGGAGCAGGAGCGGGAGGTGCAGGAGCAGCAGGAGCTGGGTGGCGTGTGGTGTGTGGATGGGGGCCGGGAGGCGAGGGAGGAGCGGTGGGGCCTGCGCAGGTTGAAGGAGCAGGGCAAGAGGCGTGGGGCGGTGAGGCGGGCGGAGGGGTGGTGGAGGAGGCTGGGGAACGCGCGGTGCGTGGGAAGGGCGGGGGAGCAGAGGGAGTAGGGGGAGGGGGAGGGGCAGCAGGCGGGGTGGAGGGCCAGATTGGAGAGGTGGGTGAGGGAGGGGTGGGTTGAGGAGGAGGGGCGGTGGAGGGAGGGAGGTTGGGAGGGAGGGCGGGAGGGAGCTGAAGTGCAGGTAGTTGACGGGGGTGGGGAGGCGGGCGGGGAGGGAGGGCTTGGGAGGTCAAGGGAGGACTGGCGGGCGGTGGTGAGGCTGGGGGCGCAGGTGAAAGCGGAGGGGATGAGGCAGCAAGCGCTGGGTCACACGGCGGTGGTGGTGGGGGTGCGGAGGTATGGTAACAGCCAAGCGGGGTTGGGACCGTGTGGTGCAGGGGCAAAGGAGCTTGGGTTGGAGCCAGGGCAGGTGGGGGAGGGGGGGGCCAGTGCACACTGGGACGTATTGGTGAGGGAGGAGGAGGCGGGCCGGCTGCTGGCGGTGCAGTGGCGGAGGGCACGGTGGCAGACGAGCCGGGGGCGGGCCGGGGCGGCGGCGGTGCGTGAAGGTAACGGCGGGGGCGGGGGTGCCAGGCACGGCAGGTGGGCGGCGTGGATAGGGGAGTGCGTACAGAGGGGTGCAGGGGAGGAGGGGCCAGGTGCGGGGTGGTGGTGGTGCGGGTGGGACGAGAGGGAGGCAGATGAGGAGTAAGGAAGTGGTTATGGGTACCCTGGCCTTGTGGCGAGAGGCTGAGCGTCAGCAAGGGCAGGCAGGGGAGGGGCCCAGGGGAGGGGCCCACGGGAGGGGCGCTTGACCAGGCCAACGAAATCATCGTGCGAGGGGTGCCAGAGCCGCAGCCGGGACTGACGACTCGCTGCGCATGTGGTGCCCGACAAGGTACGGCATAGCTTTGTTTGACGGGTTGAAATGTGGGGCCCGGTGTTCTTTCTTTCCGTGAAATTGTTGGTACGCAGCGGACCTGCTATTTGTCTGCCTCCAAGCAGGAATGGGCTCGACAATTCGAATGGACACGTGGCGCTTTGTGCATAGGTACTGCTCGGCCGACTGTGCCATCTCTGTAGGCAGAACAAGTGGGACGGCAGGCTAGGTCGTGCATATATGGCTTGCAACGCAAGAACGCAAGGGAGTTCATGGCGGCAGTATGCAGCATGTGTCGTACGAGGGTGTTGTGGAGTAGCGGTGCAAGCAGGAGGCTTCTCGGTGCGCTGGTCGCTACTGGGATGGGCCGTGGGTCGCGCGCAAAACGCAGCCAGGCGATGAGGCAGGTGTAAGTTGAGTTTACCGACCGTGCACGTGTCCCATTAACAGTACCAGGCGACCAGGGGGCCGGCAGGGCACACCCTGGCACACCACAGCCCTCAGTTCGCACCCCACTGCAGCAGCTCTCGTGCTTGCAGCACCACCGCAGCTCCCCTGGCGCCTGGCGGAGCCTGTGGCACGACTCCTCCATGTTGTGCGGTCCCACCCTTTCTTGCAACATCCACATTATTAGTTGTTGGCCAGTATTGCACAAACGGCTACAACCATGCTAGGGTCCGTAGCCTTGTCCGCAACCCACACGTGGGCGCGCCAACGCAAGACGCGGCGGCCGAAGGGCCGTCAGGGGCAGCACTGGGCAGGCCGAGCCCAGCCTGGAACCTAGTGGCTCGCGCAAGGGTACGCTTGCGCGTTACGATGTTTCGCAGGAGGGATAACAGACAACGAGCCTTGCCGGCAGCAGCGCCGCGCGTTGCGTTACCCGGTCGGACGCCACGCTTGCCGGTGCCGGTAGTCAACCACCCGCACTGGTGCACCAGCAGCACATGAACCTGCCCCATGAGCACGAAGCTACGTACACCAAAGCCGCATGGTGGCCCAAAACCAGGACAGCCACATCACGCCATTCGCTGCCACATGTCTCCACATCCCCATTGGGGTGTGCCAGGCACGGTGCCACGTGTCCGTAGCGCCACAAAACAGCAGCTGATCCACGCGTGTCCGCCATCCTCGCCGGAAACGCCCCTTCCAGCCGCCCGCACGTCGGTGGCTTGCTTCCTGCCCCAACCCCACCGCCACACCGCCATGCCAGGCCCTATGCCACTTGGCAGTGCTCACTCATTGCTTGCTTCCCAACACCACACTTCAGTTCAGTTCATGCCGGAAGGCCTTCCTCCATCCGTTTCCCCTTGTCCACTGCACCTGCAGCCAACGTGCACCTGCACGGCTGCCACGTGCAGGCCCTGGCCCGCCCCGCATTCGCAGCCCTCCGCACGTCCCACGCATGCCTCCATCCCTGCGATCACGCCTCCTGCCGCCCTCCGGATCCCGTGCACCCGCGCCGGTCCCACATCACACGAGCCCACACTTTAACCCAAAAACGACAACCACGTCACGTGCGCGCGCCTCTCCGGGTGCTACCGCCTGCCGCCTGCTACAGCCCTGCCCCGGAAGTAAGAGCTCCGCATCCCAGATGGGCCCCACACCTCAATGGTACCGTATCGCACGCAATGCGAGGCGCCGCAGCCCTCTTGCGCCTCAGGCTGTGCCTCGTGTGACGCCGCAGGCTGTACTGCACGACAAAATAGGTAGACTGTATCGCGCAGAGCTTCATACTCCACCGCTGCTGGCCCGCGCCTCGTCCAGCGCTGCCGTGACGATTGGGTACAGCGTCGACTTGGCCCCCTTGTCCCATATGAAGTCTGCGGTTAGGGGCGCCGCAGCGGCAGACGGGGATTTCGCCACGCACATAGAGCGACTTGACAGGGCGTCATGGAACAGACTTGCAACTCCGATCGCCTCCCAGTCTGGCACCGGACAGCTCTATGCCTGCTGTGTGGATGCACTGGGCATGTCAGGGTTGTGCACAGCGCTCCGGTTGCATGCGTGCCTCATGCTTGCCCACGCGCCTCGCAAACCGCCACGTGCCACGTGCTCCACCCCCGCAACCGCCATCAGCTGGCCGCCAACGGCACACGCGCGCCCCACACTTACCTGCACGACGCACCCTGAACACCTGCCTGCCACTCGCTCCTCTACGGCTCAATGCTCAACCCACCCATGTGCGAGTAGTCGGGTATCTCGTGCTCCCCCTTGAGCACGCCCTTGAGCCGCTTCTTCTGTTCCGCGATGTCCCCCTTGGACGCCAGCACGTCAGCGCCGCCTGGAGACCGGAATGGTCATGAAAACACCCACCGACCGTTGCTGGTAACATCAACAAATGTGCATGGTATTGGCTGTGTGTGCACCGTCATTGTGAAGCAGGCATTGCCAAAAGGAGCGCTCGTCCAAGCACTGTAGGGAGCGCAGCGCCTGTTGCCATGCAAGAGGCTCACGTGCCTATCTGTGCCTATTGGCTAGAGGCCTATTGGCTACAGGCGGCCGACACGTGCAACATTACGGGGCACCATTACGGGGCACCACGCCTCCCACGCAGTGGGTGTTGCATGCGGCCTCACCAGAGACCATGACGATGGGGGCCCGGATGGCCTTCAAGTCGTACTGCGGGAGCGGTGAGGGTATGCAGCAGGGGCCGCAGCCGCGTATCAGTTGAGCACAGGAGGAGGAGGAGGGAGGAGCGTCCACGGGCGTAAGCGGTAGTGGTACATGTCTGCCCTGCACACCTGCCGCATCAACCAGTGCCTATTGCATGGGCCCGAATTTCAAACGCATAACGCTCGGCTGTGGAGTGGTGGCAGAGCAGAGCATAGGCCATCCCACCGTACTACCGGCATCCGTCACTGCATAAACAACATACGCACCTCTTGCCCGCAATTGTACTACCTCTGCCACCCTGAGACCAGGCCTACCCGCACGCACTACCACACATACAACCACAGCGCCTTTCGAACGTTTTTTCTGCAAGAGTATACTACAGGAGCGAAAGCCGGAAAAGAAAAGAGTCTCCGTCACCTCACACCACCAAACGCACCTCTTGCCCGTAGTTGTACTTGAAGAATCGCGTCTTGGGCTCGTTGTAGATCTCCGCCCACTGCAGCGCGTTGTACATGCTGGTGGAGCTGGGCCAGATCTGCCAGTAGCGCCTACGTGAGAGATAGGTATTGCGAGGAGAGGGGTCGTACCCAGCGGAGACACATGCTGTGCCGGTACATAATACGGTGCGGAACCGGTAAGCGGTCGTGCCATCATGCTTACCGTGCACGGGGGCAGCGGTGTGCCAGACGCAACTCCACCTCGCTGCAACGCATGGTACAGGTCAGCCAGTTGTACGATACCTGTACTGCAGTGCGCTGATACGTCGTGAGGTGCCGAAGATGCCCTCCATCGTGGTCTGCAGGTGAGGGTGGTAACCGCAGAGCGGCAAAGTACGGGTGGGGGGTGCCAGGGGCTCGCAGCGCTGGTTGCACGCAGGCACAGCTCCACCAACCGCTACTAAGCTGTCGGAACAGGGGGAATGGAAGTACCACAATGGCATAGCCCATCTAACGCACGGCCTCAGCTGTTGCACCTGAAATGCATGCAGTCCTTGGGTCGCCCTCCTGTTCCTGGGTGGCGACGCGAATCCGCGCGTCTGCTGCACGACACTACTGCTGCCTATACGATACTACTGCTGCCGCACTTCGCTGATATGCTCCTTAGCGACCGGGCATTGCTGTGCTGATAACCCCGTTGTTCCCGCCCACGCCGTCTGCACCCACCAGGTGTGCCTTCCAGGCAAGTGCAGGGCGCCAGGCTCTCCGGCTGAATGCACACAACAGCACCGCTAAGTTCCTGCTTAGCGCCCCTTCATGCCCACGCCGCCCGCACCCACCAGGCACCTGATCATGGTCCCAGGCATCTGGCACGCGCCGTTAAGCCACGTGGCTTGGGTCTCGGGGCTCATGTACATCAGCTCCTGGGGCCCCATCAGCTGTAGCAGTGGCGTACTGTTCGCCTGCCACACGTGAAATGACAGCAACCGGCAGGGAGGCACTCAGTACGCCTGCCTGCCTGTTGCACTGCCCGCGCTTAAACCTCCAAGCTCGCTTCCATGTACGGCTTGTACGGCAGGTCCGTGGCAGTACGGCAAGGTGGAGGGAATCAAAGAGCACCGCCCCGGCGGGCACGGAGGCGACAACGATAAGAGGTGAGGACCCTAAGCACGCGGGTCCATTTGCACTACAAGGCGCTGAATGTTGAAAGCAGCATCCAGTATGTCCCACCCACCTGCTTCAGGAAGTTCTTGAGCACCACGCTCTCCAGGTTTTTGACGTAGGCGCATGGTCCCAGGGCCACCAGTGCCGTAACGCTCTCCGCCAGCCACGGGTCGTCGGCCAGCGCCATCAGCGCCAGCGTGCCGCCCTGGCTGTGGCCCACCAGCCCCACCTGGGGGTACGCGTAAAGCGCGAGAAACCGTGTGAGACGTCAGGGAATCATAGAAACGCTGAGGGGGGGCACCTGGGGGGCAGGAGACAGGCATGGCTGCGTGAGTTATTTGTTCACAAAGGACAGGCGATGCGCTGGTAGGGGTTGGCCAGGGGATGGGGAGTTTGCGTTTGCGGACATGTCTGCGGGGCGGGTAGTGAGCGCTGAATGGGGCTGTTGACCTGTTGTCTAGTATGCTGTGGCCGGAGGATGCTGGGTAACAGGCGGGCACGGGGTTGTTGAGCGGCAGGTGCTGTGCAAAAGGGGCGAAGCGTGAGGCAGGTGGAGGACAGCCATCTTGCCCGTGTGACGGAAAGACGAAGCGGAAAGACGGGAGGTGGCAACGAAGCCGGGTGTGGCAGTAAGCGGTTGCTCCCCTGACGTACTGTGCGTTCTGAGAGCAGGCAGCCGGAGCTGCCCAAAAGGTCATGCGCCGCCCTTTAGCAGCGTCAAAGGCGGCGGCCCTATGGTCACGCGTTTGCTGCTGAGGACGCTGAAGGCATGCGCAGCACCCGCCCTACCGGTCCTGTCAACGCCCTGTCAGCGCGTGTATTACCAGTATGCCGCGTGGGCCATGGGGTATGCCTAGCCGGGTCATTAGTGAGCAGCAATAGAGCACGTCCATGACCTACCTTGTTGACCTTGGTCACGTCCTGCACGTACTTCAGCGTCTCACGGAAGTCCTTGAGCGCAAAGTCATCCTAGGGGTCCGCACGGTGCACGGGGCACGTGGCGCGTGGCACAAATTCAGTGTACGGCAGCCTACATTTTGCAGAGGCCATGAATGGCCACTATCGAGATGGCGGCAAAGCGGCGCCGTCGGGTGCAGCGCTGCGTTTGAACGCTACTGGTCCCAGCCCGCACATTTCAACCAGTCCAAAGCAAAGCCGTGCCGTTGTTTGACGGAACTTGGTCCAGCCCGCACGGTGCAAGGTACCGTAAGCATCCGTTGGCGTTACCATATGGTCACTCCCAGGCGCCATGTGTGCGAGTCTCTGGTACGCGGCTATTAGCTCACCACTGCGAAGTTCCAGAAGCGGGGCTGCCTGTCCGACAGAGTGACGTGCGAGCGTGAGAAGGTGTTGCCGCGCGTGTTCATCATCCACACGTCCCAGCCTGGGGGCACGTTGCAAGACAGAAACGCGGAAACAGGCGGCTGATTTTATGCATCAGCTGCATGGCCAAGCAACCAGCACTGTCGATAAGGCGTTTCCTTGTGTAGCGATGCCGTTGCGTGAATGTGAAAGCATGCTGTCAAGCAGGTATACGTGCAGCACACTTTCAAATCTGGTACTGGTCCAGCGCGCTTCGGTACACAGCGCACCGTAGGGCCCTCGGAGCAGTTTTGCGCTTTCTGTTTGATCCTGCAGTATTACAGCAACTTACCCCGGTCTGCTAGGATGAAGGCCAGGCTCTCGTCCGGCTCGTTGACCACCCAGCACGTGGACGCCAGGCTGATGCCGTGGATCAGCAGTACGGGCGGCCGTACGGCACCGGCGGGCGGCGCGCCGTCCTTGCCGTACGGGATGCGGAAGGTGCCCAGCTTGTAGCCGTCGCCTGTGACCACCACGTGCTGCTCCAGGGGATAGCCCTTGGGCACCACCAGACCTGCGTGAGTAGCGGTGTAATGGCGTAGCATGGCAACAGCGGGATAGAGGGCGCAGCTGAGGACGAAAGGAGTGTACAGGGTACACGGCCAAGCGCAGGCGGGCGTAGAAAACGGTGGAACAGCCGTCCTGTGTGCACGGTGTGGGGCTGGGCACGTTGCTAGAGCAAAGCTCGCTGTTGCTCGCAGCCTCAGGCTGCACGAATCTCTCCAGCTCCCCTCAGATCGGCTGTCTGGGGCTGCATGGCATTAGCTGCACGCACCGCGTGCAGTGGGACCGCGCACCTGCCATGTCGTCTATCTTGAGGGACTGGGCTGTGACGGGGAAGGTGGTGTTTGGGGGAAACAGCTTGGCCAGCCCGGACGCGCCGCCGTCCAGCAGGGGGCCCACCAGGTCCAGCTCGGCTGTGGCCTGCGGCAGGTGGAAGAAAGGGCAGGCGTTGAGGGTAGACGTAAGGGCCGCCCTGCCGCTAGTGTGCTATGTAATCCCGGTGTTCAGCTGCGCAATACGGTGTGCCTGCCGTACCGGGCAAGGGGCTAGCTACCGTTTGCTGCTTGGCTACAGTTACCATCTTTGCGGGTAACGGGGTAGTGCATGGCACAGGACAGCGGAGCGGAGCGGGGCATGCCAATGTGACACACGGTCCACGTGGCGTGCGCACATTGTCTCCGTCTGGCGCGGACTGCTGCTGCGCCAGGGCCAGGGCCCCCGCATCGCCTGTGATGATCCGCACAGCCGTGTCTAGGAGCGCTGGGGGCACCGTTGACGCATTGGATGAGGGCGGTTGATGCGGTTGGAGCGGTTGGGGCGGCAAGGTAGCGCTCGTCGTGTTCGCCGCTGGAGCTGCTGCCGTGGCTGCAGCGCTGCCTCCAGGCACGCTGGCAGCCGTGGTGTTGACCGCTTCTGATGGTGGTGTTGGTGCGTCGCTGTCGACGGGACCCCGCTCTACGCCGCCTGGCGCAGTTGGTTGCGATTGGGCTGCGACTGCCCCGAAGCCTGGTGCAGACGTATTAGTGTTCTCCGCATTCTCAGCATCTGCAGCAGTCTCGGGGTCCTGCTGTACCGCCGGATCATCAGGTGCTGAGCTGCCCTGTGACAAGAATGGTGACTGGTTTGCTGCTGGCGCTTCTCCAGGAACTGGTAAGACGCTGTGCGCTGTGAAGATGGCCCATGGGTCGCTCTGGGTGGCGGTTGGCACCGTTGCGCCCCCCGCCCCTGCCTGCTGCTTCTGCTGCTGGTGCAACCGCCTGGACTCCACCCCTGCGAGGGCCACTATGAGAAGCACCGCAATTGCAATCGGTCTGGCGTCTATTTTGCTGGAAGGTGTGGGGGATGTTGCCGGGGCTTGGACCCAGTTGGGTCGTGAGGGTGAGGCGCAACGCGGTCGGCGAAGGCGCGCCCGCATGGCGGTTTCGGGCTCACGTGCTTCAGATGCAAAGGTCAGGAAACATGCTACATAAGGCCACGAGACGGTTACACAAGACTCGAACAGCAAGTGGGTTGGCTATGCGCCTTGGGATCTAATGCCAGGGGTTTTTGATGATGGTCGCCTGTCACACCAGGGGGCACCCCTCTACGGGTTGGTGTACGAGGCATGACATATGCCCACAGCCGACAGCTACCCTTCCGTTGGGTGAACATAAGGCAAGTGATACGTCCTGGGACTCTGTACGAGGACTTGCGTACACAGGGTCGCTTCTGCAGCTATCCTCACCTGTAACGGGATGGTGACAGCCCGGAGATGTCAGCGGGGACATCTTCCGCCGCGCAGTAGTTGGGCGTGCCTGCCAGCTCCTGGACATGCAGCAAGCACATCGTGACGAAAACCTATCATTACTGTTCAGGGTTGATGTCGCAACATGGATTTCGTGTACGCGACGTGACGTCCGTGTATGCTTGTGCGTTGTGCCTTGCCCCAACCCATACCGGAAAGGTACTTTGTTGGCTACCGAAGCTTCGGGTTCTGCCCTCGTACCGCGTAGTGAAGCAACAGTGTTGCTCCCTTGCCTCTTTGACCCCTGGCTCCAGAACCATCCCGGGACGACCCGGTGCCTCGCCATGAGTAGCCCGGCACCGTGCGCTAGACAAAATAAACATTGTTTGTCCAATTGATGTCGAGTGCTTAGGTTCTCAGCTTACTGACGTTCGTCTAATAGGGGCACAACCAAAGTAGCTCAAGGGCTATGTCGCCACTGTTCAAAAAGGGTAGCAGGGTGGACAACAACAATTACCGCTAACTTGCTGTGGGAGGCGCTCTTGCCAAGTGTTACACCCCGTGCTTGAGAGGCGAGCGAGTCGTCCGAGTCGTTGGGGCTCCATTCAGTGCATTGGAATGTCAGGGTGGCTTCTTAGGGGTAGGGCACGGAGGTAGGGGTACGCCGGACCACCTCTTCGTTGTCCGACGGATAATTATCAGCGTGAGCATCCCCGGCCCTCAGCAGTGTTTTACGCGTACCCTCAGCAGCACATGCAGCAACCGCCGCAGCCGCAGCTGCAGCAGCCTCCCCAAGGCCCTCCGCCCTCTGCCTGGAAGCAGATCAGCGGCGTGGACGGCCTGCGCTCAGCAACACCACCACCACCACCAGCACACCACATGGCACCAGCACCACCCACGGCTTATGGTAACACACCAGCCGACAGCGCCCCTGCCTCCGTTGCTCCAGCTGCGGCTGCATCTGCTCATCCCCCAGCCGTACCGAGCTCGCCCGGCGCCGCGGCTTGGGGGGCGGCCGCGGGGCAGCCGCCCCGGCTGGCGAATCGGCCCGCGCCTGTGGGCACGACGCCAGGGGTGGGGCCGCCGGGGCAGCCGCCGCCACGGCTGGGCGCTGTAGAGACCCGGACCCGGTCGCCGCCGCCGGTCTTCGGAGCTGCGGCTGATGCCAGCCCACAGGGCGAGGCCGGACCGCACCAGCAGCAGCAGCAGCAGCAGCAACAGCAGCAGCAGGCGGCTGCTGGGGCTTCCGGGGTTCACCGGGCAGCCGCGGCGAAGGTGTCGGCGAGTGCAGCGGGCGGCGGTGCGGCTCCTGGGGGCACCTGGGCGGAGCGTGCGAAGGCCGCCGATGCGGCCGCCAGGAGCGCTACGGGTGTAGCGGGAGCGGGGCCGGGAGCAGGAGCAACCGGAGCAGCCCTGCAGCAAGCCAGGTGCGGGGGGTGGCGTAGCGGAGTACGCGGCTGTACAGGGATATTGGCGCAGGCATGCACGGTGGATCAAGATGCGTGGGGCACCTCTGCATCAGGGCCTTTCACGCCATGCCGTGTGCTAAGCACGATGCAGCTCGCCTGCTTTCATACGTGTGCATGTTCCAGTGCGCTGTCGGTACCCCACAACGGTGTGCTGGGCAGTTCAGGCGCTGCCCTTGGCGCTGTATGTCCCTGTGTCCGTGACACGTTCGTCTTGCACTCGCAAGGCCTGGCCTATGACTGCGTGCTATCATTGTTTCGCCTGAACGTTTCTATCTGTTATCCCTTGTCGCTTTGACACGCAGGCCGGCCGGCAGCCGCCAACCCTCGGACGGCGGAGCGCTCCGGTCTCCAGGGGCGGCGGCCGCAGCCGCGGCAGCAGCTGCCTCGCCGCTGTCACCGACGCGACGGCAAGGCGCTGGATCTGTGGCGGATGCTGCAGCCTCAGGCCCGCACTCGCCGCCCGCTGCCGCTGCTCCTGGCCAACATCCACCAGCACAGGTCCCCGGGGCCGTGCCGGCAGCCGTTGAGCCCCAGGCCACGTCCCCGGGGGCCTGCCCTGCTCACGCTGCATGCCGGGGATGGGCGCCCGTGGCGGCTGCAAGGCCGCAGTCGGCAGGGGCTACACCAGCAGTGGTCCCGCCGGCGGGCCCTGCCCCTGCCGCACCGCCCTCCGCCGCAACGCAAAGCGCACCAGCCGCTGAGCTGGCTACCGCGCCGGAGGAGCAGCCTACGGCCTTGGACCAGCCGGCCGCTGCTGCCCCGGCGCACGCGCCTGCCGGTCTGCTGAGCTGGGCAGAGCGCGCGAAGCAGGCTGAGGCAGCGAAGCCTCCGCACCCTCAGGGCGCAGCCCCCTCGCCTGCCCACGGGGCGGGCCGTGCACGGGGGAGGGCCTCAGCTGCAGGCAGCGGTACGGCAGCAGGGCACGGGGCGGCAGGACGGGGCGCAGGGCACACCGATGGGTTGAGCGGCAGGGCTCAGCCCATCCCTTCGTGGCCTCCCCCAAGCTTGTTCAGCCCCACGGCGGGAGCAGGTGCGGGTGCTGGCCCCGGCACGGCTGGCTGTACAGGGCCCGCTGCGGCACAATCGTCCGCGTGGCTTTCCGCGGGGGTTCTGGAGCGGCCGGGCCCTACCGAGACGGTAACGCGGTCGCGTGAAGCGTCCGAGTCGGAACGTAAGGTGGAGTCATGGCTGAGAGCGCAGGTTGTGGGAATGCAGCAAGGACAGTCGGCAGCAGTTGCAACCCCCAGCGGAGCAGCGCAAGAGGCGGCCTCACACGACCGAGGCCACACTGCTGCCGCCGGCAGTGCAGAGGCTGCTCCCTTGGCCGCTGCTCCGGCGGCGCTGGGCGTGGCGGGCCCTGCCCCTGCCGCAGCGCCCACCGTCGCGATGCTGGGCCCACCAGACGCCGAGCCGGCCGACCGTGCTACCGCGCCAGAGGAGCAGCCTACGGCCGTGGAGCAGCCGACTGCTGCTGCCCTGGTGCCCGCGCCTGCCGGCCGTCATGGTTACACGTCCATCCTGTTGTTGATGCATGAGGTGCTGGTGGAGCAGGGCTACCTGCGTGTGCCGCCCAGGAGGTGACCGCTGCGGGTGCGTAGCGCCCCGCCGCTGGTACCACAGGCGGTGGCGGCGGCGGACAAGCCATACCGGCACCTGCTCTCCGACGGATGCGTGCTGTCAAGGGTGGCCGTTGCGGGGTGCGTAGCGCCCCGCCGTCGGACCACAGGCGGTGGGGGTGGTGGAGAAGCCCTTCCCGCTTGTTCAGCAGCGCGTGCTGCCCAGGGGCTGACTGCCGTACACTTGGGCGGATATGGTCCATTACGCTCCGTCCTGCGCTGCGGGGCAGGACACCCCGCTCAGTTACTCTGGGTTGGGTGGTGGCGGGCCAGCGCTCCTTGCAGAGAGGTCCACACTGCCCACAGTCTGTTGGCAGTGTAGACTGGAAAGGATGGCAGCATGGGTACGTGCAGGCCAGGGCGCGAAATAGGTTTAGTGGAGTGTGCCCTGGGCACAATTTTTGTTATGATTTGGGCACAGATTCAACCCCTCTCTGGTGTGGTTGCAGCCATGGGGATTGCAACAGTGTTGGTTTGTTGTTTTCGTGCTTTCACAAACAAACGATGGTCGCGGCGTGCAGGTGTGCTGGATTTTGCATGGGGACAAGACGGGGCAACAGTAGTAGTTCAGGGCTGGGCGTAGGCGGTATTGCATAACTGCATGCACTGTGTTCCGGGGTAGGTAGGAACGTTGGAGGTGAAACAGAGGTGGGCAGGGAATACCTGTAACAAGGATATGGCAACCAGGGGACGGCAACGCAGCGCCGCACACGGGTACATAGGAGCTGCTTTGTGGCCTGGACACTGCCGTACGTATGCCCAAGCGCTTTGCTGCATGCGAATCAAGATCAAACACGTGCTGGGCCGTAAACGATGACCAGTGCTCCAGCTTTTGCGTTGTGGTGAAAGGAAGAGGACCATGAAAGGACGAGCTGTTGCATGGTAGCCGTGGGCCTTGTGGATTTCAGTGGAAGCATGGAACCTGACCCGGCTGTTAGTGTTACTGTTGGCGGGGCTTGGTTCAAGGTTTGCAAGGTGGTGCCGGATCACGTTTGTTCGTAAATGTGGTCGCCTGCTAAGTCAGCTCAGGCTCCGTACGGTGGCGAGAGTGGCATATGAGCGCACTGTTGATGCTTAAACAAATTTTGCTAGCTGATTTATGACTGCGCACTGCATACAATACCAGTCAGTGTTGCAAGGTGAGGGTTCTCCCCAACGGCACGCAAGTACACCGAACCATGTACGAGCCGTAGGCTCAAGGGTCGCCAAGACGTGGGAACGCTGGTCGCCATAACTATTTGTCATGACGTACCCGGTATTAGCACCACGCCTGCACGCCTGCACTCCCACGCACCAGCCCGCGCACCACCACTGCAGACAACCGTGCTCACTGCACCACCACGCCATGCACGCCGCACTCGTGAGAGACTGACTCACCGAGCACCAGCGCCCGAGCGCCCATTCCACTCGCCCCACGCACCACGCCAGATCCAGGCCAGATCGCCGTACGGGATGCCAGTGCCTGATACCCTGATTGCTGGAGTGCCTCGGTGCCCAATCCGCCCATTATACACACAGTGAAAGACAAGAGCCGCTGCAGTGCCTGAGTGCCCAATCCACTCACCCTGAACAGCGTGCGCAACAAGGTCGCATTAAACAACACCGACGCCCGGGTGCCTAGACGCGTACCACATGCCAGCTGCTGCGACCCACTGATCACGCCCAGCCCACTCAGCACCGAAAACGCAACTGTCTACGGCTCACACGCACCGCCCTCCGCCTCACAGGGCACCAACGCAAGGGTACCTAGACGCGCACCATCCTGCTGGCCACTTGTATAATCGCCCTGCCCAGTCCATCCGCCCTGCGCACCACACGCCACGAGATCACCTCCCCCATCATCGACGGGCCACAGTACCTAGACGCGCACCACCCTGCTGGCCGCCTTGCGCAGGCGGTTCATCACCGCCACGCCCGCCCCCTCGTCCCGCACCCCCTCCACCACGATGGCCCGCACCCCCAGCCCGTCCAGCGTGCGCAGCGCCCGGAACAGCTCCACCGCCACCTCCTCGGGCCGCGACACGTGCCCCAGCACGTACTCGTACTCGCGCTCGTACGGCGTGCCGTACCCGTCAACGCCGGTGGCACTGCCGTTGCCTTCCAAGCTGCCGGCGTTGGAACAGCCGCCCGCAAAGCCGTCTGCGTCAGCTAACCCTTGCCCTGGCCCCAGCGCCTGTGCCCCTGCCTGTGCGTGGGAACCGTCGCCGTGGTCCGGTTGCGCGTGCCGGGCCCGGCTGCGGGGAGCCTGCAGCCCGGGGCCAGCGCCTGGGAGGCTGGTGCGGCACACGCCGATTGCGGAACGCTGCGTGGCGGGGGTGCAGCCGAGGGGCGGCCGTTCGTGGTCCTGTCCCAACTGCCCATGCTCCGAGACCGCTTGCTCCTGCCCCTGCCCTCCCTCCTCATGCCGCTGCTGCTGCTGCTGCTGGCAGCCCTCTGTCCGCAGCTCCTGCAGCAGCTGCTCCGTGGCTGCGGCCAGCGCCGCCTGCAGCTGCGCGTCAGTGGCGCCGCGCCCCTCCCCGGGGTCCACCAGCACCACCTGGCACGGGGCGGCAACCGCGGAGAGGCAAGGAATGGAAACGGTTACAGTAAGCACAAGGGGACGGGAGGGGAGGATGGGCATGACAGGGTAGGGCAGTGATAAGGGGAGAGCGGCGACAGCACATACGTGAAGCACTGTGGCGCCTGTGGAACGCAGCGACAGTGTGGATGGGTGGGGTGGGCAAGGTGTGTGGGGTCCATGGGGGGGCTGCGGCGCCGACAGCGAGAGGCATATGGTAGGGGCAGCACGCCTCCCATGTAGTTGCCCAATAACGTGCTGCGATCTTTGTGCCTGGGGCGTCCTGCGTTCAAGCTTCGGCGCCATCTCCCACCCTACCCTACCGTAACTCACCCCGCTGCACCCTCCCAACACGCCCCGCCCAGCCCCACCTGAGCGTTGGGGCTGTAGTGCCTGTACTTCATGCCAGGGGTGGTGGGCGCCGCCTCAAGCTGCTCGTCCACAAAGTCCCGCCTGTACGTCTGCACGGCCTCCAGCCCGGGGTACCGTACGAGCTGCTCCCGGGTCACCCCGCCGGGGCGCAGGATGGCGGGCGGGGAGCGTAGGCCGTCCAGGACGGTGCTCTCCACCCCGCACGTGCACGGCCCGCCGTCAAGGACCAGCGGGATGCGCCCCCCTAGGTCGTCCAGCACGTGGGATGCGAGGGTGGGGGAGGGCCGGCCAGAGGAGTTGGCGGAAGGTGCAGCCAGCGGGAAGCCGCAGGCCGCGATGAGGGCGAGGGCCACCGGGTGGGCAGGCATGCGGACGGCCATGGTCGGCAGGCCGCATGTCACGGCGTCGGGGACCAGCGGGCTGCGCGGGACGAGGATGGTGAGCGGGCCGGGCCAGAGCTCGCGCGCTAGCTGCTCGTAAATGGGGGGCAGCTCCCAGCCAGCTGGGTACAGCCCGGCGAGCATGTCCAAGGAGGATATGTGGATGATGAGGGGGTTGTCGGAGGGACGGTTCTTGGCGGCATATATTCTGCCGACAGCGGACGCCGACAGAGCGTTTGCGGCAAGGCCGTAGACGGTTTCAGTGGGGATGGCGACGACGTCGCCTGCCTGCAGCGTTGCCACCGCGCGCTGCACCGCCGGGTGTTGCTCCAACTTCTTCGGCTCACTGGACGCATCTAGGTGTATCCGTAAGATGTCCGTACTCTGCATTGAGCTAATTGACGTGGGTACTTGCAACGCAGTGAGGGACGTCGCGGCCAGTCTGGGGCTACTGCGCCGAGGTGGCCCAGCGCCTGGGCTGATGGTTGAGCCTCCGACAACGCCAGCACGTCTATAGGTTGCTAAGTGTGTTGTGGTTGCACGCTCAGCGGCCTTCGGCAAGTCCAGGTGCCTGTGACGCGCTGAAGGCCGCCAGCCGACCGCTAAAATTCGTCGACCAAGTCGTTGTACCAGCTTGAGACCTTTGACCATAGCGACTTATGCGGTTAATACCTACATACTATCTTTCCGCACTTGCTTGTGGCCCGCAAAGCTCGTGTCTGTTCGGGAGTCTATTATTGGCCTAGTGTCACTTTGGTAGACGGTACACTGACATAAAGAGCGCTTCTGTGATGATATGGCTTGGCATTACAGACGGCACTGTATCAGCCGCGGAGAACGCACCGCCTTTCTGCTGCATTCCCGTACCCATGCTACCGAGTGCCTACGTGGGAGACCGCCCTCACCAAGGCCGGTGAAGGCCCTGAAGGCTTGCTCGGGTGAGTTTTGTACCTCAGCGCACGAACTCGTGCAAGGTGGAGCATGCCCACAGATGGAACAGCTGGGGATACAGTGCCAGGACAGGCCAGGAAAGCCACAAGTCGTGCAAGGGAGCTCCCGTGGTCTTGGCCCCGTCGCTTGACCGCATGCAACTCTGGGATGAAGCGTCCAGCATTATCCCTTGCAAGCAGTGCAGCAGTCACCACTATGTTGCACCATGGGCGTGAAGCCATGCTCCGGACGTCTCCTGACGTCGGAAGGCCATGCACTGCACGTGCCAATTGCACAGCACATGCTGTGTTCCCGCTCCGTAAAGACCACATCGTAGCACCTCGAGAACACAGGAAGATACATTGTTTACTCTGCGGGTTTTGTAGCCTTGTCACATGTTGCAGGCATACCGTACTCGGAAAGGCGGGGCTGATCACTAAAGCAATCCCCGACTGCGCCTTAGTGCAAATCTTCATCTTTTCACCTCTTATTCACAACACCGTAGCGTATTGGAGCTCATGATTTCGCAGGGTTTAGGCCCTGCCTAGACAACAGAGCTTGCGCGAAAAGCGCTTATTATGGAGCTGCGGCGGCGACAGAAGACAGTTCGACAGGCTGGAGAGTAAGTCCTTCGATAGCGCGCCTTTGGGGCAATAGCAGGTTGGAGCAAGAGAGCTAGCGCGCCGCACCTCTGAGGTGGACTGGGGCCGCAGAACTCAGTAACAATAACTATCATTACGCGTTAAGTTTCGGGACTTACGGCGCCTATGGGGCCCCGGGTGCTCAACCACCAAGAGTCGCGCGCAGCTCTGAGAGTGCTGCCCCTCGTCCTGTCAGCAAAACCTGAGAGTGCAGGAACTAACTATGGCCTCATATGGTGATACTGGCTCTGTGACGTTATGCGCGGGCCGAATGCGTAATTCCCTTCCCGCTTTTTGCAGTGGAATCAACTTGGACACACTGCTCGATATCGCGGACAGATGCCGAAACATCATATTCTTCACAGGCAGTGGCATATCTGCGACATCAGGTGCGCAAGCCGCGCCAGCGGAGGACTGGCCCATGGGCCACTTGGCGTTTGGAGGGTGCACTAGTGTGGATACACCCTGCCACGCCGCACGGTGACGATATCCTAGGCTGGGGTTGGCCGGCCCCACGCCTGCCAGCGTTGTCGGGGCACGTGTTTACTACTTGCAACAACCTAGACACAGCGTAACGCCTTTAGCCGCTACCATCCTTGCAGCTACCCATCACCCTCTGCGCACTGCTGTTGCAACTGGCATGCATCCAGGCTGGGTGATGCTCTCCCACCTCCATCCCGTTGCCCCATGCTGCCCCCAGGCATGTCCATGTTCAGCACGCGCAACGGGCTGTACGAGCGCGCGCGGCGCAAGTTCAAGGTGCAGGACGGCATTAAGCTCTTCACCTACTCCTTCTACCGCCAGCGCAGGGCGGAGGTGCAGGTGAGAAATCAGGCACGCACCTCCACGCCCCTTGCATAAAACGTGTATGCACTACCACGGTGAATGTCTGGGGGTTCATGTGGTGATGATGAGCCGGACGGGCCGACCCACATCGGCAATCAATCGTTATGGGGTTTCCGGCCCGACCCACATCGGCACCTTGACCATTTATGGGGTGGCCGCGCCCGACCCACATCGGCGGTTCGCCCTTGCACTCCGTGTTTAGCTCTGGTATTACGTGTTAGCAAGTGTAGGCCGAAACACAATCCATCCCCTACAGGCCGTGCGGCACTGCTGTGCCTTTCAACCCAGCAACCAGCGCGTTCCGCGCTGAATGCTGCGCGGCGTTGTGAAGTGCATCCGTACAACGCTATCACTTGCTATTACTAGTGATGGTTGCTGGTCATGCCCTATCTCCGCAGGCCTTCTTTGCGCAAATCTACTCTGAGGCCCAGGCCTCACGCGCCGCCACAGGGCACCACGCACTGGCAGAGGTGGGGACTGGAAAGGTGTAGGGCAACACAGTGCAGAGCTAGGGCCAGGGCTATCGAATGGGCTCGGGTGGGCTTTGGCCGCGCGGCTGTTGGGCATGACCGTACATGCCGTTCGGCTGTGCTGCTGACCTGTGCCTTGGTGTGGAAGAAGCTTCCTAATCTCCATCCCTCATCCTTGACTCGTCGCAGTCCGTGCACCCTCTGGACACCCGCCCTGGGCCGACCCGCGCCCCACGCACTGTACTAATACGTGTACTGATACCGTTTTCCCCTGGCAGGTGCATGGGCTGGGCGCGCTGCGGCGGCAGTACACGCTCAACATCGACGGGCTGAGCGAGGTGGTGGGGCTGGACACGTGGCACCACGAGCGCAACCCGGGCGGCTGCACCGTGGAGATGCACGGCAACATCAGGTGCGGGGGCGGGGGGAGGGAGGACGGGATGGTGGAGGGTGCGCTGTGGCATCAGGTGCGGGGGCGGGGGGAGGGGGATTGGAGTGCGGGGATCCCGTGGATGGCGCCAGGGCGTCACGGAAGCGCTGGTGCCTGCACGCGAAAGGAAAGGCTGCTGACAAGCACAAGCGAGGGCACCGGATACTGCGGGCCGGGGGGAAAGGGAGGACGTGGTGGTGGAAGGGTGCGCGGTGGCGCGCATGGGGGTTTGCAGGTCCGCGCAGGCTAACAGCGTGTGACTGACATGAACCAGTGGCGGGGTGCTGCCCGAGGGTTACCGCCATATTGGGCATAACCCAGATGGCGGCTTGCTGGTGGCCGGATGTCTCCTTGCAGCACCCATACCCCCGGACCCCAAACCCCACGCCCACGCCTCGCAACACCCGCAGGCAGCTGGTGTGCCCCTCGTGCCACGCCGTGGAGCCGCTGTCCCGCAGCGCCATCAACCTCATGAAGCAGGAGCAGCCCGTGCCGTGCAGCGCCTGCGGCAGGGACCAGCTGCGGTTCAAGGTAGCGTCTAGCGGTCTTCGTTCGTTCCCCTATTAATGCACTTGTGCATGGGGTAGCGGGCCTCCGCGCGTGCCAGCATCGCTACCCTACACACCGCCCTCACGATGCCACGCTCTTGCGGCGTACACGATCTGGGTCAGGCGTGAGAACTCCGACGTAATAGCAGCGTCTGAAGTCCCAGTTGTAACCTCTGCTTGTAGCTGTGGGTCGATCTTTTGTGTGCGGATCTGGCATCAGGGTCAGGCCTGGATGCTCCGACCTTGCGACCTTGCGCTGGAAACAACTAGAAGTGCAAAGGACACTGTTTGCGAATGCCTGTTGGTTGAGGACGCAACCTCCAACGTGCATTGGTGGGTCAAGACCGACACCAGCTTGCGCGCCAGCCTCCCCAAGCTACCTAGGTCTAACGCGTCTTTGCGCCCCTCCATTGCAGGTGATGCTGTACGACGACGGTCAGGGGGACTGCATCACGCCCGAGCACGTGTTCGACCTGCTGGAGGAGGACCTGGAGGTAGGCGGGGGAAGCGGGGAGAAGCTGCCAGTTGTGATTGCTGTCACGTCATGCCATGATGGCGGAATGAGCTCGAACTGTTACTGTACTGCTGTGGAAACGTTGCGATGTTACAGCAACGGCAACTGATGCCCCGGGAACAAAGGACAGGAGGGCGGTTGGCAGGTCCGGAGCCGTACAGCCGGCCAGGGCGTAGCGGTTGAGGCGGGAGGACGCAGACGCCTGGGTGGGGGCCAGCGCTGCATGCCACTTTTCAGCTGCGAGTAAACCTGTCCCAGCAGTTCCTTCCTGCCCACCTCCGAGCTGCCCCACCGACAACCTTCTGCCCCCCAGGTGTGCGACATGATCGTGTGGGCGGGCATCTCCTTCCAGCAGTCCGCCTCCGTGGAGTACTTCCGCCACGTGCGACACACGCTGGCCACCCTGGGCCGCCTGGACGCAGTGCCGCAGGTGGGGGCAACCACAGAGCGGTGAAGGGGCAACGATAGGGTCATAGGACAGGGTAGGAGCTCTGTTAGAGCACAGTCGAGTCACGCAGGCTGTGCTGGCCGCGCTCGGGCGCCTGGACGCAGTGCCGCAGGTGGGGGTCGAGGGGGTTGCCGAGGGGTCAAGGTTGGGCAGCCGCAGAGAAGCTGAAATGTGTTGCGATGAATGCTTGACGGAAATATCTGCACTGTGCTCCGCGGATTTCCGTGGCTCTGCGTCCCCCTGCTCCCCGTACGCACATCTCCTCCGCCCAGCCCCCATTTCTCCAGCCACGCATCCAAGGCATTCACCCCTTCCCGCCCCTGCTCCCGCCCGCCGTTTACAGGTCCTGGTCAACCCCAGCGACGAGCCGTACTTCAACCTGCTGTCCGCGCTGTCCAACCCCGCCGAGCTGCGGCTGCTGGACCTGCGGGAGACCAGCGACACGGCCTTCCCCGCCATGGCGCAGCGCCTGCGGGAGGCGGTGGACCGGGACGGGCCGGACGGACCCATGGGTCAGGCCCAGGCAGGGGGCCTGCATGGGCAGGGGCAGGCGCAGGGGAGAGATGGACCTGTGGGTCGGCAGGGGCTGGGGCAGGGGGTGGTGGTGAAGAAGGAGGAGCAGGGGGAGGAGGGCGGGAGCGGGGGTAGCGATGGGGAGCCGGGGGGGAGGAGGAAGGGGCGCGGGAGGAGGGGACCGGGGGCAGGAAGCCGGCCGGGGTCTGCAGGGGGGGAGGAGCGGTTGGTGGGGAATGGGAGCTGGGCGGTGGGAGGTGCTGCGGGATGCATGGTGAATGGAGTGGGTGGAGCGGGGCTGGGAGTGGGGATCGGGAATGGGGCTGGAGCGGGTGGGGATGGTGCAGGGGCTGGCGGTGAAGGGGGGCCAAAACGGATCAAGCTGGAGCCGTTGCTGTTGGCTCCGGATGCGGAACAGCTGCTCATGGCCCTACAAGCTCAGAGGGCGTTGCAGCAGCATGCTCAGAGGCAGCAGCAGCGGCAGCGGCAGCAGCAACAGCAGCAGGAGGACGAGGAGAGGCGGCGGTGGCAGGAGGCTGAGGAGGAACGGAGGAGGCGGGAGCAGGAGGCGCGGCGGAGGCAGGAGGAGCAGGACACGTTCAAGCTGCAGCAGTTGCAGCAGCGGCAGCAGCAGCAGCACCAACACGAGCAGCAGCAGCGGCAGCTACTCCTGCAGCTGCTGCAGCAGCAACAGCAGCAGCAGCAATTTGGGGACACGGAACTGGGCAGGGTGGCGCACCCCCAAAACGGAAGCACCCTGCTGCACGGCCGAAGCCCCGTGCGCACGGTTACGCAGGACGGCATCGCGGGCGGCGGCGGCGGCTGTGGGCTGGCTACAGGGCCGGGGGCCCTCAGGCAGGACCACAGGGCCGACCCACACCAGAGGCCCAACCAGGCTCTGGAGGTAGCTGGATTGAGCGGCGAGGGCCTGCGCACGGGGCTTGGGACGGGCGTGGGTCTGCATGGAGGCTTACGGACAGGCATGGGCGTCGAGAGCGGTGGCGGGGGGGTGCCTGGTGGGAGCCTGGGGCCTGCGGCGTTGCCGCTTGGGAGGCCGGGGGCCCCGTGGCAGGGCGGGGAGCTGGCTGGGGTGCCGGGTGGGGGTGCCGGCGGAGCGGCGGCGGCCGGGCAGGGACAGGGACAGGGACAGGGTGTCTCGGTGCTGCAGGCACTCTTGCAGCAGCTGACGGGGCAATCGCCGTCGAGGCAGGTGCATCAGCAGCAGCCGCAGCAGCAGCTAAGGCAGCTGGGGGAGGGCGGCACCCCCCACGCGTCGCCCCTCAAGGCTGCCGCGGGCGACCAAGCGCTGTTGCAGCAGCAGCCGCAGCAGCAGCAGCAACAAGAGCTGCGCAACGGCGCTGCCCCCGCAGCGGGCGGTGGTGGTGGTGGCGGGGGCATGTCGCTCCTGCACACGCTGCTGCTGCACCGGCAGGGGCTGGGCGAGCATGCGGGGGTCTCCCCTGCATCCGGGGTATCCGCAGCGCTGCAGGGGATGTCCTCGCGGGGCAGCCTGGGCGCGGCCGCCCTGCCGTCGACCGTTACAGGCACGACTGCGGCGGCGGGGGGCCTGGCGGGCCTGCTCGCGCAGCAGCAGCAGCAGCAACAACAACAACACCAGCACCACCCTCAGCACCAGGGGTTTGTGCTTGACCTAGGCGCCTCTGCGCACTTTGCATCCCTGCGCTAGTAGGTGAGCATGGCCCCTTTAAAGGCTGGGTGACATGGGCTGTTGCGGTGGCCGTCAGCGTGCTGGACGGCGGACGTCCATTCAACGCTGTCATTACCTCACATTTACAATGACGTACACGTGTAGGGCTGCAAGGTGCCTGGTACTACACGACGTAAGTGTGCGGTGACTGAGAGTCGTGTGCATATCAACAGGGGGCTAGAATGGGGGTGGGGCACCACTGGCGGATGCTGCTTAATCCTCATTTACCGATGGGGGTGCTCGACTGGGGTTCATGCAAAAGAACGTGTGCAAGGCAGGGTAGCTAGTGGTAGCTGTCGTGGCGTAATGGCGCCGGGAGTGTGCTGGTCGTGTAACCTAGGTAGGCGAGGGCGCAGGCGCCGTTTAGCAGTGCATTGTGATGATGACGTATGTGATCGGCGTATTAGGCATTCATCCGGCAAGGGCGGGAACCCCGTGTAGCTTGGGGTGCACGGGGTCGTTAGCGTGTTCGCAACGGAAGCAGCTGCCGAGCGGTGGCGTGGGTTACGGTAGGCGGTAGCTTGGTGTACTGATTATACGATGAGCTAATGTAGCGTGCGACAAGCGCGCGAGGATGGCAGGATGTGACTAGCTGGGCGCCTTGAAGCGTGCTCGCTGAGCGACGGGGGTGCGTGGAAGTTGGAGCTGTTATTACAGGTACTTCCACACAGCCGTCCGTGTCTTGCTTGCGCCCTGGGCAGCAGCCAAGACGTTCAAATATTGATGCATAACTTCTGTGGGCCGCTGCACCGGCCTTCCGTGGGGTTGCAACTTATTGCATCTGGTAGCGCGGAAGCCGCACAGTTGCGCACCGCAGTGCCTGCATGCAGCGGCAACGACTGGCATGGCTGGGACTGCCTGCAGGGGACGAGCCACGAGCGCCCCGTAGGCACGTAACATGTGACGCTGCCCCCCCACGTCCGGTGTTGGGTGCTGGCCAGAGCTGGCTGTTGGCATCAGCTACGAGCTGCAGCGATTCCATGCAGCACTACCGCCTGCCAGTCATGCGCCGTTATGTGCTTATGTCTACGACACCCAAGGTGTGTTGGCCCCGCTTAGTCCAAGCAGCAGCGCAAGGGAACACCTGCTCGAGGGTACCTCTCAAGCTTACATTCGCGTGGTCGTCTGGCTCACCCTGCCAGCAGCCCGATGCTATGTTGGGGTGGACACAGCAGACCGTCAGGGCGAAACATGTACTTGATAGTCGCACGGCTTTGGTGCAGGCGCTGCCTTGAGCGGGCAGCGATGGGGGTTGCATGAATGATCCGTCGAATGCAGCACAAGCAAACCCATCAACTACGGTAGGATCCAGTACAACACAAGCTCTGTACAACTCCTGCGTTCATAAACACAAGCCACGAATCATTTACGGAACAACTACGATACAATTACGAGGAACTCCTGGCCTGAACGTTCCCTACCGGCACGTGGCACCACCACAGCACCACCAGTGCAGGTCCGGAAAACAACGCATGCGCGCCTACACTATCCTAAACCACGAGCACGTTCACGCTCATGCAATAGCGCTTTCATCCTCCTGCCCACGACCAAAAAACAAATGCCTCGAGGGCATCTCCGCGTCTCCTCCCAACTACTCAAAACACAAGGATCCCTCAGCATGTCCCCCGTTGTCTACTACCGTACTGACTTGTGACTTTTCACCCGTAAAGTTTTCACTGGAAGACGAACCCTTTTTAATAT
>VFQN01002619.1_pt1 | contig 27320 bp, 29 predicted proteins | sample 3512371 | NCBI WGS metagenome assembly VFQN01 (sample SAMN10412370, study PRJNA504923) | tailings metagenome | isolation source: Replicate 2 from Balatoc abandoned mine | place: Philippines: Itogon, Benguet | collected 2017-08-28
ACACCGCCGTCCACGACATGCCGAATGCCGAGGAACTGGCCGACATCGCCGAGGAAGCCGCCGGCTTCGCGCGGCGCATGGGCTACGAGCCGCGCGTGGCGATGCTCGCCTACTCGACCTTCGGCCACCCGGCCGGCGAGCGTTCCGAGCGCGTGCAGGAGGCGGTGAAGATCCTCGACAAGCGCCGGGTCGATTTCGAATACGATGGCGAGATGGCCGCCGACGTCGCGCTCGACCACCGCCTGATGCAGCAGCGCTACCCCTTCTGCCGCCTCTCCGGCGCCGCCAACGTCCTCATCATGCCCGCCTTCCACTCCGCCTCGATATCGACCAAGATGCTGCAGGAACTCGGCGGCTGCACCGTCATCGGCCCGATGCTGGTGGGGCTGAACAAGCCGGTGCAGATCGTGGGCCTGTCGGCGAAGGACAGCGACATCGTCAACATGGCCGCGATCGCGGCGTATAACGCGGGCGCGTGAGAACCCGGCGGCCGCAAGGCCGCCGGCGGAGGGCTTTGATACGGGTCGGGCTGAGCAAGCCGGGCGGGGTCGATGGCGGAACTGGTCGTTGAAAGGAAAGCCGCGCTCCTCGGCGAGATCTTCCGGGAGTTCCTCATCGTCGGCGCGGCGAGCTTCGGCGGCGGCGTCGTCGCCTACCAGAAGATCCTGCTCACCGAGAAGAAGCGCTGGTTCAGCCTCGACGAGTTCAAGGCCATGCTCGCGATCAGCCAGACGATGCCCGGCCTCAACGCCGTCAACATCGCGGTCCTGGCCGGCGACCGGCTGCGCGGCACGGTGGGCGCCTTCGTCGCCGCGGCCGCCCTGCTGCTCCCCGGCTGCCTCTTCGTCGTCGCCGTCGGCATGCTCTACCTCAGCAATCCCGACAGCGCCGTCGCCGGCTACTTCCTCACCGGCGTCGCGGCGGCCGCCGTCGGCCTCCTCTCCTCGGTCACCGTCCGGCTGGCCGAGGGCCGCATCTTCGAGCTGAAATACCTCGCCATCGCGCTCCTCACCTTCGTGCTGATGAGCATTGCCGGCCTCTCCCTGCCGCAGGTGCTGATGATCGTCGCGCCGCTCGCAATTTTCCTCAACCGCCCGGCGAAAGCGAAACTGCCGGATGCTGGTTAAGCTCGCCCTCACCTTCGTTCTGCTGTCCGTCTTCGCGGTGGGCGGCGGGACGGCCGTGCTGCACGAGATGCAGGACGTGCTTTCGGCGCAGTTCGGCATCGGCCCGGAGGTCTTCATCAAGACCTACGGCATCGGCCAGCTCGCCCCCGGCCCCAACATGACGATGGTCGTGCTGCTCGGCGCCCAGATCGGCGGCGCGCTCGCGGCGCTCGTCGCCGGCCTCGCCTTCTTCGTCCCCTCCAGCGTGCTGTGCCTCTGGGTCGGCCGGGTCTGGAACAGGATCGGCGAGACGCCCTGGCGGCGCGCGGTGCAGAACGGGCTCGAACCGATCTCGATCGGCCTGATGTGCTCCGGCATCTATGCCGTGGCCAAGACCGCGCTGACCGGGCCGATCACCGTCGCGCTCGCGGTCCTGTCCTATCTCCTGATCGTCCGCACGCGGACCAGCCCCATCGCCGTCATCCTGGGCCTGGGCGCGGCCGGCGGCGCGCTGTCCTATCTCCTCCCCGCATGGCGGTGACCCTCGTGCGTCCCCTCTCGTCCACGTCCCCGGACGGCTTTTCGATCGCCGAAGCCTTCACGCTGTTGAGCCTCGCGGTGCCGAAGGCCGCCGGCTCCCTTGCCGCCTGGTCGGATGCCGACTTCGCCCTGGCCGGGGCCCATCTGATGGACCTGTCGTTCCAGGACAGGATCGACAGCGACGTCGACACCGTCTTCGCCGTCCGGGCCGGCGATCCGGACGCCGACGCCCCGCCGCTTGCGCTGACCGTCCTCGACCGCCTCGGCGGCAGGGCCCCGATGGCCGTCATGCTCAACGAGGTGGTCGGCCGCGTCGGCGAATTGCGCTCCGGGACGCTCGCCTCCCTCGCCGCCAAGGGCGCCGTGCACGTCCGCGCGCAGAAGATCCTGTGGGGCTTCGTCCAGTCGAAGATCGCCGGCCATGCCGCCGCCGAGGTCGCCCGCATCCGCGATCCGCTGATGGCGCTGATCGAGACCGACGACCTGCCGGACCCGGAACAGGCCGCGCTGATCTCGCTGCTCTATGCCTGCGGCATGATCGGCGCCGTGTTCGAACGCGCCTATCCGGACAGGTGGCTACCCCGCCACGACGGCCGCGTGGATGCGCTGCGCCGGATGGACCTGGTCGGGCGCGGCGTCGCCGACGCGCTCGTCGTCATGCGCCGGCGGCTCGACACCTATCTGCTCGACTCCGGCGACGTCCCGAAGCCGGCGAAGCCCGCGAAGAAGAAATCCGCCGCCGCGCACCCCGCTTACGTCCGCTCCAAGACGACATGGGAGTGGCGCGCCTTTTGGCCGGCCGACGATGCCGTTGACATCCCGCTCAGCTTCGGCCGCCTCAAGGACAAGGTGGACCGCGCCGAGGAGAAGAACCTCGACGTCTACCTGTTCGTGCACGGCAAGCGGGACAACATCAAGTTCAGGGGCGAGGGCCTGAAGGTCAAGCCGATCATCGAGGCCTTCGATGAGTTCAGCGCCTTTGCGCCCAGCGAGAAGATCACCTTCCCCACCAAGGCCTCCGTCCTCGCCGCGATCTTCCCGCGCTTCAACGAGATCCAGGCCAGGCTCGCAAGCCGCGACGAGCTGCTCGCCGCCCTGTCCGCCACCGGCTACCGGCCGAGCGTGATCGAGGTCGTCAAGACGCGGCGCGACTATCAGGGCGTCTTCGGCGTGCATGTCGAGCTCGCCACCCTGTGGGTGGACCAGCGAAAATTCCACTCGATCAGCCTCGAAAGCCGCTACCTCACCGCCCTCCGCGTCCTCGCCCGCGGCATCCCGATCGGCAACGGCATCGTCGGGGGGTATGGCGAGTTTCTGGAAAGGGTGGCGCTGAACAGGATTGGGTGAGGGGGCGGGATGGGCGGGTGCCTCAGGGGTCTTCGGGCTGAACAAACCGACGCCCCGCCCGGACAAACCCAGGCGGGGCGTCGCTTTCAGGCGGCCTTGGCGGCCGCAAGGTTGTCGTAGACGGCCGTTTCGAAATCCATGTAGCCGGTGAAGGAAACGCCGTCCGCGAAGGGCAGGATCTGCGTGGCCCAATATCCCCCGACACCGTTCTTCCGGTCGATCCAGTAGAACGAGTTCGCCAGCCCTGCCCAGCCGATCGACCCGGCCGGCCGGCCGGTTGGAGCCTGCTCGTCATTCACCATGAAGGTGTAGGACCAGGACTTCTTCAGCCCGGGAAAGAACTCCGCATCGTTCGAAAGCGACGGAATCACGCCTTTCAGCATCGTCACCTTCTGATGCGACTGCAGGCCGTTTGCGACCGCGAAATCCACCGTTTCTGGCTTGAGCACTTGGCCATGCGGACCGGCACCGTCGTTGAGCCACATGCGAATGAACTTCATGTATTCCGGCACGGTGGCATAAAGGCCGTGGCCGGCCATGTGCACCTCCGGATCATCGGGCAGGAAGAAGTCGTCCATTGGCGTCAAGGAGCCGTCTTCGCCCCGCGCGTGGATGATGGCCGTACGCTCCTTCATTGACGGCGTGCGCGTGAAGCCGATCTCCTTCATCCCGAGCGGATCGAAGACGCGTTCCTTCAGCACCTCGCCCAACCGCTTGCCCCGGATGCCTTCAACCACTTGGCCGGCCCAGTCGATGTTCGTGCCGTATTCCCAGCGCTCGCCGGGATCGAAGAGGAGCGGCGTGGAAATGGCCGCCCGACTGCCGGTGACGACGCTCGGCTGGCCGTGCTCCTCGGCCAGGCGTCGGTAATTCTCGTTGAAGAAATCATAGCCGAAGCCCGCCGTGTGCAGCATGAGATGACGGGTGGTGATCGGCGTCCGCGGCGGGCGCAAGACGGGATTGCCGTTCGAGTCCAAGCCGGTCAACACCTGCAGTTCGTCGATCGCAGGCGCATAGTCCTTCGCCGGCGCATCAAGGTCCAGAATGCGTTCCTCCACGCATTGCAGGACGGCGGTGCCGCCGATTGCCTTGGTGGTGGAGAAGATGGCGAAAACCGTATCCTCGGTCATCGGCGCGCCGCCCAGACTGCGCTCCCCCATGGCACCGGAATAGATGTCGTTCTCGCGGTCCGTAACCATGGCGACAACGCCCGGCACGCGGGGATCTCCAGCAGTCACTCTTTTGAGCACGGCATCGCAGGCGTTCTTCAGACTGGTCATGTGATGGCTCCTCCCGTTGCCAAATTCTGCGATGGCGAGACTAATCGGGCATTTCTGAGCGGGCTGTCTGGAATCGGAAACGGCGGATCGAAATCGGAAGAAATCAGTGCCGGCGCGAGACGCGGCCTAGGGTTTGCGACGGCAGCTCGCCGAAACGCTTGCGGTATAGCGACGCCACATTCCCGAAGTTGACATAGCCCCAGTCCGCGGAGACCGACGTTACCGACTGCCCGGGCCGCGCCGCCATCAGGTCCTTGCGCAGGCCATCCAGCCGCCGGTCACGGAGGAAGTCGCGCGGTGAGATTCCCCTAAACCGACGGAACCCTTCCGACAAAGTTCGGGCGGTAACGCCAACCCTGCTCGCGACCTCGCAGATCGTTGGCGCGTTGCGAGCCTCCTCTTCCATGATCGCCTCCGCACGCCGCACATAGTGGGGTGCCGCGGAGCGTGCTTCTGTGTCGAGATCGATACCGACACCCTTCGCCCAGGCGTTCAGCAGTTCCACGCACAGCATCTCCTCCAGATGTCGTCCCATCCGCCCGTCGGCTGCCTGCGCGGAGTCCGCCTGTATCGAGCGCGCGACATATTCCAGCAGGGCGAGCCATGACGTGCCGGTTCCGCCGAATCCTATCCGCCGTGTCCACAAACGATTGTCCGGAACAAATCCGAACCAGCGATGCGCCGTTTCCGCCATCACGTCGTGCGGTATGGTGAGGTTCAACTGCATGTGCTGGTCGTCGCCGTCCAGCCAGTAGTCCGTCCTGCTGCAATCGACCACAAAACTGTCGCCCGGACCAGTCTCTGCCGGCCCGCTGGCGTCGTAGTGATGGCGCAGGCGGCCGCGCAACGTGTTGAGCACCAAGATGTTCCCCGCCGCCGGGTCGAACTCATTCAGATGAATCGGCACGCCATACGAGAAGCGGGTGACGATCACACGGCCGACCTTTGCCGAATACATCGTGGCGTCTGGTTTGAGCAGCTTCCCCCGCGGTGTGACCGTGTACGGCATGTACACCGATCGGCAGAATTGCTGGACCTCGTCCCAGTCGTCAGACCTGGTTCGGCGATCCTGCGGAGCGAGCCGACCTCTGGAGTCGTACAGCAAGGCATAGTCCAGCATTACGGCCTCCTCCCGCGCGCACGGCTATCGCGAAAGAGTAACAAGGGCAGCTGGCCATCACAATTGCACCTTCGAAGCCTGTCACATTGCTCGCCACGCCCAAGTGCCAGTGGCACAATGAAAGGGGTCGAACGGGCGGGCGCTGCGAAGCAGCGGACCCCGCCCCCGGCGGTGCCCCGAAGGGCGTATGACGAATGCTGGGTGGAGCCTGACGTGGACAGATTTCGCGTTGTCAGCATCTCTTCAGCACCGCCCCGCTCCTCGCAACACCCCTCATCCGTCGGCTTCGCCGACACCTGCTCCCACAGGGGGAGAAGGGGGAGGTCGCGCTTTCTATCCACCCCCCTTCCCACCTCCCGCACACTCCTCCCCGCCTCAACGAACGGAGGGTGCGGTGATCGAGTGGGAAGGGGTGGTCGAGACGAACCGGGAGAGGCTGAGGCGGGTGCTGGAGGTGCTGATGACCATGGCCGGGCTGGACCCCGTCCGTCCGTCCGGCGCGGGCGACGGCCCGGCGGAGCTTCAGGCGGCCGGCGGCCAGGGCGCGCCGCAGGGCGCCGGGGCGGCGGATGAAGGCAGGCCCACCCTCCCCCGCCGCGCCTACCGCGCGGTGCTCAGGCTCTTGCTGCCGGCCGAATCCGCCGTGCGGCGGCTGATCTTCGTGGCGGCGCGGGACGTCGTGGTGGAGGTCGGGCCGGGGCGGCCACGGCTGGCGCTGCGGCGCAACCGCCTCTTCGTGCGCGCGGGCGCCGGCACCGGCATCGTGCTGCCGCGCGGCATGAGCATCGCCGCCTTCCGCGGCGAGGCGCCCCGGCCGCGCGTCTACGTCTTTCCGCTCCTCGATCCCCTGACGCGGCCCGGCCCGCCGCGGCCGCGGCCCGCGCGCGACGTGCCGCGCATCCTCTCTCTCGCCCCCGGCGCGCCGCCGCCCGCGCCTGTGCGTCCGCCTTGCCGGCCGGGAGACCCGATCGCTGCCGGCCGGCTGTTCCGGCGCATCGCGGCCCTGCGCGCGGCCCTCGACGACGTGCCGGGCCAGGCCCGGCGCTTCGCGCGCTGGCGGGCCCGCGCCGCGGCGGATGCGCAGGCCACCGCCGAGGCGCGCGCCCGGCAGGCCGCCGGCGCCGCGGCCGGGCCGGCCTTGCGCTACGTCCGCCAGTGGCCATTCCGCGCCGGGCGTCCGCCCGGGCAGGTCAAGCCCGGACCGCGCCGCCTCGACATCCACTCGATGCTCGGCGACATGAGCTACTTCGCCCGCGAGGCGCTGGAGCCGGACACGTCCTGACCCGGCGGCCGTATTTTGTCCCCGGCCTCTGCGCGGGCAGCGTTATAGCCAGCTGGATACAACCAAAGCTCAGGCCGAGGCTGCGCGCAGCGCCGGCTGCGCGGCGTCTGCGAGGCAGCCCATATCGGCGAGGCTGGCGCGCACGGCAAGGTCCAGCGGCGTCGCCGGCTCGGGCCCGATCAGCTCGACGAGGCGCGCATTGTCGAGCCGCGAGGGGTGGCGCCAGTGGGGGGCGATCTCCGCCGCCTCGCGCGGCAGGCCGCCGAAGGGGGCCGCGAGCCGCATCAGCCACCACGGGAAGCGGTAGACGGGGAGCCTGCGGCCGGCAGCGCGGCGGATCGCCTCCACCATCTTCTCGCCGGTGTCGTCATAGAGCCCCTCGAACTGCACCCGCTCGAAGGGGCGCAGCCGCGCCGGCGCCCCGACCAGCCGGGCGAAGGCTTCGGCGAGGTCGGGAAGATAGGCCCAGCTGTGCCCCGCGCCGCGCGCCGGATTGACGATGCGCCGCAGCGGCTTTTTCGGCGTCACCATCGCCTGCGCAAACCAGCTCGACCGCGCTCCGGGGCCGAAGAAATCGCCCGCCCGCAGGATCAGCGACGGCACCTGGGGTGCTGCCTCCTCCAGCCGCTTCTCCATCGCCACGCGGATCGCGCCCTTGCGGCTCTTCGGCCGCTGCGGCGAATGCTCGCCGAGCACCGGCGTCTCGGCCGGGTCGAAATTGTAGATCGTCCCCGGCAGCACCACCCGCGCGCCAGCCGCCCTTGCCGCCGCGATCGTGTTGTCGATCATCGGCAGCACCAGCGTGTCCCAGTTGGCATAGTTCGGCGGGTTCACCGCATGCACGATGATCTCCGCGCCCGTTGCCGCCCGCACCACGTCGTCGCGCCGCATCGCGTCGCCCGCGACCCATTCGACCTTCGCCGGCCCTGTCCTGCCGGCGGCCTCCAGGTTCCGCGCCAGCCCGCGCACCCGCCAGCCATGCCGCACCAGCGCCGCGGCGATGCCGCCGCCGATCCCGCCCGTCGCGCCCAGCACCAGCGCCGTTCTCGTCCGCACCATCGTTCCAACTCCTCGGTTCATCTCGATGGGCAGAAGGTGGGCTCTCGACACATGAAAGAAAATTGCAAAGTATCCAACATCTGCTAGTAATGTTTTTATGAGCCTGCCGATCTCCTGGGACGACCAGCGCATCTTCCTCGCCGTGCTCGAGGAAGGCAGCCTGTCGGCCGCCGCGCGCCGGCTGGGCCTGTCGCACCCGACGGTGCGCAGCCGGATCGAGGCGCTGGAGCGCGAGCTCGGCACGGTGCTCTTCACGCGATCCGTGAACGGCCTGACGCCGACCGAAACCGCCGAGACGCTGCGCGATCCCGCCCGCGCCATGGCGATGGCGTCCGATCTGTTCGTGCGGCAGGCCTCTGCGCCGGACGGCGAGATCGCCGGCATCGTGCGCATCAGCGTGCCGGAATTCATGGGCGTCGAGGTCATCCCGGCGATGCTTGCCCGGCTGCGCACCGAGCATCCCGGTATCCGCATCGAGCTGTCGCTCTCCAATGCCCCCGCCGACCTGCTGGCGCAGGAGGTCGACGTGGCGGTGAGGACCGTGACGCCCAAGCAGGAGGCGCTGGTGGCGCGCAAGGTCGCCTCCATCCCGCTCGGCCTGTTCGCCTCGCGCGCCTATATCGCGCGGCGCGGCGCACCCGCCGACGTGTCGGAGATCGCCGACCACGACATCATCGGCCCCGACCGCAACCGCGCCGACCTCGCCATCGCGGCGATCCTGGCCGAACGGCTCGGCGGCACGCTCTCGCGCGACCGCTTCGTGCTGCGCACCGACAGCCACCCGGCGCAGATCGCCGCCACGCGCGCCGGCGTCGGCATCGGCATCGCCCAGGTTCCCGTCGGCGAGAGCGACCCAAACCTCGTGCGCATCCTGCCGGAGGTCGAGGTGACGGTGATCGAGACCTGGATCGTAACGCACGAAAACCTCGCCCGCGTACCGCGCGTCCGCGCCGTGTTCGATTCGCTGGTCGACTCGTTCCTGTCGCGGGGGCTGCGCAGCTAGGGCTTTCCGGCAGGCTGGCGGAGCTTTCCGTCCTGCCCCTCCACACTCCGCCATGTGGCCCAATATCTTGGTCCAGTCCTGACGCATTGTCCGCGCCGCGCGGGGGCGCAGGGACGAGGTGCGAAATGGACAAGACGGCCGTCGCGTGGATCAATGGGCTGATCGGCGTCGTGATCTTCTCGGGCTCGCTGCCAGCCACACGCGTCGCTGTCATGCAGTTCGACCCGCTGTTCCTGACCGTCGCGCGCGCGGCGATTGCCGGCGTGCTGGCGCTCGGCCTGCTCGTCGCCTTCAGGGAGAGCCGGCCGGCCCGGCGCGACATCGTCTCGCTGCTTGTCGTCGCGCTCGGCGTCGTCGTCGGCTTCCCGCTGCTGACGGCGCTGGCGCTGCAGCACATCACCTCGGCGCGCTCCATCGTCTTCATCGGCCTCCTGCCGCTCGCAACCGCCATTTTCGGCGTGCTGCGCGGCGGCGAGCGGCCCAAGCCGGCCTTCTGGGTCTTCTCCATTCTCGGCAGCGCGCTGGTCGCCGGCTTCGCGCTGTCGCAGGGCGTGGCCGCCTCGCCGGTCGGCGACGCGCTGATGCTGGCGGCGGTCGTCGTCTGCGGGCTCGGCTATGCCGAGGGCGCGCGGCTGTCGCGAACGCTGGGCGGGTGGCAGGTCATCTCCTGGGCGCTCGTCCTGTCGCTGCCGGTCATGGCGGTGCTCGCCGCGCTCACCATGCCGGCGAGCCTTGCCGGCATCGGGCCCCCCGCGTGGATCGGGCTTGCCTATGTCTCGCTGTTCTCGATGCTGATCGGCTTCATCTTCTGGTATCGCGGGCTCGCCCAGGGCGGCATCGCCGCGGTCGGGCAGCTGCAGCTGCTGCAGCCCTTCTTCGGCCTTGCGCTCGCTGCGACGCTGCTCGGCGAAAGCGTGACGCCGGCGATGCTCGCCGTTACGGTCGCCGTCATCGCCTGCGTCGCGGGCGCGCGCAGGTTCGCCAGATAGGAGCCCTCGCCATGTATGTGCCGCCGGCCTTCCGGGAAGACGATCCCGCCGAACTTGCGCGCATCATCCGCGCCGCGCGCCTGGCGACGCTGGTGACGGCGACGCCGGAAGGGCTCGTCGCGACGCCCCTGCCGTTGTTTCTCGAGGAGGGCGGCGATGGACAGCTCGTCCTGCACGGCCATCTCGCCAGGGCCAATCCGCAGTGGAAGCTGCCGGCGATCGGCGAGGCGATGGTCATCTTCTCCGGGCCGGACGCCTATGTCACGCCCTCCTGGTACGAGGCCAAGCGCGAGCACGGCAAGGTGGTGCCCACCTGGAACTATGTCGCGGTCCACGCCTACGGGCCGGCGGAATTCTACGAGGACGACGTGCGCCTGCTCGACGTGGTGCGCCGCCTGACTGACCTGCACGAAGGCGAACGCTCGGCGCCATGGGCAGTCGCGGATGCGCCGGAGCCGTTCGTCAGGGCGCAGCTCAAGGGCATCGTCGGCCTGCGGCTGCCGATCGCCCGGCTCGAGGGCAAGCGCAAGATGAGCCAGAACCGCAGCGCGGCGGACCGCGAGGGCGTCGCCGCCGGTCTGCTCGCCAGCGACCGCGCATCCGACCGCGAGGCCGGCGCGCTGGTTCCGCGCGAAGGATAGCGACACCGCCGCTGCCGTCACATGCCTGTCATATGGCGGTTGTATCGGTTCATATATCCGGATACTTGGATATATGGACACAAAATCATCCCTCACCGCCCTTGCCGCCCTCGGTCAGGAAACCCGGCTCGATATTTTTCGCCTGCTGGTACGCGCGGGCGCCGATGGCGTGCCGGCCGGCGAGATCGCGGAACGGCTCGGCGCGGTGCAGAACACGGTCTCGGCGCATCTCAAGGTCCTGGCGCAGGCCGGGCTGGTCCGTCCGGGGCGCGACGGGCGGACGGTGCGCTACACGGCCGACATGACCGGCTTCCGCGACCTGCTTGCATACCTGATGGAAGACTGCTGCGAGGGCCGGCCCGAACTCTGCCGACCAGTCATCGACGCCGTCACCTGCCGCTGCTGACGATCGGGCCCGGCTGGGTCCGGGCGATGGAGGAAATACGATGAGCGACCAGATCTACAACGTGCTGTTTTTGTGCACGGGCAATTCCGCCCGTTCGATCCTCGCCGAGGCGATCCTCACCCGGGCCGGCCAGGGCCGCTTCCGCGCCTTCTCGGCCGGCTCGCATCCGAAGGGCGAGGTGCACCCCTATGCGCTCGACCTGCTGAAGCAGCTCAACCACGACACCGCCTTCGCCCGCTCGAAGGACTGGGAGGAGTTCGCCCAGCCGGATGCGCCGGTGATGGATTTCGTCTTCACCGTCTGCGACAACGCCGCCGCCGAAACCTGCCCGGTATGGCCAGGCCAGCCGATGACGGCGCACTGGGGCGTGCCGGACCCGGCGGCGGTCGAAGGTACCGAGGCCGAAAAGCGCCTCGCCTTCGCCGACGCCTACCGCATGCTCAACAACCGCATCTCGATCTTCGTCTCGCTGCCGCTGAAATCGCTCGACCGGCTGACCCTGCAGGGCCGCTTGAGCGAGATCGGCCGCGACCTGTCGAAGGCCGGATGAGACCGAGGATCTGAAATGACGGACCGTGCCCTGAACATCGGCGAACCGGCCCCGGCCGGCATCGGATTCTTCGAGAAATACCTGACGATCTGGGTGGCGCTGTGCATCGTCGCCGGCATCGCGCTCGGCTACATGCTGCCGGGCTTCGTCGGTCTCGTTGCCAAGGCGGAGGTCGCGCGGGTGAATCTGCCCGTGGCCGTTCTCATCTGGCTGATGATCGTCCCCATGCTGCTCAAGGTCGACTTCGCATCCATGGCGAAGGTCGGCACCTACTGGCGCGGCATCGGCGTCACGCTGTTCGTCAACTGGGCAATCAAGCCTTTCTCCATGGCGCTTCTCGGCTGGCTGTTCATCGGCTGGCTGTTCCGGCCGCTTCTGCCTGCCGAGCAGATCGACTCCTACATCGCCGGACTGATCATCCTCGCCGCGGCACCGTGCACGGCGATGGTCTTCGTCTGGTCGGCGCTGACCAAGGGCGAGCCGAATTTCACGCTGTCCCAGGTAGCATTGAACGACGCGATCATGGTCGTGGCCTTCGCACCGATCGTCGGCCTGCTCCTGGGATTATCGGCGATCATCGTACCCTGGGATACGCTGGTGCTGTCGGTTGCGCTCTACATCGTGCTTCCGGTCATCGTGGCTCAGGTGATGCGCGCGGGTCTCCTTGCAAGAGGCGGCCGGGCGGCACTCGACAATGTGCTCGCGACAATGCAGCCGCTGTCGCTGGTCGCGCTTCTGGCGACGCTCGTGCTGCTCTTCGCTTTCCAGGGCGAACAGATTATCGCACAGCCTGCCGTCATCGCGTTGCTCGCGGTGCCGATCCTGTTTCAGGTCTACCTGAACTCGGGCCTCGCCTACCTTCTCAACCGCATCTCCGGCGAGCGCCACTGCGTGGCCGGCCCGTCGGCGCTGATTGGCGCTTCGAACTTCTTCGAGCTCGCGGTGGCCGCCGCGATCGCCCTGTTCGGGCTCCAGTCGGGCGCGGCACTGGCAACCGTCGTTGGGGTCCTTGTCGAAGTCCCCGTCATGCTGTCGGTCGTTTGGATCGTGAACCGGTCCAAGGGGTGGTACGAGAGCGGCCCGGCGGTGCAACGGTCCAGATAGGAGCGCCGAATGACCATTACCATCTACCACAATCCTGACTGCGGCACCTCGCGCAACACGCTGGCGATGATCCGCCAGTCCGGCGAGGAGCCGGTGGTCATCGAATATCTCAAGATGCCGCCGTCGCGGGCGCGGCTGTTGGAGCTGATCAGCGCGATGGGCATCACGCCCCGCGCGCTGCTGCGTGAAAAGGGCACGCCCTACGCGGAACTCGGCCTGGCCGACCCGAAATGGAGCGACGACGAATTGATCGACATGATGCTGGCGCATCCGATCCTGATCAACCGGCCGATCGTCGAGACCCCGCTCGGCACCAGACTGTGCCGGCCTTCCGAAGCCGTGCTCGACATCCTCCCCCATCCGGACCTCGGCCCGTTCGTCAAGGAGGACGGCGAGGTGGTGATCGACGCCGGCGGACAAAGGGTCTCGTAGGAGCCGAGCCAGCGCCCTGCCGCGAATCATTTGTGCGAGCTGTCGGCACTCGCCCGCTCGCCATTCGCTGTGCTCTATGAGGACCTACTTCTCCGCCGAGGTCATGTCGACAAACAGCAGTGCCGCGATGAAGAAAGCGAAAGCGGCAAGAACGCCTGCGACGACGATTGCGGTATCGGCGGGCATATGATCCTCCATCGGTTGATGAAGGATGGATAGCCTGCCCGGACGCCTTCGCCTTGACCGAGATCAACCAAAGGCCGGAGCGTTCGCCTCACGCCGCGAAACGGGTCGCCTCGGCGCCGTAGTAGTTGATGTAGCGCTCGGAGATCCGCTCCACCGGCAGGATGACGAAGACGTCCGTCGTACGGAAATCGCGGTCGACCACGCAGCCCTCGCCGAAGCGGGCGCCGAGCCGCAGATAGCCCTTGATCAGCGGTGGCATGGCAAGCAGCGCGGCCTTCTGGTTCACCGCCTCGACCGGCATCAGGTCCATCGTATGGAAGCGTCCCGAAACCGCGCGCGTGTGCCAGTCCGCATCCGCCGCGCAATGATGCGCCAGGAACGACAGCGCCTCGGCATGCGCAGCCGGAATGACGCCCGGGAAAGAGGCGCAACCGGTCATGACGTCGACGCTGTGACGCCGCGCATAGGCCCAGATGCCCTGCCAGAGCAGCTCCACCGTGCGCTTGGTGCGGTATTCGGGCAGCACGCAGGAGCGCCCGAGCTCCAGGAAACGGCGGCCGGGATGGCGGGCCACCAGCACGTCCATCTCGAACTCGTCCGAGGAATAGAACCCGCCCGCGGCCGAGGCAGCCTCCTGTCGCAGCAGCCGATAGGTGCCGACAATCTGGCGGTGATCCGGCCCGCTGATGGCGGTGTCGAAGACGACGAGATGGTCGCAGATCGCATCGAAACGGTCCGCGTCCAGCGCCTCGAGTTCATGGACATAGTCACGCTTGGCGCCCAACTCGTCATAGAAGACCCGGAAGCGCACCTCCTGCGCGGCCGCGATCTCCGAGGAATTGCGGGCCAGCCGAACCTCGAGCTGGCCGATCCGGCCGAGAAGCGCCCCGGCGGGAATCACCGCCTCTGCCGCCGGTCTTGCCGGGGAAAGCGGGAAAGTGGTGCGCGCGCGCTCCAGCGTCGTGTGCATCGCCTGTCCTCCGAATGCCACCGTCGCATGCGGCATACAGCTTTCCTGCAACAGGACCATGACGGAACGGTGTCGGCAAGATGGCCTGTGGAAAGACCGGCCTCAGGCGGCGGCCGCCTGGCCTTCGATCGCCTCGACCAGCTTCGCCGGATCCAGCGGCTTGGTGACGAAACCGGAGGCGCCGTGGGCGAGCACGCCGTGGCGGGTGGCTTCCTGGCTGTCGGCGGACAAAACCACGATCGGAATGGCCATCAGGCCCTTCTCGTCCTCGAATTTGCGAATCAGGGCGATGGCGTCGAGCCCGTCCATCACCGGCATGTGCAGATCCATCAGCACGACGTCGTAGCGGCGCACGCTGGCGGTCTCGATCACCGCGTCGACGGCGGCCCTGCCATTGGTGACGACGTCGACCGAATGGCCGGCCTTCTGCAGCGCGACGCGGGCGAGCAGCGCGTTGATCTCGTTGTCCTCGGCGAGCAGCACGTTCAGGCGGCCGCTGGCCGAGGTAAGGCGGCCGGTCGGCCCCACCGCGCTGGCGGCTCCGCTCGACGTCGCAATCTCGCGCTGGAGAAGCAGGCGCACCAGCGTCTCGCCGCGCACCGGCCGGGCGAGGAAGGTCTCGTAGCCGTTGGCGCGGAATTCTGCCAGGCGGCCGCGATCGGTCGGCGCGATGAGCGTGAGCGCGGCGATCTGCCGGTCGACGCCGCCACGGACCTTCGCCAGCATCCGGCCATCGCCGCTTTCGAGCGCCGCGTCGATGAGCACGGCGCGGGCATCGCCGTCACGCAGGCGCTCGATCGTCTCCTCGGGCGTGCGGGCGATCGCCGCCGAGCCGCCATGCGCGCGCATGGTGAGGGCGATCGCCTCCGCCTCGATGATGTTGTGGGAGAAGACCACCACGCCGAACCCGGCAAGCGCCCGCGACGGCTGCGCCTCGGCGTCGGTCTCGGCCGGCGCGGGCACGTCGAGCGTGAAGACGGAGCCCTCGCCCTCGGTGCTCTCGACCGTGATCCTGCCGCCCATCGCCTCGGCGATGCGGCGCGAGATCGCGAGGCCGAGGCCCGCACCGCCATGCCGGCGCGTCGAGGTGCCGTCGGCCTGCTCGAACTCGCGGAAGATGCGCTCCAGGTCCTCCTCGCGCAGCCCCGGCCCGGTGTCGGCGACTGCGAAGGCGATCCGCCGCGCAGCACCCGTTCCCGACGTGGTCACCGAAACCAGCACGCCGCCGTCGTCGGTGAACTTGATCGCATTGCCGATGAGGTTGAGCAGAACCTGGCGCAGGCGGCCGGGGTCGGCGAGGAACTGCGCCGGCACGTCGGGCGAGACATGGCAGCCGAGCCCGATGTTCTTGCTATAGGCACGCGCCGCGAGCAGCTCGACGACGTTCTCCACCAGCTCGCGCGCCGAGGTCGGCAGCGGTTCGAGCTCGAAGCGCCCGGCCTCGATCTTGGAGAAGTCGAGCAGGTCGTCGATCAGGGCGAGCAGGGCAGACGCCGAGGTCGAGACGGCGCCGACATAGGTCTGCTGCTCGGGCGTGAGCTCGGTGTCGGCGAGCAGCTTGGCCATGCCCATGATGCCGTTCATCGGCGTGCGGATCTCGTGGCTGACCGTGGCGAGGAACTGCGACTTGGCGCGGCTCGCATCCTCCGCGCGGGCCTTGGCCGCCGACATCGACTTCTCGGCCCGCTTGCGGGCGGTGATGTCGCGGGCGATCGCGCGGTGCGAGACCGCGCCGTCCGACTTGTCGCGCACCGACAACTCGATCCAGGAGAACCAGCGGGTGCCGCCGCCGGTGTGGATCGGAACGTCGGTGGAGCTCAGGCACTCACCGTCGGCGAAGGCCGCGTCGGGCACCAGCCCGACCTCGATGCCGAGCTCGGCGAGGGTGCGGCCGGCGAGATTGCGCGGGCTGGTGCCAAACAGGCCGGCGAAAACGGAATTGACGTAGACGATGCGGCCGGCGCGGTCGCGATGCACCACGAGATCGCCGAGTGCGTCGATCAGGCCGTGGAAGCGTTCCTCGCTCTCCTGCATCTCCCACATGCGGTCGGCGAGGGTCTCGAGCTCGGCATGGGTGCGCGCGGCGGCGTCGCGCTCCCTCGCCCGGCTGCGCTGGAACTGGATCTGGGCCCAGCGCGCCACGGCCAGGCCGGCCAGGCCGGCGCAGACGAGCGCGATCGCGAGGAACAGCGGGCCGCCGGTGAGACGTGAGATGAAACCGAGCAGGGTCACGCAGGCGCTGATTGTGACCAGCAGCCTGAACGCGAGACGGCCGCTCGCGCCTTTCGGGGACACTGGTCCCGCGGAAGGTTCGTCGGCTTTCGGTTCCTGCCCCATCGTCATGCGCCGGACCGTAGCCCGGCAGCAATGGAGAAAGGTTTGGACCGAACGCTAAGATTTTAGCGACAGGCCCGGAAAGCCCTGGGGGCCAGGCTACTTTGCGTCAGCCATGTCGATGACCACGCGGCCGCGGATGCGGCCGTCGATGATCGCCTTCGCCGCGTCGATGATGCCGTCGAAGCCGATCCTGGTGGAGATGGCCAACAGTTTGGCGTGGTCGAGATCGGTGCCGATGCGCTTCCATGCCTCGAGGCGCAGCGCCTTGGGCGCCATGACCGAATCGATGCCGAGGAGGGAAACGCCGCGCAGGATGAAAGGCGCAACGCTCGTCGGAAGGTCCATGCCCTGCGCCAGGCCGCAGGCCGCGATGGCGCCGCCATAGGAGGTCATCGACAGGACGTTGGCGAGCGTGTGGCTGCCGACGGCGTCGACGCCGCCTGCCCAGCGCTCCTTGGCGAGCGGCTTGGCCGGTCCGGACAGCTCGTCGCGCGGGATGATCTCGGCCGCGCCGAGTTCCTTCAGATAGGCCTCCTCGGAGACGCGGCCAGTCGAGGCGATGACGTGGTAGCCGAGCTTGGACAGGATGGCGATCGCGACCGAGCCGACGCCGCCGGCTGCACCCGTCACCACGATCGGGCCGCGGTCCGGCGTAATGCCGTGGCGCTCCAGCGCCATCACCGACAGCATGGCGGTATAGCCGGCGGTGCCGACCGACATCGCGTCGAAGACACTCATGCCTGCCGGAAGCGGCACCAGCCAGTCGCCCTTGACGCGCGAGCGGCCGGCAAAGGCGCCGTGATGCGTCTCGCCGGTGCCCCAGCCGTTGAGGATCACCTTGTCGCCGGCCTTCCAGTCGGGATGCGACGAGGAAAGCACCGTGCCTGCGAAATCGATGCCGGGGACGAGCGGGAAGCGGCGCACGACTGGCGACTTGCCGGTGATCGCGAGGCCGTCCTTGTAGTTGACGGTCGAGGCCTCGACGGCGACGGTCACATCGCCGTCCATCAGGTCCGCCTCGGTCAGCTCGGTCACCGCGACGGACTGCCGCTTCTCCTCGTCGCGCGAGATGAGGATGGCCTTGAAACGATCGGTCATTGTCTAATTCCTCCGGATGTCGTGGCGATCTTGCGTGTTGGGGGACGGCGTTTCAAGCGCCGTCGGGCGGGTTGCGGCCAGGGCCTGCGGGACCGCGGCGCCAATCGAGGATTTCCTGCAGCACCACCAGGGCGGCACCGACCGAGATGAAGGCGTCGGCCAGATTGAAGACGGCAAACGACCAGGTCCGCGTATGGAACAGAATGTAGTCGACCACATAGCCGAGCGTCGAGCGGTCGATGATGTTGCCGAGCGCGCCGCCGACGATCAGCGCGAAGCCGGTGCGCGCCAGGTGCTGGTGCGCTTCGGCCTTGGCGGCCAGCCAGACGATGAACAGCATCACCGCTCCGGTCAGCACGACCATGACTGTGTCGTCGAGGCCGGACAGGAACGAGAAGGCTATGCCGGTGTTGCGCGTGTGGTAGAGCGACAGCATCGGCATCACGTCGATCCGCTCGTAAAGCTCCATGTTGGCGACGACCAGCCGCTTGATCCACTGGTCCAGCCCAGCGGCCGCGAGCGCGACGAGCGCGTAGATCGCAAGGATACGCTTCGACATCAGCGGGTAACGACCTTCAAGGCTTCGCGGCGGATCTCGAACAGCATGACGCCGGTCGCGACCGCGAGGTTGAGCGAATCCGCCCGTCCCGCCTGCGGGATCAGGACAAGCCGGTCGCAGGCGGACGCCAGCGTCTCCGGCAGCCCCTGCTGCTCGTTCCCCATCAAAAGGACGACGGGCTTGCCCGCATAGGGAACCGTCCGGTAGTCGATCGCGCCCTTAAGATGGGTGCCGACGACAAGACCGCCGAAGCCCCTCCGCCAGGCGAGGAACTCCTGCTCGCTCGCCTTGGCGACCGGCACTGCGAACACCGACCCCATCGTCGCCCGCACGGTCTCAACCGAGAAGGGATCGGTGGTGTCGCCGACGAGGATGACGCCCTTCGCGCCCACCGCGTCGGCGGTGCGGATCACCGTGCCGAGATTGCCCGGATCGCGCACGCGGTCGAGCGCGACCCAGACGTCGCCGGCGGCTGGGCGAACTTCCGAAAGCGGCTTCCAGCGCTGGCGGAAGACGCCCACCACCATCTGCGGATTGTCGCGACGGGTGATCGCGGCCAGCACCTTCTCGGTCACTTCGAGCACCAGCCCGCCGGCCGCGACGGTGCGCGCGGCGACCTTCTCGACGGCCGGATTGCCCTTGGCGGACTTGGCGAAGGCCAGCGTCTCGATGGTCCAGCCGAGGTCGAGCGCGTCGATGACGAGCTTCAGCCCCTCGGCCATGAAGACGTTGCGCTGGTCGCGGAATTTCTTCAACGCGAGCGACTTGATGTCCTTGACGATCGGGTTGGCGAGGCTCGTGACTTCCTTCACCTGCCCGACGGCGCGCCTTTCGGTCATTTGGCTACCCATCGCGAGAAGAGGGAGGTGGAGAGCGCCCGGCCGGCGGACTTCTCCCGGATGATCAGTTCGCCGGATTCGACCGTGCCGCCCATGCCGGCGAAAATATCGCGCATCAGCGCGTGGATGGCGAAGAACGAGGCGCGGATCGAATAGGCGGTCAGGACCACCGCCAGCGGCTTCGGCGTCAGAATCTGGCGGCAGAGGTCGGCCATCGCGGGCAGGTCCTCGAACAGTTGCCAGACCTCGCCCTTGGGGCCGCGGCCATAGGCCGGCGGATCGAACAGGATGATGTCGTAGCGGCTGTCGCGGCGCGCCTCGCGCTCGACGAACTTCATCGCGTCGTCGCAGATCCAGCGGATCGGCTTGTCGGACAGGCGCGCGATCTCCTGGTTCTCGCGCGCCCAGCCGATCGCCTTCTTCGAGGCGTCGACATGGGTGACCTCGGCGCCGGCGCGGGCGGCCACGAGCGAGGCGAGCCCCGTATAGCCGAACAGGTTCAGCACCTTAACCGGCCGGTTCGCGCCGCGGATCAGTCCCTCCATGTGGCTCCAGTGCGGAGCCTGCTCGGGGAAGACGCCGACGTGGCGGAACGAGGTGAAGCGACCGAGATAGGGCATGCCGTCATGCGTCATCGGCCAGGTCTCGCCGAGCGGCTGCTTCGGGAAGCGCCAGCGGCCGATGCCCTCCTCGTCGGTGTCGCCAGTGAAGACCGCGTCGACATTCGCCCAGTCGCGCTCGGGCAGTGCGCGGCGCCAGATCGCCTGCCCCTCGGGGCGCACGATCCGGTAGGGGCCGTATTGCTCCAGTTTCTCGCCGTCGCCGGAATCGAGCAGCGCATAGTCGGCATTGGGCAGGACTTCGAGGATGAGCGGCAGGTTCTCCGCCGGCAGCGCGCCCGGCCGCCGGGGCACAGGCTGGCGCGGCGCGGCCGGCGCTTGGGAAGCCTGCCTCGGCTGCGCGGCCTCGGCGTGGCCGGCTTTCGGCCTCGGAGCAGTACCGCCCGGCAGCGGCCGGAACGGCGTCTGCGCCGGCTGTCCCGGTCTTGCCTTCGAAGGCCGACGTTTGTCGCGCGGCGGTTTCAAACCTGATCCATCGTCCCGTGGAGTTCGCGGCTTCTGCCACAGCAAGGGGGAGGCTGCAACCACGCGCCCGGAAAGCCCGCGCGCATGGTCTCGACGTCACGCCCGGCCGATCTTCTCGTAGACGGCGATTCCCGCAGCCAGATCTTCCAGCGCCGCGCCGACGGACTTGAACAGCGTGATCTCATCGGGCGAGCCGCGACCCGCTTTCACACCGCGCGCGAGTTCGTGCAGGTCGGCGACGATGCCGCCCTCCGCCAGCACCCCGGATGCGAGCGGCTGGACGATGTCGCCCGCCTCCTTGGTCGCGCCGGCACGGGTGTCGACATAGACCCGCGCGCGGCGGATCGCGTCGTCGTCCGCCTCGCGCATCGTCGGCGTGAAGCCGCCTACGAGATCGACATGCGCGCCGGGCGACAGCAGCGCGCCCTTGATCAGCGGCTCGGTGGAGATGGTAGCCGCCGAGACGATGTCGGCCCAGCCAAGCGCCTCGTCGAGGTCTCGGACGACCGAGGCGTTCAGCCCCGATTTTCTGAGGTCGGCGGCGGTCGCCTCGGCGTTGACTGCAGTGCGGTTCCAGATGCGGATGTCGTCGATCGGCCGGACGGCCGAATGCGCCCTGGCGAGGAAGCGCGACAGGGCGCCCGCGCCGACGATCAGCAGCTTCGAAGCGTCCTCGCGGGCAAGGTAGGTCGCCGCCAGTGCCGACGCGCAGGCGGTACGCCACTGGGTGAGCCGCTGGCCGTCGATGAGCGCCTGCGGCTCGCCGGTCTTCGCGTCGAGCAGCAGATAGAGCCCCATCACGGCCGGCTTGCCGATGGCGTTGTTGTCGGGCGAGACGGTGACGATCTTCACGCCGATGTGGCCGCCGTCCGAGGTGCCGGCGCGGACGAGATCGCTCCAGGCCGGCATCAAGAGCAGCGTCGGGTTCGTGCCATCGGGACGCTCGATCGTGTGGTGATGGCGGACGGGCTGCACCGCGCCATCGCGGAACGCCGTGCGCAGCGTCTCGACCAGCGGGGCGAAATCGAGGGCGCGGTCGACATCTTCGGCCGAGATCATGCGCACGTTGGAATTCTCCGGAAAATGGTCAGTGCCGGGTCGCCGGAACTGTGCCGGCGGAAGGAGCCACGGGCGCCTGGGGCACGGGCTTGCGGTCGCTGATCTCCCGCATCAGCGACTGGACCTCACGCGCCTTGTTGCGCGCCTCCTTGCGGTAGCGGCCCTGCTTCCACCAGGTCGCGAAACTGCCGAGGACGAGGCCCACGCCGAGCGCGAGAAAGAGCATCACGAATAGGGGAAGCTGGAGCGTGAGGGCCGGATTGCCGGGATTGAAGGGGTCGAGCGTGAAGGCAACCGACATGCGGTTGGCGACAGCCAGCGCGATGAGGATGACCGCGAGCGGGACGAGGATGACGACGAGAATAACGCGGTTCAGCATGGTCTGCCTGACATAACTGCGAGGATGCCGGCGTCAATCCTCGATATTGAGGCGCTCGCGCAGTTCCTTGCCGGTCTTGAAGAAAGGCACCCACTTCTCCTCGACCTCGACGGATTCGCCGGTGCGGGGGTTGCGGCCGGTGCGCGCGGGCCGGTTCTTGACAGAAAACGCGCCGAAACCGCGCAGCTCGACCCGGCTGCCGGAGGCCAGCGCATCGGTGATCTCTTCGAAGATCGCATTCACGATGTTCTCGACGTCCCGGAGGAAGAGATGCGGGTTGCGATTGGCGATGAGCTGGACCAGTTCGGACTTGATCATGCGACTGCTTCCCCCTTCGAAAACTCACGACTGCAAAGGAACGATGCTTGAAAATCCGTCACTTAGTCCGAGACGGCCGCTGATTTAGGGTGCCAGAGCGACAGCATACCGTCAAGAAAGATGCGGTCGGCGCCGATCTTCTCCAGGAGATCCGCGTCGAGACCGGGAATACCCAGCAAGGCGGCGATGCGCTGGCCGAGCGCGCTCGACAGGAAGAAGTCGGTGGTCGACCTGCGCGGCTTCCACTCGACGATGTCGAGCCCGGAATCGACCCCCTTGGTGACCAGCCAGTCCTTGGCCTTCTCCTCGCCGCCAAGCTCGTCGACCAGCTTGTTCGCCAGCGCCTGGCGGCCGGTGAAGATGGAGCCGTTGGCGAGCGACAGGACCTCGTCGCGCGAGAGCGGCCGGCGCTCGTCCACGAGGCCGACGAACCAATCGTAGGAATCCATGATCATCGAGCGCAGCATCGCCCGCTCCTCGTCGGTCGTGACGTTGAAGGGCGAGGGCTCGGCCTTGAGCGGCGAGGATTTCACCTCGTCGAGCGTGATGCCGATCTTGTCCATCAGGCCGGTGAAGTTGGGGAACTGGACCAGCACGCCGATCGAGCCGACGATGGACGACTGGCGGGCGACGATGTGGTCGGACGCGCTGGCGATCATGTAGCCGGCGGAGGCCGCCAGCGTTCCAACCTGGGCCACCGTAGGCTTGGCGGCGGCGAGCTTGCGGACCGCCTCGTAGATCGCCTCGCCGCCGGCAGTTGTGCCGCCGGGCGAATCGATCGACAGGATCACGCCCTTGACGCTGTCGGACTCGGCCACGTCCTTCAGGCGCTTCAGCAGTTCCTCGTCCTCGGTGATGGTGCCCTCGATCTTGACCTTGGCGATGTGGGCGACCGCGGCGCCGCCTAGGCTGTCGCGCATCGCCCAGCCGGTCGAGGCGGCGATGGCCGCGGCGGCGATCAGGATCGCGGCGACACGCCAGAACGTCAGCTTGCGCCGCAGGCGGCGGCGATCAATCATCTCGTCGGCTCTCAGGGCCATGTCAGTCTCGCTCCGGGCGGTTGCGCTCGTCTGTCGATGAGCGTTTCTAGAACAACGCGCGGCGGGTCGCCACCCCGATCCGGGGAGGCTTCGTGTTGACGCAACGCACAATTTGCCTCTCGCAACTGCGTTAGGGTAGTGTAACCCCTGTCATTTCATCCAAAAATAACCATATTGGAATGTAAGAGGCAGTTAGAGTTCCGCCGTCGGAAAGCGGACTTATTTCCATGTGCGTTGGGGCAGCGCACAATCAAGCGAAGCCGGAGTATCGACCGCAGGATGACGGCAGCCAAGGCAACAGGTATGGAAAGCGCTGAAACGCGCGCGCTGACGCCTGCCGTGCGAGCGGACGAGGTGTTCGCCCGCGCGCAGCGTCACTCGCGCCTGGTCCGGTGGCTGAAGGTCTGGCTGCCCGGCCTCGCAGTGGCCGGCGTGGTCGGCTTCATCGGCTGGTCCTATCTGTCGATTCCCACCGTGGCGGGGATCGACATTGAGGGAGCCGCCATCAGCGACGGCAAGCTGGTGATGGCCAATCCGAAGCTCGACGGCTTCACCAGGGACAAGCTGCCGTACACGATGACGGCCCTGCGCGCGGTCCAGGACCTCGGCAACACCAGCGTCATCCATCTGGAGGGCATCGACGCGAAGCTGCCGGTGGATCCGAAGAACACGGCCAAGGTCGTCGCCAAGAGCGGTGTCTACGACAACGGCAACAATACGCTGGTGATCGACAGCCCGATGACTGTGACGACGACCGACGGCATGACGGCCAACCTGAACTCGGCCAATCTGGACATGAACGCCGGCACAATGTCGACGACTGATCCGGTCGAGATCCTGCTGAACGGGTCGAAGATCAATGCGCTGTCGATGAATATGACCGACAACGGCCGCGTGATCGTGTTCGAGAACCGCGTGCGCGTCGACATCGAACCGAGCAAGAAATCAGGCGAGGCGGCGAGCGGGGGCAGCAATGCATACAACTAGGCTTCTGGCCGGCCTCTGCGCCGGCCTCGCGCTCTTGACGACCGGCGCGCTGGCGCAGGAGCGGACGGGCAATTTCTCCGGTCTCCAGCTCCAGGGCGACAAGCCGATCCAGATCGAGAGCGACAAGCTCGAGGTGCGCGACACCGAGAGCATCGCCATCTTCACCGGCAATGTCAGCGTCGTGCAGGGCGACACGCTGCTGAAGTCGGGCAAGATGACCGTGCATTACAAGAAGAAGGAAGGCGCCGAGGCGACGTCCACCACGATGCCCGGCGGCGGCAACATCGAGCGGATGGAAGTCGACGGCAAGGTCTATGTGAAGACGAAGACCCAGGTCGCGACCGGCGACCGCGGCACGTTCGACATGGCCACCGAGATCATGACGCTCACCGGCAGCGAAGTCGTCCTCACCGAGGGACAGAACGTCATTGTCGGCTGCAAGCTGACCGTCGAGATGAAGTCCGGCGCGGCGAAGCTGGATGGCTGCGGCAGCGGCTCGGGACGCGTCAAGATGCTGCTCACACCCGAGAAGCAGGGTCAGTAGCGCTTGAATTCGATGCCGGACCCGAAAAAGGGCGCGAAGGCCGCAGCCGAGGCGCGGCCCACGATCGCCTCCGACAATGCGCACGCCAAGGGCACGCTCATCGCGCGCGGACTGACCAAGAGCTACAAGGGCCGCGACGTGGTGCGCGGCGTCTCGATCGGCGTGCGCGCCGGCGAGGCGGTAGGGCTTCTCGGCCCCAACGGCGCGGGCAAGACGACCTGCTTCTACATGGTCACGGGCCTGGTGCCGGTCGACAAGGGCACGATCGAGCTGGACGGTTTCGACGTCACGAGCATGCCGATGTATCGTCGTGCACGGCTCGGCATCGGCTACCTGCCGCAGGAAGCGTCGATTTTCCGCGGCCTGAGCGTCGAGAACAACATCCGCGCCGTGCTTGAAGTCGTCGAGAAGAACAAGGCGGAGCGCGAGCGGTCGCTCGACGCACTGCTCGAGGAGTTCCACATCTCGCATCTGCGCAAGTCGCCCTCCATCGCGCTGTCAGGCGGCGAGCGGCGGCGGCTCGAGATCGCGCGTGCGCTTGCAAGCCGGCCGACCTTCATGCTGCTCGACGAGCCCTTCGCGGGCATCGACCCGATCGCGGTGGCCGACATCCAGCAGCTCGTGCGGCACCTGACCAGCCGCGGCATCGGCGTGCTGATCACCGACCACAATGTCCGCGAGACTCTGGGCCTCATCGACCGCGCCTACATCCTGCACGCAGGCGAAGTGCTGACCCACGGCCGCGCCTCCGACATCATCAACAACCCGGATGTACGCCGACTTTACCTCGGCGAGAGCTTTACCCTTTAGGAAGGTCGGGCTGTTAGCCTTGACAAGCAAGAGCCGGGCCAGTTTCATTGCCCGGTAGATCCGGGCTGGGCGGAGTGTCGAGGTCCGGACGAGGGTGGGATCGAGTCCGGTAGATGGCGTTAGCAGCCAAGCTTCAGATGCGACAGTCGCAGGCGCTCGTCATGACGCCGCAGCTGATGCAGTCGATCCGTCTGCTGCAATACACCCACACCGAGCTGGAACGCTTCATCGACGAGGAGATCGAGCGCAATCCCTTGCTCGAACGCGTGACGGAGGAGGTGTCGGGCGGCGAGGATGCGCCCGAGGTCGCGCACCATCCGGACGAGCCTTCGCCCGACTGGCTGGAGCCGGAGCTCGAATGGAGCGCCGAGACCATTTCCGACAAGCTCGACAGCACGCTGGAGAACGTCTTCCCTGACGAGCCCGGCGCGACCGACCGCCTGGGTCCCGACCTCGCCGCGCAGTGGAAATCGAACAACAGCGGCAAGCAGCCGCCGGGCGAGGGCTTCGACCTGGACGCAGTCGCCGCCCGCCCGGTAACGCTCAGAGACCATATCACGGAGCAGATTTCCTTCGCCTTCGTCGACCCGGTCGACCGGATGATCGCCGCCGATCTTGCCGATTCGCTCGACGAGGCGGGCTATTTCCGCGGCGACGTCGCGGAAACCGCCGAGCGGCTCGACATCGCGGCCAAGGTGGTCGAGCGCGTGCTCGGCGTGTGCCAGACCTTCGATCCGGTGGGCATCTTCGGCCGCGATCTCGCCGAATGCCTGTCGCTGCAGCTGCGCGCGCGCGACAGGCTCGATCCGGCCATGGCGAAGCTGCTGGCGCATCTCGAACTCCTTGCCCGCCGCGATTTCCAGGCGCTGCGCCGCATCTGCGGCGTCGATGAGGAAGACCTGATCGACATGCTGGCGGAGATCCGGGCGCTCGATCCCAAGCCCGGGCTCGCCTTTTCCACAGGGCCGACCACCAGCATCATCGCCGACGTGATCGTGAAGGCAGCGCCCGACGGCAGCTGGACCATCGAGCTCAACCCGGAAACCCTGCCTCGCGTGCTGGTCGACCAGGCCTACTACACGCGGGTGAATGCGACCGCGCGCAACGCCGGCGAAAAGGACTTCCTGGCCGATTGCCTGCAGAACGCTAACTGGCTGACCCGCAGCCTGGATCAGCGGGCCAAGACGATCCTCAAGGTCACGGCGGAGATCGTGCGCCAGCAGGACGGCTTCCTCGCGCATGGCGTGAGCCATCTGAGGCCGCTGAACCTGCGCACGGTCGCGGACGCCATCGGCATGCACGAATCGACCGTGTCGCGGGTGACCTCCAACAAATACATGCTGACCCCGCGCGGCGTGTTCGAGCTGCGCTATTTCTTCACCGCCTCGATCGCATCGGCCGAGGGGGGCGACGCGCATTCGTCCGAGGCGGTCCGCCATCGTATCCGCAGCCTGATCGAACAGGAACAGTCGGCGGACGTACTCTCCGACGACGCGATTGTGGATATCCTGCGGAAAACCGGCATCGACATCGCACGCCGGACGGTCGCCAAATACCGGGAGGGCATGAATATTCCGTCCTCCGTGCAGCGCCGCCGGGAAAAGCGTGCGATGGCCTTCGCCAACGCCTGAGCGGCGTTATGACGCTCAGGCGGCCGCTGCGTCCGCCCTGCCTTCGTTGACATCCAGAAACGGAGTCTCTAGAAGCCCGGCCGCATGGAACGGGCGCCGGTTGCCAGCACTGCCGACAGAGCAGGATGCGATGCGGCCAATGCAGGACCTTGAACCGAACTCCGGCTGAAAGAGCCGACACAAACCTTGTGCACCGCTGTCACAGGTATAAGATTCGTCCAGTTCGAAACCGGTCTAAAGAGGTCAATTCTCAAATGAACCTGCGAATTTCGGGCAAACAGATGGAGATCGGCGATGCGTTTCGCGGACGCATCGAGGAACGCATCACCGACGCGGTTGCCAAATATTTCGACGGTGGGTTCTCAGGGCATGTGACGGTCGAGAAACAGGGGTCGCGCTTCACCGCCGACTGCATCGTGCATCTCGACACCGGACTGACCCTGCAGGCCACCGGCCAGGGCCAGGATCCAGTTCTGGCCTTCGAAGCCGCCGCGGAACGAATCGAAAAACGACTGCGGCGCTACAATCGCAGGCTGAAATCCTACAATTCCAGCAATTCCAACGGCAATGCGACTGACATGTCGTATCGCGTGATGGAAGCCCTCCCCGACGATGACGA
>VFQN01002620.1_pt1 | contig 27317 bp, 43 predicted proteins | sample 3512371 | NCBI WGS metagenome assembly VFQN01 (sample SAMN10412370, study PRJNA504923) | tailings metagenome | isolation source: Replicate 2 from Balatoc abandoned mine | place: Philippines: Itogon, Benguet | collected 2017-08-28
GGGGACGCCGAGCCGATGGAGTATTCCACTTGACGTGACGTTTTTGCGTGACATAACAGGACGCTTCGCATGGCCACGAGTCGTTCATATGGTCCTGGAGCTGCTGGTATAGTATGGGGACGGTGCGGTATTGGGGGGGGGGGGCGGAGAAAAAAACACGAGGGGTGCACAGGCGTAGCTAGGTGGAGGCTAACCGGGCGGCTGGCCCTGTCGCTTGCTTGACCGCCGGCAGTCATTCCCCTCCCCCGCGAGGGGGGCGTCCCATCGTGTCCCATTGTGGGGAAGGAAGGTGGGATACGGAATGATGTCCGAACACCACGGGATGTCACTATCTAGCACGGTAATGGGTTCACATACTTGCTGTTGTCCTGCGACATGGAGCTGTTGCTGACGATGTGTTGAAATCGTGGGGGGTGAGGAGGAAGGAGGGACAGACCTGCCTGTGGGGTGCTGGGGGTGCGCAAACCGTGGCTGCGGGCTCGCCAGGCTGTGCATATGGCGTGTCGCTCGCTGGCCCGTCGCCCCCTACTCACTTGCACTACAGGCGTTTTGTCTGTTGAAGGCTGATAGGAAGCGGTCTAAAGCTTGTACAGTTCCGCATTTTAAAGCCATGGATGAAGGTAAAGGCGCTAGTTGGGCTGCCAGGATGGCAGCAACGCTACATACCGCATTGCGCATCCTGTGCTATGGAAGAGGATAAGGCTGAGGCGTCATCACTCCTAATGGGCTGGTAGGTAGCACCATGCGTTGCTTTTTGTCGGTTGTAGCCCTGGGGGCCATCCCCTTGCGTTGCGGATGGCCTATCACTGCCTTAAGAGTACAGGGTCATACGGCATGTGCAGCCATGGTGTGGGATGCAAAATCAGTCATGTCGCTCGTGCCGTACGCTAGGCAGTGCGTCCCGAGTTCCCGTTAATAACCAGGGGAGGGCTCCCCTGTTGACCACCATGTCAATTGCTAGGGGCAGGTCGTCATGCTGGGTAATCCACGAGCTCCCACCGCCCCTCCCCTTGGGAAGCGCCAGTTAATATGGTGCCCGCAGGTGCACGTGTGAACGCATGCATGCATGCATGCACCAGCAGGCTTGCCAGGACCCTCTGGCCAGTACATGAACCAAAAATTGTTTCAGTTGCACCTTGTGGAGAATATGCTGCCGTAATGGCAATGCCAGGGTCTCACCTGGGCAATGCTGTTGCAAATTTTGGAGCATCTGTCGGCCTGCCGCAGCGCGCATGCCCTTGCGCACCCGAGAGCTTTGGCCGTGTGATTTGGCTGCGTGGACCGCCAACGGCTCAAAGATGAGGTTTCCCGTAGGACCCGTAATACTTCCATTCGTTCGTGGGTACCGGTATGCTGCCCGTCCGCACAATACCACGTGTTCAGGCGCGCCTGCTGCTGCTGGCCCTCCTCCATCCTCCTCCGTGCGCGTGCACCTGGCCGTGCTCGCTCTGTGCATTGTATGCCTCCGTACGGTTGCAAAGTGTTACACCCGCGTGGACTATGCAGTTGATAACCGTCTTTCATGTGTGCTGTGGCACACATATCGTACTTTCACTCCCGGGCGCTGCCACGTGCCAGGTGCTGCACAGGTCGCCATCTGGCGTGCCTACAAGTTCAAGATACATTATACACCTTGTTGCGCACCAGAAGGCAGACCAGAGGATTAGCCTTTATCGCGCATAATGCACGCTTGTGTGTAAGGGCGCGTAACCGGTAAGCCCGAATGGACTGGCGCGAAAACCATGCCCATGCGCACTGCACTTCCCTTCACAGCAGGGCGCAGTTTAACCCAAATCGTTACTGAAGTACTTCGACATCTCTTCTTGTAAGTAGCCGCTTCCACGACTACGTGACCTAGAAAGCACCTTCCTTCGCTGACGACTGGCCAGGCTGTAATGGCTGCGACTCCAAGGATGCACATAACAGACGCTACAGCGGCAGCAATAGATGCAAGTCGTAATGCTCCGCTTCGGCGCCGGCGTCGCGGGGCAGCTGCCACCAAGGAGGATACGAGCACCCTTGAATATCACGAGCTCCCAGACTACCTCAAAGACAACGAGTTCATACAGAAGTATTATCGATCACCGAACATGCCGTTTAAGAAGACTCTGTTGTCTCTTTTCGGCATCCACAACGAGACGGGGAACGTATGGACGCACCTTCTAGGTAAGGGGTTTCGCGCCGCAGCGGATGTATGTAGTAGAGTTCGTAGTATCTATTCAGTCTTTCAGTAGCTGCGGGTGATCACTGCGGCGTGACGCTGTCGGGGTCCCTCGAGGCGGGGCTGCCCCACGAGTCGCCACCACATCTTGCGCGTCACCACGCCTGCTGATGCCATTAACCACTCAGCCCCCGGCCCGTTGCCTACAGACTCCGTATATGCCACAGCTCATCTGTGTCATCAACCCCTTCGTTTCCACGCCTGTCCCGCCCGGCTCGTAGGTTTCGTCCTGTTCCTGTGCCTCACCTTCTACGTCATCGGCGCGCCCCCCGCGCCGCTCGCGCTGTGCAAGCGCCACATCGACCAGCTGTGGCCCTCCGTGCAGCACCGCGTGCAGTCCCTCGCGGACCACCTCCCGCACCTGCCCCACCTGCCCAAAGGCCTGGGCCTGCACGACCTCTCCGACGGCCTGCACCACCTGCAGGAGTCCCTGCACAGCCGCGTTGACCAGCTGGTGCACGGCGTTGATTCGCTGGTGCACGGCGTGCACGGGGAGGTAACCCACGCCGCGGCCATGCTGCACGAGGGCGCGCGGTCGCTCCTGCTCGGCGACCCAAATCACAGGGGCGGCGGGGGAGCCATCCAGGACTCCTTCCTTGCGGTACATGCCGTACAGGACCGGCTCACGACGGTGGTGCAGGAGGCGCTGTCGGGCGTGGTCGTGTGGCCGGTTCCGCGGTGGCCGGTGTACGTGTTCCTGGCGGGGGCCATGATCTGCCTGCTGCTGTCGGCGGTGTGCCACCTGTTCGGGTGCTGCTCGCAACACGTGGCAGCCATCATCTGGAGGTTCGACTACGCGGGGATCGCGATCCTAATCGTGGCGTCCTTCTACCCGCCCGTGTACTACGGCTTCCTGTGCCAGCCGTGGTGGCAGGTGTTTTACCTGTCGACCACCACAGTCATGGGTGGGTCGACACATGCGGGGCGTCCTGGGGTGCCGGGTTAATGAAAGGCCTAGGTTGACGGCAGGCAGGAGCCTCTGTGGGGCAAGGCTGTGAAGGGACGGTGGAATGCTTACCGTTGGCAAGCGGGTCCCAAACGGGCACGGTGCTGGGAGCAACGGAATGGTTGCAGTCGCCTCATCCACATGCCGACACTTATGCACGCATCTCTGGCACAATCCACACTATCGCTGTTGCAGTCGCACCGTCCTGCAGGCGTGCGCGCGATTGCCGTGTCCCTGCTTGAGGTGTGCCACCATTCAATCCTAGGCGCTACAACAGTCGATGAAAACCGTGCTGCCCGCAGGCGCCGGCGCGGTGGCCGTGTCGCTGATCGAGGTGTTCCAGCAGCCCAAGTGGCGCTTCACGCGCGCCGGCCTGTTCGTGGGGCTGGGCCTGTGGGGCGCTGTGCCGCTGGTGCACTCGACGCTGGCGCACGGCGGCGTGGCGGCGGTCAAGGACGCCACACGGCTGGACGCGCTTATGGGCGTGCTGTACGTGGTAAGAGGGCACAGGGAGAGGGGGATTTAAGCTTTGACAGCACGCTGGCAGCATCTACCAGGCCGGGTTTGGGAGGAGCGGAGGCGTGTCACTGCAGGCGCCGAGGTGTGCGCCCTCCTGGCCGCCGCCGGCTTGGCAGATGTGCAGGCGATAGGATGTCCTTGCTGGTTTGCCTGCCCCTGGATGTACCCACACCGCGTACACTCACCACCGCCTTACCCGCACCGCACTGTTCCGGTCGGCCCGCAGGTGGGCGCGGGCTTCTACGCAGGCCGCATCCCCGAGCGCTGGCTGCCCGGCCGCTTCGACGTGTGGCTGCACGGCCACCAGATCTTCCACGTGCTCATCGTGGTCGCCGCCTTCATACACTACCGCGCCGTCATGATGCTGCTGCACTGGAGGGACGCCAGCGGCGGCTGCGCGGCGCACGGCGGCGTGGGGCCGGCGGCGGGGGACGCGGCGGCGGCGGGAGAGGGGCCGCACGACATCCTGCACATTGACCAGGTGGGCGCTCATTTGGGGCAAGGTACTAGGGTGCCAGGTACTGGGGGTTGGTAAGGAGGTGGGCTCCGGGCGTCGGGCGCGCATGGAGACGTGCTGCGGGGGCCACATAGACCAGGTGCACGGTGGTGGAGCTGCGGGTACTGGGTGGAGGAGCACGTGGGAGGAGGGGTGTGCAGGGGTGTGGGGTGTGCGCAGGAGAGGCGTGCCGCTGGGGGCCGACGCCCTCGGTGTACACGGCAACCCGGGGTGTGGGAGGTGAGGGAGGGCGCCTGTGCCGCATGGCACAGCTGCCTGCACCCCACCAGCCGCCCGCTATCTGCTGTGTGCCACGTTTCCTTCTCAGCGCCATGCTTTTCCTGTGTCGCCGTGGCCCTGCCCCCAACACCGACAGGTGTGGAGCCACCTGCGGGACTACGCGCTGGAGTACCTGGGCCTAGGGCTCATGGGGCAGCACCAAACACAACAACTGGTGGGGGGGCCGCACGGCGCACAGGCGCCGGGGCCGGTGGCGTAGCACACAGCGTGCGGGGAGAGCAAGGCCTTTAGGTTAGGGAGGCCAAGCTGGACGGGAAGCCGGAGCGCGGCTGAACGAGCGAGAGTTTCGGTTGTATGGCACGGCGCGGTGGTCCAACAGCAGGTGGCGGCCTGGAAGGCCGCTGTACGACAGGGTGAGATGTTGGAGGGACTTGTGAGGGAGCAGATGGGTAGCGGAGGCGTGGGCAGGAGGAGGTAGACGTGCCGCCGAGTTGTACACTTAACGCAGCGTGGACAAGCGCCGACCTGCCGCCTCAGTTGATTCATCGTGTGTTTAGTAGGTGTGCGTGTGTACGTCTTGTCGTGAGACCCAACCGGTCCTCACAGCCTGCACAGCGCAGGTGCTGCCGCATTGCGCGAGAGAGGAAGCGCGTGGGCGTGCGTTGCGGGTGTGTCCTTTGCTGCAGCTGCCAAAGGTTCCTGTGTCTGCTCCGGTACATGCGGGGTGGGAAGGCAGGAGGAACAGGGTACGGACGGCATGGGGGCCGTTGCAATCGTAGGTGCATTTGGTGTGTTCCTGCATCAGGGATGCCACGAAGAGATAATGTTTTGTCGATGGCGTGATTTGGGTGGCTACGTTGCCTGGCTTGAGAGCAAGAGAGACGCTGCACGGCTCTGTCCAAGGAGTGTGACACGTCCGCCTGGTTGCGCCCCTTGAGTTGACATATTTGATGTTGGTTCCTTGTACCAGACCTGGTTAGGGCTTGGTCAAAAGGCGCCAGTCCCCTTGTATTCGTATAGCAGCCGGCGCGCCGGTTTGCTCCGTGTATGGCTGCATGTCGTCAATGAGGAGCCCATGTGCCTTGGTCTCTTTGATGGTGGTCGCCAGGACTTGCTCATGCCGGTCTGTGGGGACCACGGTGGTTTGTGCGCGGTAGGCGCTGCAGCTGTAGTCTTGAACCGTAAGGGCCCGAGACGCACAGACACAGTTTTGGTATGTTTCAGGTTTCATTGCTGCGCGGGTGCATGTGCCCTGCCGCAAGAGCTCCAAACCCGTCTGCTGCGCTTTGCCCTGTGAGGGCCGGTGTGTCGATGCGTTCCTGGCTCGAGGGAAGAGAAAAGCGTGAACAGTTTAATCTCATGGCTGTTTGCTTTACAGCGTCTGGGTGCATACCGGTAGGCATTATATTTGATTATGCGGCTGCAGTGTACTCGGCGTCTGCCAAGGTGTGCTGGGGGCTTACTGCGGTGGCCCGAGGCCGGCATATGGTAGCGCACCGGGGGGAGGGGGCGCAATGGACGTGTGGCGCAGTGTGCAGCTGGACTAGCTTGAGTTGCAGGCTGGTTTACGGCCGGAGGTCGGATGAAGTTGTACGCAAGTGCTGCCCCTGGGGTTTGTGGGGTCTGTAGTGTTGATTACTGGCCCTCTGTTGTAGCAGCTGTGACCATCATGCGACGGAACAGATGTCGTGCGTGGCTCATGAGACACAAAGGGCTCCCTACCTGTTGACCAACGTGGCCACGCACGTGGTTGGTGGTTACGGGTACGGGCGAGGCCGTCACTCTTTCAATCGTTACTCATGGCAGGTGCACCGTCCAAAGGAGCCGACTTGGATAGGTCCTGCTTGATCGGCTGATGTGGGTGTGGTCTTCGCTGCGGCTGGTCTGCAGGCGGCGGCGGCGGCGGCTAGCTAGTGTGCTACCCTTCGCTAGTACGGCAGCGGGCCCAACGCACAATTGACGCTTCAACTTAGCTTGTGACAGTGCGGACTAACTGGCGCCTCAATGCTCGAGGCACGGGGATTGTAAGCCAAGGACACGAGGCCACGGTCCTGCCTGAACATGCCAACGTCGTCCGTGTTTGTTGTGTGCTCTCATATTGCTCCATCCCCTGGCTCACGGCACGGACCAGACGGGGGACCCTGTGCGCTGATGAACGCCATTGTCTGTGCTTCAGGAAGACAAAGGTGCACAACGCAGAGGACCTCGCTTGGCGTGATGAGCCCTGTCGACAGCGTCCACCTGCCTGCTGGAACTAACCCACACGCACACGCAAGCACGCCCGCGAGCACCGCGCCCCTGGTGCGACCGTTCAGCACGAGGCAGACAGCAACAGTCCTAGACCAGGACGTAGTAGCGAACTGCAGTGGCGTAGAACTATAGGACACGCTTAGCGCAGCTTACTTGCCCCATGCTTCCCTGCTGTCTCCTGCACCCTACCCGAGCCGGCGCCCCATCGTGATGCCAGATGCATGCTCAAATAGGTCCCACCCCCCAGCTGCCCCCGCCTCCCCTTGCCGCTTCCTGCGCGGTCAAGCGCCCACCCCATCCTGCCCCATCAAAGCAAGCAAACGCTACACGGTGCTTGCTAGACGAACATCCCAAATTGCTTACCGTATCTCTGCCGTGGGCTGCCATGCCCCACGACACCAAACGCTCCGTCCCCTGCTTGAAATGAGAGGATGACTTGCGCAGATGCACCATCACTGCCGTGACATGACCAGACATACCGGTATAGCTTCTCAGCCATGTCCACAACACAGCCTTGCCCTCGGGTCATTACACAGGCTGCCTGTCACTACGGTGCCTCAGCGGTGAGGAAAGGCTGAGGCGCCTCGGCTGGACTGGACGGCCTGCTGCTGTCTCAACCTGTGTGCTGCTTCCGTTCCAGTCCTTTCGTGTACCGTACAGGAGCCCTCGCTTGAGGCTTTCCTAACGAGGACTGCATGCTCCACTTGAATTACTCCGGCGCCGCCTGGCCACGGGTTATCACACAGCAGGTTTGTAACGGAACCCAGCAATCTATCGTGGCATGCATGAGCACCGCTCCGATAGACTCAATATCATGATGCGTGCGCCCAGGTGCGCCAAGCAGGCAATGCGTGGAAGCCGTGCTGCCATCGCTAATCACCAGTGAATACCCAGCAGCAAGGTATCCCGCTGGCCTGTCCCTTCCCGTCTCCTTACCTGTAAACCTTTCCACAGAAAAAAAAAGGTATGGCTGGGTGCCACTCCGCATGTGGCTCCCTCAGGGCACCACCCGTGCGTGCACAGGTGTGCACCCCAACCAAGACCTACCATTTACGCACGCACCTATCTACGTACCTCCTGCTTTCGCTCCTGTGGCGCCGGCGTCGTCCTTGGATTCCTCGGCTGATGACAATAGACCAGCAACGAGCGAGGGGGAATCGGCCGGTGATGACGGATGAGAGAGGTGACGCCAGGGGCGCGGGCCGTGGCACCACCGTACGAGTGCAACTAACATCCGTGCCCGAAGGTATGTTGCAGCCTCCGGGTTGGGTGCACTGTCGACTGGGACCTGTACCGAGGCTGCTATGTCTGCAGGCTTTCACTTACCGTGCACGCTAAATCAGCAAACTCCTCGGGAAGTTCCACCTCCTGCCGAAGACCACAAAGCGTGGGGACCAGTGGGGACCCAGTGGGTGAGTTGAGTCAGAAAGCGTATGAGTTGTGACTGCCTCAGGGTAGCTATGCAACGTATCTCACATATGCCCGGAGATCGTCCAAAACCCTCTTGATGTCATCTGAGGTTATGGTCAGCACGCCGTCGTGGGCTCGTGGCTGCTGCTGGTTACCACCACCCACGGACGACATATTGCAGCACTACGGCCACAAGACTCGCTCTACTTCGTAAAGTATGTTCTTCTAAGCTTGACACGCTAGGATTGCAGGAACGCTGGGACAGGTATTGATGAACTGCTGCCTGCCTGCCGAGTTTGCGACCAGTATCCAAACTACTGTATTGCTACGTACGGTATCAATAACGGGTGCGAATGGAGTTGTAGCGTAGCGCGGCCGCTACTCCAGGGGTAGAGGGCTGCTGGGCGATCCCGGATCCCGGGGGGCGTGGGCGTGGGCGTGGGCGTGGGCGTGGGCGGGGACGGGGGCCAGCCTTTGCAGCGTTTCTCCAGCGTCCAGGTAGCCGCGGGAGGGTGCTGTTGAGGACGCACGGCATTGGATGCGAGGACTGGCCACCGTAGGGTGAACACCCCGGTCCAGACGCTGCTGCTGCTCCTTATCAGTGTCACACAGGGAGCCAGGGGAGCTGATCAGTTTGGTGTGCTCGCCAGTACTCGCCGTACTGGCTGCTGCGGCAGCACGAGACTGGAGCTCGGATAGACGGTGCAACTAGCCGGCCTTCGGGCCACACGGTCCTTATGGGAGGGTTCAGGACCGAGCCTCAACAAGTGCACGGGTAGTCGTCATGGGTGACGGTGCCCAACGACGACGTCCACACGCAGTCCTGCAGTGCAGTGCAGTGCGTGCAGTCGTTTCCATGCTGTCTCTTTCAATGCAGCTCGCTGCTTATCCCAGCACAGAACATCTTGCTTGGACGTAACCCCATGACAACATTTGAGCTGTACGGTTCGTATGGGTGTTACGCATGACAAATGCAGCAAGGGGTTGCGGTCACCCCGAGTACCGTACGAGGCAGGTGACACGTGCTAAGCTCCGTGTCTGTCATAATCTACTGTTGGGCTTGAGCAGGCCTTGTAAGCTGCTGGGGGTGCTGGATCTCAGCAGATGCTGAAGCCATTTCTGCTGGCGGCATCGGCCAAGGGGTTGGGACAGCAGCATGAGGTGACAACGCTAATGCAGCGGGGGCAGCTCCCGTACTAATCAGGGCTTTCCGCGCCGCGTACCCCAGCAGTTTTCCTATTGTAGCTCCTTTCCGTTGTTCTTAGAACCTCCCTTTCAGCGGTCACGACGCAAGGTGATAGCTGTTGGTTTTCCGAATCGACATGCCGGGCAAACACGAGCCTGCCTTCTTCTTGTAGTAAGATTTATTACCTACTTCGAATCCTGCTAGCTAGACGCCTGCCTAGGGGGAAACGCGAGTAGAGCATGACGGAGCGGGTAGACTTCGCGACCCTTTTTGGGCAAGACCTCCTTGCAAAGCGGGACGGCAAGGTGGTGAAGGTCAATGTATCGGAACTCGATGGCAAATACGTGGGGGTTTACTTCAGCGCCCACTGGTACGTAAAGTCCAGCCATGGTCCACTCCGACATCAGCCCAAGCCATCATGACCTCGTGCCCCACACAAGCTCCCATTCTGCGCCAGGTGTCCCCCCTGCCGTGCGTTCACGCCCTTGCTACGGAAGATGTACCTGATGCTCACAGCGCTGGGGAAACCGTTTGAAATCATCTTCGTGAGCAGCGACCAGTCACAAGAGGACTTCGACGTGAGTGTGCCCCCACAGACTTGAGGGAGGCTGGGACCGAAACGGGAGGACAGGGGGCGGGGCGGGACGAAAGGGGCTGAAGGGTTTAAGCCTCTGGCTGGGGCAACCACTGTGCCAGGATCTCTTGACACTTCGTCCCCCGCCACACTGGTCATCTGCGCCACCACCACCCACCCTCTCCAGGGGTTGGCCCTCCTGAGCTTCAAAGCCCAAACCGTTGCTGCGGAACCCCTTTTACCTCTTTTGCGCTTGCTTCATGGCTTACATGGCGAGACTCCCTGGACGGGCGTCCCCTTCAAGCGAAAGTCATGTCGGCATGGTGGATGGTGCTCGGCGCCTCCCCTGCACCATGCCAACTACGGGCTATGCCCTGCATGGCCGCACAAGCGCTTGCCGAAACACCACCACTACAACCCCGCCGCCCCCCCCCCCCTTGGCACGCACTTGCATCCAAAACAGTCACCACATGCTAACTCCCAGTCCTCGTCTCGTCAGCGTTACGGTCTTCAGTTTCTCCCCTCCCCTCCTCCGTGTCACCCCACAGCGTCCCTTCCCGCTCCATGCAGTATCACCTGCCCCTCCCCTCGTCCTGCCCCTCCCGTGCCGTACGGCTATGATGGCTGGGCGAGAAGCCCCGAGATGGCCGCCCGGGCGCTTACCGGTCCACCGCAATGACGCCTGCCATACACTTGGCATCCGGTTTCGGTCCACCACCAACTCCCCCCCCCCTCCTCCTGCACCTCCCCCCTTCCCCTGCCCCAGGGCTACCACGGTGAGATGCCCTGGATGGCGGTGCCCTTTGGCAACACAGGCCACCGCGCGGGGCTGTCGCGGCGCTTCCGCGTCATGGGCATACCCACGCTGGTCATGCTGTCGCCCGAGGGCCACGTGCTCAACACCAACGCGCGCGCCGCCGTCATCAAGGACCCCGAGGCGGCGCGCTTCCCTTGGGAGGGCGAGGAGGAAAGGTACTGCTACTTCTGCACCGTGCAGTAGCCGTACGTCCGTACGGGTGCGTGCGCGGCTGTGCTGCGCCGGGTCGCGCCGTTGCGTCCGTGCGGGGTGCAGGGGTGGCGGCCTACGGTGAATCATATTCGTACGAACCGTACGAAGACTGAATAGTGTACCGTGTGTGCAAATGCTGCCTGCTGGGCATTGGTTTGGATATATGGCAGCGTCTGTTCCAGTAATGGCGGCTACCATGGTTACACACTTGGCGGTACCGTCGGCAGGATGCCGTACCGTTCACAACCGGTGCACATCGCCCCACCCACAGGCCGTAAGAGCCACACGCCCGTGCATGGGTCATCTCCGTCTCAGCTCACCGTTCCTCGACCCCCGCGCCCCCCGCCCAAACGCTGCCCCAATGCGACACCCCTTTTGCAGCAACCTTTCGCGCTCCAGGGAAGCCCACTTGCCGCCTGCCCGCGCACCCCACTGCCCTCCTCGCTCACTGTCCACACCCGCTGCACCCTGCCTCCCCCTTTTTGGTTACTGAGTGACTCAATTGCCCCCCTCTCCGCCTGCCCCTCCTCTACGCTCCAGGCAAGCCGTGAGCTTGCTGCCCGTGTTCCTCATGATCGTGGCGGCGTGGTTCATCGCGCAGTGGCTGTTCGGGAGAAAGTAGCCACACGCGGGACAGCATACGCTGGCAGGCTGCGGCAGCGGCAGCGGCGTCACTGGTGGTGGTGATGGTGGTGGTGGTGGCGGCTGAGTGGCTGCGGGCACAGGGACCATGATACACATCCAGCTCAAACTACCGTATCTGCGTGTGCAGCTGGTCAGGCTTGCTTTGTTCCTGATGCTGGTGCTGCCGGCGGCGCGGTGGCGTACCGAGGGTGTGTGCCTGTGCCTGTGCGGCTGCGGTGTGAGTGCCCCTTGTTCGCGGGGTGTGCAAGCACGTGCGTTTGGGGCCGGGCTTGAGACGGTCAAGCCGGGGGGCGCGCTGTGCGGTCTTGTGGGCCGCATGGTGGGCAGGCGCCGTGTATCGATACCGTACTTGTATACATAGTGGTACGCACGTTAGCAACGACGTGGGGGCCGTACAGGCATATGCGTGGCGGCTGACTTCGCGCTCGATTTTAGTAAGGCATTGTGGATCTTGCTGTGCGATGCAATGCGTGCTGTACGGCCATGTACGTACGGCAGGAACTGCAGTTTGAAGGATGGGGCCAGGATTGCGCGATCCACTACGTCTTGCACGGCGGGTGAGGAGGAGTGCGCACGTGTTGAAGCGGGCGACAAGCCCTTGGGTGGGGGTATACGAGTAAGCAAGCGCAGCCCAGCGCGCGGCCTTTCGGCAATGCTGTAAGCCTGCAACATCTTGCCTTAGCTGCTGAGGAGCACGTCGGTGCTTGCGTGTCAGGATACCTGACTAGACGCGTTGTCCGGTTGTGCAGCACAGGGTCGTGGTGGGATGGCACTGCCTGGACAAGCACGCACACAAACGGCCGAGCTCGCAGCTGCAGCAGCCTGCCTCGTTTGCTCCTGAGTCCTGACCGCTGGACATGCCACTTGCGTCGCCCTCAACTTATACGTGCTTGACATTAAGCTGCTCTGTCCCCGCAACTGCATCGCTACACAAGCGGCCGAGTTTAGGTTGCATAGGGTGGCAGGATGCAGGTGCTCACGAGGGACCAAGGAGGCCTGCGGCCCTGCGTTGGGCAGACACGTGCCGAGCGGTCCGTAGGTCTCGTGTGGATCAGCGGAACACCTTGACACGTTCGTGGCGCTGTGGCCCTTACCCCAGACTGCCAGCAAGCGCCGTCCGCCCGCAAGCCTTCAGCACCGCAGGTGCTCCTGCACGTACACCTACCCACATCGACCATAGCTCCATGCCAAAGACAAGACCACCATTCCACCAACACGCAGGATCCGTACAATTATCCGTCTTGGCAACGGAGGCTCTAGGCTCCCTGTGGCGTCAAAATCTTGCGAGGACAGGATGGACACCCACGCTTAGCCCTCCACAGTCCAGACTAATATGCAGTCCCCGAAAGCATTCACAACAGTGCCTTGCTCCCTTGCACCTGGCCCGCCCGTCACCCCCTTGAGCCCCTCAGTCCGGTCAGTCGTGGTCCCTAACAGGGGACACCCTTTCTTCCGAGTGCCGTGCCACCCCCACCACCCCCCGCACCCACTGTAGCGGTGTGCAGGACTGGTGTCACCGGACGGCACGGGAATTGGTGATGGTCGCACCCTGCCCCCTGGCAACAGTAGTCCCTGCTTTTGAGTTGCTGAACATCCCCAATCCGGTGTCACCAACCCTGCGCACCACTACGGTACTGCACTCTCAAGCCCTGACCGAAGCGGGAGCGCACCCCACAAACCTGCCGCCACCACACACCCACCCGCGCCTCCCGCTCCCGCAAACCACCAGTGCCGCCAACCTGCACCACCGCCCCACACAGTACATACAGACTCGCACAAGGACGTCACGGCTTTCCGTGGCCCCATCTCATCCCCCCGCCCCCACTGCGCCGCCCGCAGGCATCCGGCGTCCGACGTTGCAACGAGTACCGTACACTGCCGTTGCTGTGTACCACTGTGTGCAATCGTGCGCATCGTGCGTGGTCAGTCACAGCAGCTGGTCACTCCAGCCATTGACCAGGTCATGTGGCAGTGCTTTACTTCTTGACCTGGAAGTATTTCTTGGGGATGTCGTACTGCTTCATGAGGAAGTCGGCCACCGGGTCCAGGAAGGAGCCCTGGGGAGGGGCGGGGGGGCGGGTGGTGACGTCATGATCACGTTCGGCACGTTCAGTGTGCCGTATCGCACGCTAGGACGTCGACTACCGTGAATCCTTTCGAAGGGCGCTTTCATCGTACGAGCATGCCTGCGAAGCCATGCTCCGAGTGCATCCTGGCCCATTGACGTACAGGTACTGTAGTTGCTTCGGGTATGGGGCGTGCGCAAGGAATCAAGGACTGCGGATACGGTGTTGTACCACATGCGGCGAACCAAACCCGGACGTGCGGGCGGGCGTGTGGATTGGAAACCGTTTGCTGTGTGCCCTCAGGTACCTGAGCCTGGTAAGCAGGACCGCCGCCAACCATGCCCCACCTGCAGCACCACCTTGTGCCCCGCGCCCTCGCCCGGCAGCTCCACCACGCTGGTGCTGCACGACGACCTAACACACACGCACCCCATGCCGCTAATACACACGCCCCCACCTGCAGCACCACGCCGTGCCCCGCGCCCTTGCCCGGCAGCTCCACCACGCTGGTGCTGCACGCAAACTTGCGTTGGCATGCGCCCGCAACCTGCAAGGAACGAGACAAAGGGTTGGCCTTAAGGGTTGGCCTTACATATAAGTAGCAGGACCGAGGCCATCTGTGGCGCGGCCAGACGCCATCTCCCTCTTTGCGCACCGGCCTGCATGGCAACCAGTCGCGCTAGCCCCATCTGCCCAGGGTCGACCGGGAACGCCTGGAGGGATGCCGTGGTACTGCAGTGCTACACACTGAGGACTGCACGCACGTGAGCTTGAGAATGACAGTTGCCCCCCACCTGCTCCGGGTCACCACCAGGAAAAGCCCTCGAGGCCCACCGTCATGCAGATTGCCTCAGAATGCCTCACATCATGTGCAATAAATAACTAGATGGTGTACAGAATCTAATTCGCATTCATGTATCACTACGTGAGCAACCGCAGCCGCCCCCCACCTGCTCCGGGTCCACCAGGAAGGCCTCCAGCCCCGCGATCTTGGTGACCCGCTTGTTGCCCTGCCGCTTCTCACTGCACACCTGGACGCACGGCGGCTGGCCCTTGCGGATCACCTGGACGGGGTACGTAGGGCACACACAGGGTCCACACGCGCGCTTTTACCGGGACGAATTTTACCAACTGATTCACGGGGTGGCTGCTGCGCGCGGACTGGCGTACTCAGCGTGGGCGGGTGGGTGCGTAGCAGGATGCGGCAGGGGTGAATACAGTGGTGAGCTACTTGTTGGCCGTGCCTTCAACCCAGAATGTACGACGCCCTGTACGGCAGCTGTTACTGGCCCTGTCATGCAGCACTGCAAGGTGCTGCCTTCTCCCCACGCCTCACCGGCCGCTGCCGCCGTTGCACCATCTACCCCTCCCCTGCGCCGCCGCCGTCTGCTGCTGCGTTCCTGTGCACCCGACACCGCCTGGCACCTTCCCAGCGTGCTAAGTGACACCGCAGCTGTCCCATCGGAAGGTACCCCACCCCAGCTGCCGCCCAACCCCCTGCCCCCTGCACCCATTACAGTACCAACCCACTCATGGTAGCCGGCGCTGGTGCCCCAGGATTTCTACTTCCAGTACACCAGCACCCCCTCGCCTAACCCACCTGCTGGTGGCCCCGCGTCACACGGCACTGCAGGTGCATGCGCCGCATGAAGGCGTCTCGCAGCTCGGCCTTGGCCAGGTGCGTGGGGAAAGTCTGCGGTTGGCAGTTACACGGTTGGGCGGGTTGGCGGTTATGCAGGTGGGCGCGTAGTGCCGTGAGCGAGCGCAGTTCAGCCATGGCCAGGAGGATTCCTGCGGTTGGCAGTTGGAGTGCGCGCCGCAAGTACAAGTACAGTTCATGGCTGTGGGCACGGCTAGGACGCGAAAGCCCTGGCCGCAGTGCTAGAAGGCGGTGAGGTGGAGGTGGTGCGGTTGTGAGTCAGTGAAGAGTCGAAGGGCCGCCGGTGTGTCACGCCGTTTCCTCCTCGGTCCTCGCCTCTTGCTAGCTGTGCCCCCCTGCCGGGAACTCCCCGCTGCCGCTTACATCTGCCTCACCTCGCCCTTCTTGATGAGGCCCTGCGGTGAGGGAGCGGGCGAGAGACACAGGGGGCGCAGGGCTGTCAAGAGGAGCGTGGCGGGTGGCGTGAACAAGCGGGGTCGCGGCGGCTGGGCTGGGGGTCACGAAGCCGTGGGCGGACGGGAACGAAGCTTTAATCAGGACAACGGTCCGTATGGCCGCTGCTTGCATTTCGTAGTGCGGTCGTGTACAACATGGGTACGCATGTTGTGCGAACGTGCCACACCAACGTCTCGTTAACAGGGCGTCGTGCCCAGCACGGTGCTAAGCGTTATTGCACGTGCGCGTGCCTGCACCGGTAACGTGTTCTAGCAGAAACAACACGTCGCAACGCGCACCCACCTTGAAGAGCGCGTCGCACAGCATGGCGTTCAGCGGCGTCGTTCCCAGGTGTTCGCAAGTGCTTCGCACAAACACACAGACACTTTGCAGCACACAGAGAGCCCACCTTGAACAGCGCGTCGCACAGCGTGGGATTGAGCAGCAGTGTCCTGTTGTCTGGCGCCGTGCCCGGGGCGTCCAGCCCCGCGGCCTTGACATAGGCGAATGCCACCTCGGCCGCCTCGCTGGCGGTGTAGAGGCCCTCGGAGCTGCGGTAGGCAATAGACGAAATGTAGTGTCTCATCGCGTAATTGAGTAGGACTAGCAGCACGCTATCCTTTGCCGGCTGAGCTCGTTCGGCCCGGCGTTATGGCAAGCCCTTCCGCTCCTGCTGTTGCTGTTTCCACCCACGTCGCACACTCTCCAGCGCCACCGATAAATACACGAGTCGACCGAGGTCGCAATGGCGTGCCCCGGCTGTATGAGTGGTAGTGGGCACTGACGCCGTGCTGCAGACTGCTGATGGCCGCATGCCTGCCTTGCCCGTCGTTGAGGCAGCCAAACAGGTTTCAGCACATGTGACACGTGTCAACCTGGCCAGGGCCCGGCCATTCCGTCGTGGCAAGCGAGCACAATGTTGTCCTGCTGATGAGGGCAAACAGGGGCTAATGTCGTGCTCATGACGGCATTGGGTCGCGCCAGTGTATGCAGGTGCATGCATCGACACGTGTTACGTCCTGCTGCCGTGCGATGGAAACTCAGCCCGGACACACGCGGCAAGTTGTCAAGATGTCAACCTTCAACCCAATGCTGGCTAATGTACATGCGGAACGACGAACCAGCCGCTCAAAGGGGGGATCAGGGTGGATTATGTGAGGATACATGCAGTGAGTGCCGTTGGCATTGTCGGCGACGGGACACTCGGTCATGCCACCCTGCGACCTCTGGTTCTGTCATTGCATATTGGTGTGGATGTAGTAACCGATATAAGTAAGTGAACCACGGCCGGAATTGGGCCTGGCGTTGCGCGTGCTCGGAAGCCGGGAAGGGGCTTCCGTGTTAGGCAGGGCTTCATCGCAGCCGCACGCAGCCAGTGGACCTCAAAATCATGGATAAAAACATAAGTCTTATTCGATGGTGTGGGAGGCGCGCAATTGTGCGTCCTGTCAAAGCGGACGGGTTAAGGGCGTTGCGACCACTATAGGCGTGGCTAGGGCACGCCAACACGTTACACACAAATCCGGCACTCACTGCAGTTTGAGCTCCTCGAAGATGGGCCGCAGCTCCTTCCCCGGCTTGTACACCTCCTCGATCACCAGCGGCGCGGCCCCGGCCCCGCCAGCGCCACCGCCGCCGCCCCCTGCCGCCGCCGCCGCCGGGCCGCCCGCCGCCGCCCCAGCCCCAGCCCCACCGCCCGCCGCTGCGCCGTTGCCCTCCGCCGCCTCCGCGCCCGCCTGCGTGGCACTGGCCTTGTACGGCCTAGAGTACGGGGCGGGCGGGAAGCGCTTCGAACACCGTAGATGGGGATGGGTGGGAGGTCAGCAGCCGGACATCGTGTTCCCGTCTCAACAACCCAAACCGAGTATCTGACAGCCCGTCATCCCGCCCTAGAACCCCCAACGCCTGTAGGGCCCCTACGCACCCCAGCGCACCGCCAGCTCCGCGCCTCACGCCCCGCCCCCACCTGTACCCTGTGTACAGCTTGCACTAATGGAAACCGCCTGCCGTACTCTGCTGCTTTGCGGGTAGACGCCCCCACCTGTACTCGGTGTACAACTCGCACTTGCGGTTGATGGCGGTTACGATGACGTCCCCCGAGTGCTTGTCCTCCTTACAGCTCAGCAGGCCCGCCTTGGCGTACGACTGTACCGCAGATGAAATCAGTACGGCAGGCGTCAGCGGTACGGCAGGGTACGGCAGGGTGGCACTGTGATAGGTTTACCACTGGGCAGTCAACGTAGGTCTGAGCCAACCCCCAACGCCCAGGGATCGCCCAAGGGCCGCTTTCGGTGTGTCACCATAGCCTGCAACAGTGGGTTGAGTAGCTTGCAGTCATCGGACCTGCAGGAACTTGGACATCTTCTTATGCTTGGACTTTTTGACGTCCAGGGTGCTCCCCGCCGGCCGCGCGGGCAGCAGGTGCAGGTTCCACAGCACGCTGCTGTTGAGGGGGAGGTCTGTGGGGTGGTGGGAGGAAGGGCAGAAGGGAAGGCGGGGCAAAGTTCGGCAGTTTGCGTTGCCATGCATGGCGCCGGTGTGTTGACCCATTGCCTTCCGCTGTTCAGGGGCGGGTCTCTTGTAGGCATGCATCGCGCAGTATGCGTTGGTGCACAGGCCTTATATGTAGGGTACTAGGGGCCAAACGAAACGGGAAGCTGTGTAGGGTACTGTACTGCAGAGGCGTTGGGTGGGAGCAGGACGAAAAGCACTGGACGGTGCAGGACGAAAAGCACTGGACGGTGTGTGAGGGCGTTACTCGACCCGGTGGGTCTGCTCCTGGCCAGGTGATGGCTCGGCGTGGCACACAGCGCCGTGCTGGCCCCCTGCAGCCCCCTTCCCCCTGCCCACTGCACACCCGGACCCGACATCCGAGCACCCACCGGTGTCCTTGACGCTCTTATGCAGCGCCTGCAGCAGCACCTGCTCCAGCAACGAGTCCATGTCCACAGCATCACCACCCCCGTCGCCGCCTTCGCCGCCGCCGCTGGTGCTTGCCGCCCCCGCCGCCGACGACTCCTGGCCCTGCCGCCCCTGCTCCGCGCCCCCAGGCCCCGCTTGACCCTCGCCCCCGTCCGTGATCTGGACGGCCGCCAGGGCTTGCCCCGCTGGGTCCGCCGCCGCCGCCGCCCCCGCTGACTCGCCGCCGCTCTCCGCGCCTTCGCTGTCCTCGCCATCACTCTCGTACCCCTGTCGTACGATGCAGTACAGTGTACACATGTTGCACATGTTTCGTCCACAGCCTTGTATTGCTGTTCCCACCACCTCGTGAACGACCCAATCGTTGGGTGCTGAAATCAATTCGGGCAGCACCGGTGCCCCCACCACCACTACCCTGACCGCCCGACCGCCCGCACATACGTACGCAAGCCATACCCTGCCCCACAGACAGCACCACCGTCACAGCCGTAATCTTTGGTGCCCCCGAGGACACCAAACAACCGGGCCCCAGCCCATGCCTTCCTGTCCCCGTCCTTCTTCCACCCGAATCACAGTACCCACCCCACCCCCCCATCCCAGATCCCACTCGAAGCTTCGCCACTACGGACGCAGTCCCAGTGGCAACATGACCGGGAAATCCTACCCGGCCTCAGCCCCACCCCGCCCCACTTGTCCCTACCTATCATTGCCCAACGCAATGTCCCTCCTATCCCCACCTGCAGCGTGGCCTCCACCGAGCCCGCCCCTACACTGTGAACCGATACAACCCATCATATCCCGTATCATATCCCACCCATTCACGTCCAACCCAAAGCCCTACCCCCACCTGCAGCGTTGCCTCCACCGACCCCGCCCCGGGCGGCACCACGCCGTCCGCCAGGAAGCCGTCGTTGGGCACCGCCCGCGCGCCCAGGTCGGACCACAGGCAGTCGCCGTAATGCTGCAGGGATCAGGGGTAACCGCAGAGCAGCAAAGTGGCGTGATTCCTAGATACACTTTCCGTGCCTTCTTACGGACAAGGGTTTGGGTGGGCAGCAGGCGCGGTCCCCCGGGTTGGCCGGCCATTGGCAGGCGGCCCCGTGAACGGGCCGTGGCCGATGCAAGTGAGTGAAGGGAGAAGCGGGTTCAGCCAAGGACATGGACAACAGGCGCTCCGTACGGTACCCACAGCCGCAAACGCCCCCGCACCCACCCGTACTAGCTCTACTAGTTTGCTGTTGGGGTCGGCAACAAGGTGGCCAAAGCCTTGACGCACACGACCCAGACACCCTAATATACACGGTCCCCTTCCCCACACACCTGCACCAGCTCCACCAGCTTGCCCTTGGGCCCCGCCGCCCCGCTGCCCCGGATACGCGCCACTGCGTCCTCACTGCCCATGGTGGCACGCCCCACGGCCACAGGACAGGGGTTGCCTGCATGCAGGAGGGGATGGGGCAATAAGGATCTTTTTTGCTGAACACAATTATAATGGGGAGGATGGAGACAGGGGCCACCGGTCGACGGGTGCTGGGAGGCCGAGGAACAAGGATCCCCGGCGCACAGCAACGGGATGGGCACGCAAAAAAGGGAAAGGGCTGCGCTGGGAACACCCTTTCCTGCACATCGCTCTGCCCTGCCCTGCTCCCAGCCCCCCACCTGGCGAGCACACGGCCACCAGGCCGTCCTTCTGGAAGGGCGGCAGGCCCCCAGGCGGCAACAGCACGCCGGGCAGCATCAGGTCCGCGCCGCCCACAATGTAGCGCGACACGGCCGGGTGCTTGATGTACACCTGCGGGGTCATTGAGGCAGGTCACGTACTTCGACAGGTGGTCGACTCAGAGTTAGGATGATACGCCCGGCCGGCTGAAGCGGACCTGGCCGGTTGACAGCCATGTGCACGTGGCAAGGCTGGGTTCGCCATTCACCACCCTGAAAACCCGTCGACCCACTACTGGAGCGCCCAGCCGCCCACCCGTTGCACCACTTGGAGGACCGTGGCAGCCGGGATGGGCATCAGCAGGTCCCCCTCAACTGCCCTGACCCCCTAACCGCCCCACGCCAGCCCACCTGGGGCAGCAGGTTGGGTGCCCTCCACAGCGCAAACACGGTGGGCATGTAGTCGCCCTTGCCGCTGGGGTCCAGTACGACAGGCGCCCCGTCGTGGACGTACAGTACGGCACGGTACGGCGAGGACAGCTTGACGCACTCCACCTCGCCGGCCTTGGCGGGCAGTACGGCCTCCACCGCATCCTCCGACAGCCCGAACGCCTTCTCCAGCGCCCTGCAGGTGGGTTACAGGTCCCCAAGTGTGATGTGATGAGGATGCGCATGCAACATGTTCGGGTGGGAGTGGGCGGGGAGGAGGGCAGGGCGAAAAAATCTGGGAGTGGAGGGACGTGGGCTGGTGGTGGTGGCGGTGGCGGGTGGTGTAGTAGCGGTACGTCGCCTGACGTGGAAGTGCCGCCGTTACAGATGTGGCAACACTTTCGTGAACATGAGGTGCAACTTTTATCAGGAGAGTGGCAATCTTGCCCATAGGTGGTGTGCCCGAGTTCAGTCACAGCGATCGCCAGACGGCGCTACCCCAGCGCGCCTCGTACAGACGATATGAGATGTTGACGCGAATCCGATGGACTACCATATGTTAAACAAGTAGCCCTGATCGCCCACCTGCGCAGCTTTTTCCTGTCCGCTCCTGAAACCTTGTGCGATTGGCCTATGTTGAACGGTTTTTTGAACATGATTGCAAGCAATGACAAGATGTCCAAGATGTCAGGGGCAACCTACGACTATGGGGTTTCTGAAAGGCTTCCGGGTGTGGGCTGTGGCGTCACTGCGTCGCGGCTTTTAGATATGAACGAACGGAGTGCAGGCTGTCGCTCCAACATGAACATGTGTTTGGATTGCCCATATACGACACGTGCCAGCGCTCATGAAGGCACGGCCCGAGAAAGGGGTTCCGTGCAGCACAGCTGCTGCACGTGTTGGCCAGGGGCCCCCTACTGTAGATGTTGGCCCACAGGCCCAGGTTCTTGATGTATGGCGCCAAACCTGCCACGCACCCACCATGTAGCACACATGTCATACCGGTGCGTATGGGTCATCATGTCGGCACCCTAGAGTGCACCTGGGATCCGGGTATGTCAGGGGAGCCCCCTGCGGGGACGGGAGCGGGGCTCTCCCCTGCTTACCGCAAGTCGCAAGGGAGCCCCCAAGGTGATATCCTGCTGGCGCGACGGCACGTAGTTGTCATACTGCACTTTGCGACTAGCCAAAGTTAGGTGCGTTGTGCCAGGAGAGTCCATCGCATGCTTACGGGCTGATGCATGACGCATACGACTTGAACGGCACGGAACGAGCTAGCGACACAGGCTATCCACGTTGCCTCTCACTACAAGTGGATACATTGGTATTATCGTTGAGACACTAACACGTATCTGATCACATTGGCAGCTTTAGTGCTCGCCACAAGGCTCTAGCCCCAGCTGTGCCTCACAGTGACACCCCTTGTTACACCTTACTTACAATACAATGAATGTAATAAAGGCCGGGCCAGTCGTCATCCCGAGCGCTCGCTCGCCAGCACTGTCGCCCATATGCAATACTCGGAAGCCTCGCGCCACTCGCGTATCAATAACTCACCACGCCCAGCGGCCACTTTGTCCTCACTCATTGGTCCAGCTTCCTCGCCCGCGGTCGACTTCGGCCCAGGCAGTGCAAGCCAGCACGCCGGTCGCCGCACCACCTGCCACTGCTTCTTGTCCCAACCTCCCGTCAGAGGATTATGCACTCGAATGTTTGCGGCGGGCAGCGCGCGCTAAGAGTCTCGCCGTGGCGCATGGCCCCATCGGAAGGGGCCTCTTCACCAGCGCTCCTATCTCTGCCGGCGAACATCTCTTCTCCATCGCCGACGTCCATTTGCTGATCGTTCCAGACCCTGCGGAAGAGGAGCTCATGGATGCCTACGGCATGTCGGACACCGAAGACGAAGCGGAAAGCCGACAGATGCCGCAGGGCCACACTGCTTCCTCGTCGGCAGCTGCAGCAGCCGGCGCAAACGCGCCGGACGGCTGGAGCTTTGACCCAAACGCCTTCTACAATGCACGTTCTCACGACGAGTACATCAAGCGCTGGCAGGTGGGCAGGGGTTGAGTTCCTATCGCCGTGTTCAGCCAGTTCCAGTACGCTCACTCCTACCACCAGCAGTCAGCCGTACTGCAGCCACCAACGCTGCACCTACCGATCACCATGTGCCAATACGAGCGTCCCATGCAACTAAAATCCACTTCCTCCTTGTCCTGGTTCACTCACTCCCCATGGCACACATGTACGGCAGGCGTACCACGGCCTGACGCTACCTCCCCGCCTGGCGGGCGTGCTGCTGGAGTCCGACTGGCTGCCCGCGCCCGCCCGCCTGGCGCTGTGGCTCATGTGGCTGCGCCGTACCTGCGGCATGGACATGGTCACATCGGCGGGCGCCGGGGGACAGCAGAGGCAGGGGGAGGCTGTTGATGTTGATGACGGAGGGACCGAGGACGTGGCCGTGCTGAGGGGCGTGCCGTACTGGCGGTGCTACCTGCGGCTGCTGCCGGCGCCGCACGAGATGACCACGCTCGCCTCGTTCGACGAGAGAGAGGCGGCGGAGCTGCAGGTGGGTGTCCCGACAAGCGAGCGAGCGGCTGGGATGTGAGGGTCCGGTCTGCGCACGCGAGGAACGATGCACGGGAAACCAGAGGGGGCGGCACGTGCGTTGTCCTCCTGCCCAAGCCCGTTATCGGCTGTCAACCGAACCTGCTCACGGCAGATGCGCAGATCTCTGGGCGCAACTGTCTGGGGCACTGCGTCGAGTGCGACTGGGGCCATTGCCTGGGAGCTGCTGCCTGCCCGGTGCTCCCGCTGACCTGCCCTTGAGGATCCTCAAATACGATTTTGATTCAGCTACCAAAACGACATAAACCTTTGTAACCGCTTCCGCTGTGCAGGTGCCCGGCTACCTGGCGCAGTGGCGCCGCACGCGCGACAACCTGGCGTGGCTGCTGGACGTCGCGAACGAGGTGGTGGAGGACGAACTCCAAGCTGCAGCAGCAGCAGCAGGCGCAAATGCATCCAGCACCAGCACCAGCTACTACACGCTGCCCGAGCTGTGCTACTGCTACTCGCTGGCCACGTCCCGCTGCTTCCACCTGCCCGGCCGCATGCTGCTGGCGCCCTGGGCCGACCTGGGCAACCACCAACCGCTGTGGCAGTCCACCGCCTACCCCTTCTGGGAGGCGGCAGCAGCAGCGGGAGCAGCGGGGACAGCGGAGGCAACAGCAGCAGCAGGAGCAGCAGCAGGGGCCACCAGTGGCGACGGGAGCAGCAGCAGCGGCACCAGCGGCTGCTTCCAGTGGCGGGCGGTGCGGGATCTGGAGCCGGGCACCGAGGTGTGCATCTGCTACGCGGAGGAGGGCAACAGCGACCTGCTCTTCTCGTACGGCTTCATCCGAGAGGTGGGCCTGGCAGTCACATGTCGTACATGTGACTGGCGGCATTGATGTGTACGAACTGTGCTTGCACTGTGTTGTGCGTGTCAGCGTCACGGTCACCTGCTCTTTGCGAGCCGATTCGTGCGCGGGGTGAGCAGGGCGATGGCCGGCATAATGGAGAGCAAGGTGGCGGCTATGGTCTAACCCTTGGGTTGGAGTACTAAAAGCTGTACTGATTGTAGCCCAACAAGTCCTCAACAAGATCCCTTCGCTGTAGCGTAGCCTCCAATATTAGCCCCTTTTGCTCCTGCTTGCAGTTGGCTGTCGTGCCATGCTTCACTTCCCATGAAACCCGTATCACCTTTCTGTAAACGCTGCACCCTCACTTACCCGCACCTCCTTCCTCTCCCCCCGCAGGCCAACCCGTACGACCGGGTCGACCTCAACCCCCACAGCCCCTGGCCGCCCACACAGCACCCTGACGACTCGGCATGGGAGGACGAAGGCGAGGTTGAGGAAGGCGGTTCGTCGCCGCCACAAGGCCCCAGCAAGGCTGGCGCAGCTGGTATGGGCCTCCTCGCCCCCGGCCGCCGCAGCTCAGGGCCGCCAGGCATGGCACCGCTCTGCTGGCCGGCCGTCGTCGCCGCCGCCGGATTCTGGGCGCCCGCCGCCCCGACCGCCGCTGGCGGCGGCGGCGGTCGCTTCCCTGGCATGGCGGCGCCGCCGCCGCCGGCACTGGCGGCGGTAGTGGCGGAGGGCGCCGCAGCGGAGCAGTCGCTGCTGCAGCCGCGCACTCTGCCGCAGGACGGCAGCGATTCCGGAGCCGCGGCCGGCGGCGCGCCGGGTTTTGGAGCGGGTCTCGGAGCTGCCATGGGTCTGGGCCGGGCGCTGTCGGGCGGCCAGGCCGGGAGCGAGGCAGGGGACGGGGAGGGCGGGGAGAGCGAGGAGCAGCGGCGGCTGGCGCTGCAGCGGCGGCGCTCGGCGCTGCTGTCGCTGCTGCACACGGCGGAGGACGCCGCGGCACTGAGGGTGCGGGGCGTGGGGCGGAGCGAGTCGGCCGAGGAGGTGCTGAGGCGGGCGGGTGCGGACCCGGGGGAGCAGCTGGCCTGTGTGGACGTGCAGCTGGGGCTGTGCCGGGAGCTGGTGGGGGAGATGGGGAGCAGCCTGGAGCAGGACGAGGCGCTGTGGGCGCAGCTGGTGCAGCAGGAGCAGCAGCAGCAGCAGGAGGGGGTGGTTGCGGGCGGCGGGCGGGGCGATGGCACGTGGCTGTACGGCACGCCCCGGGGCCGTACGGCACTGCTGGCGCGGCTGGAGTACAAGCGGGTGCTTGCGCAGGCGGAGGATGTGCTGCTGGAGTACAGGGGGGCGGTGGAGCAGGTGATGAGGGAGGGGCGGGGGCAGGGGCAGGGCGGGAGGAAGGGGGCCGTGGGGGCGGCTTCGTTGCTGCCCTCCTGGCTGTGGCGGGGCTAAAGGAGGTGTGGTAAGTCTTGGTGGTGGAGCGGAGCGGCTCACAGAGCGGAGCGGCTGTGGTACCACTGTGGCCTGGGATGGAGGCATGATGCTGTGCGCAGTTTGCGTTTTTTGTTGCGAAGCTTGCCATCGTAATGCTCCGGCCGGTGAGGCAACACCCAACAGCATAAGCGGGGAAGTGTGCTGCTGCGCTGCAACATTGTGTGGAGATTGCTCGCAGCGAGTGGCAGGATGAGTTGCTGCGAAGCACCGTCTGGAGTACGCGTATGAGAGGTAGGCGTGTGCGGATATGAGGGAGTTTGAGTTGCCCCACTGGTGAATACGTGAAATGTTTGGCGCTCTGCTTGGCTCTAGGTTGCATTGCATCGGATGTACCATGTTGATAGCGATGGTATGTGGCCATCGTGCCTGCGGTTGTTCATCGTATAGGGCACGTGCTGGCTTGCTTTGTTGAAGTTGAGTTGTTGCTTTATCATGTGATAGTTGCGGAAACCTGTGGTAGTTTTGAAAAGTTGTAATAGTTGATTGGCACGTGGTAGTTGTGGAGAGTGAGTGGTCGTTGAGTGTTGAGGTGATGGGTGAGGAGGCGGCACTGCTTAGTGCTTGCCCATGTGGGGAGTGGCCCACGTCAAGTTGTTTCCGTGGCCTCCTGCTTCCATGCTGGCAGAGATATTAAGGATTTTGCTCAGGCCGTGGTTACGTTTCCGGAGGTGAGGGACACTGGTCAAACGCCACCTCTGCCGGTGGTTGCTTCTTCGTTGCAGTTCTGGAAGGGTATCTGCTTGTGAGGGTTGCCATTTTGCAGTTGCTTCTGTTTCTCGTCAGTTAGGACCGCGAGTACCGGGAAGATCATTGATCCTTGTGGTTGGTTCGTTCCGTGTCTGCCTTGCCTTTTCTGTGGCTCGTTGTTCTTTGCGGATTGGTGTATGCTACATGCAATGGTTTGGCTGCTAATCATGTATGTATGTTACTTTCCATTCATGCGTTGAATGCTTGCGGCTGAGGGAGAAGACGAAGAGGATCACGGAGACGGCGCGCGCCGAGTTTTGCTGAGCGGAGGGGACCAGTGTATGGTTTGCCCTGTACGTGACTCTGCCGTGCAGTACGGCACGAGTAAGTCGTACATGACGTACGGTACGGTTCAGTCTATGCCTATGTTGGATGGTGCACGGGTGTTGCCGGACTGCCAGTGCAGCTGCTCGCAGCGTACGCAACTGTGGCATGAAATGACATTGGACGCTTTTAGTGCTGGTACAGCGTCAAGCGTAGCGTGAGGGTAGCGGCGCTTTCCACATGGTGATTTGTACAATCCACGGGCGCAAGACGCATCCGTGGCGAAGCAAGACTGAGCAAGAGAATGATATCAGGCTGCAGGACACAGGACACGGACGGTATTTGCCGTTCGTCTGAGTAAGGGCCACTGTAACGTCATCCGTGCACTTACAAGTAGGAAGGCGTGGCTCTTTTACAGCCATACCTGCCCGCGCCGCGGTGAGCTGGTGACCACATCTAGCTATCTAGGATGCAAACTGTCCAGCATGTACCAGGGTGCCGACCACCGACCCTTTTCCCTTGTAGGCAGCGGGGCCAGCACGCCGGATGGTCTCCAAACAAATGAATTGAGGTCGGCACAGCCCAGCCCTGGCTTCGGGTGGTGGACGGCCGCCTTCTTTGCACCTGGCCGGAGGCCCCAAACACTGACTAATGCAAGGGCGGACACTGCCCAGGAACTAGTACACGTACTGTGCCTACCCTGCCTTGTTTGCCTGCCTGGTTTGGAGGGATGCTTTTGTGTCGGGGGGC